>VFQN01000485.1_pt1 | contig 73686 bp, 124 predicted proteins | sample 3512371 | NCBI WGS metagenome assembly VFQN01 (sample SAMN10412370, study PRJNA504923) | tailings metagenome | isolation source: Replicate 2 from Balatoc abandoned mine | place: Philippines: Itogon, Benguet | collected 2017-08-28 | reverse complement strand
AACATGTTGGGCGGGCCCAGCGGCAGCCCCCGCAGCGTGAGGTGCTGCACGCGCGCCGCCCCATCGTCGAGCAAAACAAACAGAGAGCCGCTGCCAGCCAGGTCCAGCACTGAGGAGCGGTCCGGTGGGCCGGCCAGCACGAACTTGCTCTGCGTGATGCGAAGCAGAGCCACCTTCGTGAAGAAGTACATCGTGCTGCTTGCATCATCCACCTGACTGTTTGGGTCGCTGTTGCCATTTCCTGTGCTGTTGCTTGCGGCGTTGCTGCTGCTGCTGAGTCCTATGCGTAGCTGATTCACAGGATCGCCTAGCGATATGGAAGACTGCAGGTACATGTACAAAGCAGCGCTGGGTCTACCACCTTCCGCAGCCAGCTGATTGCGCGCCTCCCATGATGTCACCGTATGAACCAGCTCCGCCCCGCTGCGCACCACCACCGCGGTGCATGGCGCGGGCAGCTGTCTGCCGCTGCAAGTGAGCACCACGTCGTGTGCGGACAGGGAGGCGGTGGTGAACGAGTGGACCACCAGGGAGGTGGGCGTGACGGTGAAGTTGGGTGTGGGGGCGGAGCGGCAGGCCAGCTCCTGGTGCAGGGCCAGGGACACGCAGGAGGTGGTGGTGATGGTGACGGAGGACAGCTGCAGCCGGGCGCCGGGGCTGAGGCGGATGGCCAGGAGGGAGAGGAGGGAGGTGGTGGGGAGCGGGAAGGGGGCTGTGGGGAGCTGTGCGCCTGTGATGTTGAGGCCGGTAAGGGTGAGGGTGCCGTTTGGGGGCACGACCAGGGAGGAGGGGGCCAGGCGGGACAGGTCGAGCTGTGAGGTCGCCGGGATGGAAGGGGCGGAGGGATTAGGAGAGGCGTCTACGCTGGCGAGGCTGCCGCCGTTAGGGTTAGCAAGGCAGCATGTGGCTCCTTGCCCTCCTGTGTACTTTGGACCAGATAGCAGAGTGTTGAGTGGTAGCGTAGCTGAGGCGCCCGGCAGTAACACTGTGGCGCCCTCTGTCAAGGAGGCGCACCAGGCGCCTGCATTGCCCGTCACCAGGCCGCAGTCCTGGAGGGTAGCCGCAAAGGAAGCTGGTGTGTACTCAGAGGGCCCCGGTGCCCCCGACACCAGTCCCGGCCGTGACGATAAGCAGCAGCACCGTCAAAGTCCCATTGCAGTGCCTTATTCTACGCATAGCGGTGCGTTAGGTCTGCATGGTTGCTGTACCGCTTTCTGTAAGCACCATCGCGCACGCTGTTGAACGACAGGAGCGCCTTGTCCATTGGCAGTCAGCACGACTGCGCACAACAAAATAAGCAATGGCTAGTGAAGACAGTGCGTATTGCGGAAAGGTCTGCTGTGGTAGGGGCCAAGTCTTGGCCTGGGTAAACACTTTCACCGTGGGTAGACTGATGTTGCCCTGTCATGACGCTTGTCCAGACACAATCAGCTCAAGATGAGGGGGACATGGTTTCTTGCTTGGAACCCCTTTTAAAGTGGAGGGGCAGCGAAGTGGTAAGGCCTGGACCCGTACGGCACCTAAGGGGACCGTGGGCGTGGGGGACCTGATGCACTACGCACGTGGCACTACGTGACCTGCGCACCAACTCGCCTGCTAGCCGTGTGTACCTTGGACACCCTTCATCGCGCCCGTGCCCTTCTTGTGCGCCTTGTGCAGATCGGACTATGGAACAACGGTGTACCAACGCTCGGAGTTGGCAAAACGTCCTGTGATGGGCATCTGACGGCCGGGTCAGGGCAGGTAAGGGTCAAGGGAAGCAGGTGCCTGCGGCAACGACATGTGTCAGGGAGATACTCGGGAGGTGGAGGGCATGTGAAGCTTCTGGGTGTAGGGGAGTTGTGTCTGAACTGGGAACCAGGGGAACGCTGGTGAATAGCTGGTGCGTGACTCTACCTGCGCCTTGAGTTACACAGCGTGCAGCCGCAAGATGTTGCTCGAGGTGCCTAGCGTCTCGCGCCCTTGACGCGCCCCGCCCAGTGGTTTGCTGCACCAGGCTGCATAGCAGGTCACGCAAAGCAGGGCAGCTGTGTAGTACACTCGCAGGCCGGTATCGTGCCGGTATGGCGCACAGCACGGCCTTCGTGTCTACATACAGTGCACTTATGTAGATACCTAAGCTGTATTATCGACTTTAATTCACCGTGCAGAACTGTAGTGCCCTTTGCGACGCGCGCGCCATTACCAGTGCCCTTCACAACTGCAGTAACACACCTTAACAACTAGGAGCAATAAAACCATATTGCCATGGTAAATTGTATGACAGGAAGCTTGCAGGCAGGCCGCCCAGCCAAGATGAAAGACTCAAGCCGAAATGCCTTTGCCGCAGGCGCCCCTAAAAGTTGAAGTTACAGCGGAGGATCAGCAGCGGATAAACACGTTCAGTCGGTTGCATGCTAAGATGCACGAGCTGGAGCGGCTACTAAAGCAGCACAAGGTAGAGAACCAGGACAGCGTGTGCCACGCCATATAGGTGCTAAACGACCTGACATAAGGCAGTGATTCGATGGGAATTGGAACATGCGCCAAGGGGTCCCTCGCTTGCCACCCCGCCAGATGACCCTGGAAGAGCTGGAGGACGCGAGCAACGAGCTCATGCTCTCAGACGACGACAATGTGCGCTTTGTCGTTGGGGAGTGCTTGGTGCACTTCGATAAGGACGCCGCGGAAAGCCGCTTGGAGGAGGTGACGCAGAACGTGCACAAAGAGGTGGACAAGACCTCCAGCGAGCTGACCGACATCCAGGCTAAGCTCAAAGACTTGAAGGCGCTTCTGTACGCAAAGTTCGGGGACAGCATCAACCTGGAGGAGTAAGCAACAGCTGCTGGTGGGGGATGCTCTGGCGGGTTTGGCGGTTCGGGGCGGGGGGGCACGTTGGAGGGAAGCCGTCGTTGAGGCGACCTTGGGCGGGAGGGTTGCCATTCAGCAGCAGGGAGGCAATCGCAGATTGTTGATGGTGGTTCGGGAACGGCGTCCGGATGTTGTTTCCTGTTGGTATGCAACCGGGATGGCCCGTATGAGCGGTGGACCCACGGGACGGTGGAGGATGCGAGAGCCGCTGTTGCCGGGACTGCAGCATTCTGTTGTTCATTGTCACGCTTAGGCTGGGCATGCCGTATGCGCCGGCCTATGGCGTGTGGCAGGGGTCCCGTTTCAAGGGTCTATGCTAGGGATGGACAACTCTGGTGTTTTGCAAAAGCACCAGGGCTGGGTCCGGACGTACCATGGCGCAGACAGCTGCTGGCGGAGCAGCTGCTGTGCGTGACTTCACAAAGAAGCTGTCATCGGGTGTGCTCGTAGGCACTACTTAGCGTTGACTGCTTGTTTGCTGATGCATAGGGCAGGCGCTGGCTGCTTTCTTTGTCTGCATCATCAGGCCACCCGTCAGGGAGCGCACTGTGACTGGCCGTGCCTCCTGGTGTAAGGTCACCGTTGCACTCCGTGTAGTAGTGTTACGACAACGGTGCCAACGGTTACAGGGCTCCGGCATGGAGCCATGAATGGGTACCGTACCTGTGGCAGGGCCACCGTGTTTGTAAACGAGGTGGCATAAGTGTCAGCCATCCTTACAGGCCATGCCGACTCAACCCGCCCCAACAAAACAACTGTAGCACGGGGGCAAGATACCAGCATATAGGGTTTGCCCACCATGCGGCACTGCAATATTCATCGTTCCAGCCCGAGACATACCACTTATTCAAAACCGGGCAGGTAACACCGCAGTCATGCACGAAGCCCAAAGCCACGCACAGATTGTGCATGCACACAAGCAGACGTTGCCACATGACAGGAACGATCCAGGACCACCACGAAAGTACACTACTAGCGTGCTGGCGAATCCACCTGCCTTGCCGACCTCCAGTATAACCAGCCGGACAGTCTGGCACGGCTCCATTACAGCAGCAACCACACCCTCATGCGCCGGCAGCAGTGCCGATGGCGGAGTACCGCAACAGCTTTGCCAACTGAGACTACAGTGCCAGCACCATGTGCGTCCGTGCTACCCGTCATCTCAAATAAGCGCCGGCCCGACCTGCCGCCAAACACGTAGGCCGCAACACCTCACTTCACCGAGCCAAGGTACTTCCAGTACCTGCGCTGGTACCTGTGCCAGGTACACCGGGTACTACCGTGGCCCCAGCATTTACATTATGTATCTCCTCCATCGACCCACGGTACATCCCTGGCCCCTTGCACGCCCTCATGCCCTCCGCCTCGCCTTCGCCGCCCCCGCCTCCCGCTGCACCAGCTGCCGCTTGTGCTGGATGGTCATGGGCGACACCCCAATGCGCAGCTCCTCCGCAATGGCCGCTTGCACGCGCTTCACAAACGACCCGCGGGCCTCCCCGGCCTCCTGCTGCATGGCCGGCAGCACCGTCACCTCCAGCTCCAGGGAGGGGTTGAAGCTGAGCCAGAACAGGTTCGCGAAGAAGCTGCTGGTCAGCGTGTGCGTGCACACGCCGGGCAGCACGCCCTTGACGCGCAGGGCCGCAGGGATCACAGGCAGCGGCCGTCCCGCCGCCTCCGCCCCCTGCATGATTTTGGTGAATCCCCGTGAGAAGCCCATCATGGCGCGGCCGTTGGTCATGCCGCCCTCGGGGAAGAGGTGGATGGGCGTGGGGTCTGTTGTCGTACCGAGCTCTTCGTACACGGCGGGTGAGGCGTGGCGCAGGATGACGGGTAGGTGCTTGGTCTGGGTGACGCGGGCCGGGAGGCCGGGGGTGATGAGGTGCACGTACCGCCGGGGGGCGGTGGAGGAGGTGGATGAAGCTGCGGAGCTGCTGCTGCTGCTGCTGCTGCTGCCTCCGTGCGCGCGGCTACCATGGGCCGGCAGGGGGGCGTTGAAGAGGGACATGAGGTCGCCCACGGAGCAGTGGTTGGACACCAGGATGTGTCGCTCGGCTGGGAGGCGCTCCGCGTTGCGCCACGTCACCCGCACCCCCAGCAATGACAGGTAGCCGCGCACCACACTGTGAGAGGAACATGGGACACACATGGTGGGTTGTTGAGGCAAAAGGGGCGCGAGGCACAACGTGGGGTTCTGCAGGGCAAGACGGCGGCAGGACGACCCCTTGCACGGGTATGTGATGTGCACATCTGTGACCGTGCCGTCTGCATCCTTCAAGACCCAGAAGGTGACAAGTGCGCATCAGTGTTGCAAGAGAAGGCTTCAAGGATCAGGCACGAGGGTGGGTTGGAGGCAGCACCGTGAATCTCTCCCCTCAGCCCAGCAGGATAACACAGTGCCTCCCAGCCACCACACCACCTCACCTCTCGTTCCGAAACCATGGCGCGTCCAGGGCGATGCCCATGATCCACAGCGCGGACCTTAGTGCAGCAATGACTAGGCCGAAGGGGAGGTAGAGTGCAAGCATAGGAGACCACTCGTGCACGTGCGACCTGTCGAACAACACCGCCGCGTCCGAGAACAAGCTCGCTCCGCTAGACACATCCTCGTCCGATGTATCCGAATAGCTCGCGATAGGTTTGACGTCGTTTTGGAGGACTGCACATCGTGTCCGCAATTGCGCTGAAGCGTAGTGCAGAGGGCACGAAGCCGACCGGAGCCTGGCGCAACAGGATCGTGTGATGCCTTTTGTAACCAATTGCGCCATTTGGGGCAGCGCGTCGCAGCAGCGACTGTGTTCCGCCGCCCTGGCTTGTGAAGGGCAAAAATGGACAAGCGCAGGCTCGCCGCGATGTGCACTATATGATGCCTTATATTATATGTATTAGCGAGGCTTATCTGGGGCGTTCACAAACGGCCTCTGGGTTTTGGGCTGTCGGGGAGGAGAACGTTTCAAGGCCTTCGGATACTAGATCGGCCAAGTAGCGAGCCCAGAGTGACACAGGCCAGTGTGTTGTCCTTTTGGGTGAGATCTCTGCCAGTTTTGCGCGTATGGGGAACCCTCTTACCACGTCAAGTCCGCGTACGTCAGTTAGTGCAAGAACCCCAGCCTGAACAAGCTGCTTCCACCCCTTTTCCATTACTTATGCAGTAAGTATGCGGATAAAACTGCGGTCAGGCCGCTCGCATTTGAAGGTAAGCTGAGGTTGAGGTCTCCCCTGACACTTGACACGTGCCTGTGCCTGAACCTGTCTGAGCGAAAGAAGTGGGGCCAATGCGCATGTGCCTGCCATCTCCAACTCCGGGAAAGCAGCTGACAGTGACATCGGATGCCGAACATGGCGGCGGAGGCGCGCAATCTTGCGACCTTGGGGCATGCTGGCCCCCTGCTGCCCATGAGGGCATGCCAGCTATTTAGCGAGCCCCGGCCCTGGCAGAATACAGGCATTGCTGGTGGAGCTGTCATCAGATGATGGCTCCATGCTCCGGGCAAATGGGAACTCATGCGCCGATGCCATTGTCAAGGCTTCCACCATGTAACTGGGGTGATGCCAAGGCAGGAAAGAGCAGGAAAGCAGGTGTGCAGGCGCACGCCTGCCGTGTGCCGACCCAAGGGCTGGAAAGTATCCCTGCTGGCCAAACCATAGCTCTCCAGAGCTCTCCCTACCCATTTTAGGAGGAAATTTCTGTGGCTGGTTGCATCGAGATGCAGTCGTCCCTGTTGCCGCACAGCCGGCAAAACAGTATCATCCTTATACAGGATTAACCCTTGCTGATGATGCTCTTGGCCCAGGTTTTCTTTAACGCATCATGGTGGTTGCGCTCGCACTTGCAGATGGGCTTGCTTGCGTGGGAGTCCGTCGCCGAAGCAGACCTGTTGTGATTGTTACAGAGGTGGTGCTGTCTAGCCTCACATTGGCATGGGTTTGAGAGTGCGTTGCGAAGTGAAATACGGGCAGAATCGCGGACTTTCTGCGCTTTTCTGCGCTTTTCCGTCTTTACTCTTGACACCATAATACTTATGCGCACCCTTCTTTGTTTCACGTATTGTTGATCTAGAAGGAGGGACTTGCTCCAAACTCAGTCTCGACCACTTCACCGAGACCTCTTGCAAGTATGGCCCAGGGCCTTGTACGCGACCTACATGGGTCAATGATGAAGAGGTGTGTCAAGTACTCTGGGCGATCTCGTGGAATGCTCGCCAAAGCTGCAAAGGTGTCGCAAGTGCAATTCACTATGGTTTGTGGCGCAGGCTGGAAGCGCCGAAGCAGGGCATAAGGTTGCCGGTCACGCATCTCACCAGATGCCATGCATCGGCATGCCCTGCGCCTATGCGTGCGGGAACCCGCGTTCGGAAGAGTGTTGCATGCCCCGTTACTGCCACGCCAATTCCGGCCGCGGACGCCGGCGCAGCTGCACCTGTGCCTCTGCTGGCTGAAATACCTATCACGTCCGTCATCAACACACAGGTAGATCTTGTGGCGCTGCTATAAACCTAGTGCAAAAGGTCCTTGGGCCTGCACTGCAGTCCATGTCCACAGTCCGTGGCCACAGTGTGAATTGTTCGGTGTCGCACCAATAGGCCTCGCTGCACAACACGGCAGCCGCACTTGCATTTCGTGACTCCAGTGGCATAGTGACACGCTCTCCGCCACCATGTACAGGGTACCCCACGGATTGTGTCGAAGTACGAAGGCAAGGCCACTGACTCATGCCTCGCGGCTCTAAACTGCACGCAGGGCATGGTGCTACCTGACGTGCCTCCCGGTACACATGGTGCCGTGTACGCCATTTACGATGAGAAGCAGAAGCTGCAGTACGTTGGCACCACGCAGCACCTGCGCAGCGCGCTGCGCACCGCCCTTGGCCGCCGCCCAGAGAAGACCCACTACTACAAGTGAGCGCACAAGGACGCGAGGTGGTGCTCGACTACGTTGAGCAAGCCAGGTCGAACGCAATGTGCAGTAGCGCGTCTAGGCGATACAGGGGAAACAGAAGGGGAGGTCGCATCATGTCGACATGTGGGCCTATGTGTGGCCGATAGAGCACGGCGGCTCCCGCAGTGAAGAGGCGGAGCGGGGGCCCTCAGCAGCCCCACCAGGAAACGCGACCTGCAACACTACCGTAACCTACGCTGTGGTGTCCCTCCGGCCCCTGTGCCTCGCTCCCAGGGCCCACTACATGACCACAGCGGAGCCCACGGCACTCCAAGCGGTGGTCGACCAGTGGTTCGAGGAGTGCGGCGGGCAGCCCAACGGAAACAGACGTGCGTGCGAGCGGTGCAGCTGCAGGGATGCATGGCACAAGGGTGCAGTAGCTTCTATCGCCTCGGACATTAGCACCTAGTATCGCAGCGTCACTTACGCTGACGCCCTACATGCGAGCGCTGGCCCATGCGTGACCCTGCCCTGCTGCGCCTTACCCCTGACCCCTGGCCCCTGCCTGCAGTGTCCATCGAGCGCAGGATGTGGCAGCAGCCGGTGGACGCGGGCGCCATCAGCGAGCGCGGCCGCAAGGGCGCGGCGGAGGAGTGCGCGCGGCAGCTGGTGGCGCAGCTCAAGGACCGCGGCTGCAAGGAGGACTTCACGCCCAACCCCGCACTGCTGCTGGAGGGGCAGGTGGGTGCTGCGTCCAGTGCGAGGAAGTAACGCAACTACTCAAGGCGTTACGGATGCGCAGGAGGGGCTAGGGAGGTGCTGGTGGTGGAGCAGCGGGTGGCCAGGGTGGTGGTGGCTCGCCATGTCGTCAGTTGGGGAGTGAGGGTGAACCGCTGGCTAGGTGAGTATTTCGGTCCGACAGGGTGTGTGACGTGACGTTCGGATGCGAGCCACAAGAACTTCTACATCGTTGCCGCGGCTCGTACGACCTAGCCTTCCCGTTCAGTCCCTGTACGCCAGCAAGTTACCGTTCAACCCTGCCAACGTCACCATGCCGCCATGACTCTGTCCCCGCGCTCCCTCTTGTCCCTGCTGCCTCCCCGCCAGGTGGACTTCCTGCCCGCGCGCGACCTGTCCGACGAGGAGATGGCGGCGGAGATGGAGGCAGAGGCGGCGCGGTCGCGCGGCCGGCGCTCCTGCGTGGCGGTGGTGGACGGCATTGAGCGCGTCTTCACCACCGCCTACTCGCTCAAGTTCCCCACCGCGGGGGGCCACATGATGGACGTGTCGGTGCTGTTCGACGGACGGGAGACCCATCATCGGGTCATCGTGGGTGAGTGGACGGGGCGGGGGCGGGGGCTGGGGGCGTGTGGGGCTTGAGGCGGGGCGGATTTGCTGGTGTGTTCAAGCGCTCCCGGTGAAGTGGGTATAAAGGTAAGAGGCGTACGGGTGGGGAGGCAGGAGCGTGTCCAGTGCCGTATCCGAGGGTTGGCCATTTAGGCTGGCCTATGTGGAACGCTGCAGTGCGGGACGTGACGTACATGCCGCCTACCGGTACGGTATGTGCCGTGCGTCCCGCGCAGGCAAGCAGTACTACGAGCCGTACGGCATCTCCCCCGAGGCGGCGGTGGAGGTCGGTCTGGCGCTGCTGCTGCGGGCCAAGGTGGGGGCGAGGATGTTGCGGCCGGGAGGGTCACCATGGGGCGGCCGGGGCATGGGGAATGCATGGGTGCTTTGCATGTTTCACAGGCTTCCACCCTGCCCAGACACACGTAGGGTGCTTGCGATGCATTCTGATCCGTGCCCTGTGTGTTCAAAATTCACGACTATGATGGGGAGCAGAGGTTCTGCAAAGGAGCGGCATGTCGGCACGACGAGGCACTTTGCACGGGCCACGCCCCACGCGCCCCGCAGGTTTCGCTGCTTTGCGATGCCTTGCCCAGCAACACTGATACACACGCCGCACCTGCTGCTGCGCGTGCAGGTCGCCCGCTCCACCGAGGGCATGCTGCTGAGCAGCCAGTTCCCCGTCAACTACTTCGCCCTGGGGCAGGTGGAGCAGTGGTACGGGGACGAGTTCAGGGAGGAGTTCGAGCGCGTCACAGGTGAGTGCCGGCGGGGATCTGGGACTCGGGTATTGGGTCTGCTGTGGGACCATGGGCTTCTGCACTGAAATGCACTGAAGTGCCATTACGTACAGCCGTTGAGCCAGAGGTCAACATTGGCTCCATATGCATGTGCACAGTGTGGACCCGTTCCCAGCTGCGTGCGTGCATCCCCCTCACCAACGCATCGTGCTTCGCTGCCCCGCCTTCCGGCCCCGCGCTCCGCAGGCGGCGCGCAGCTGGGAGACGACACTGGCGACACCTGGCGCTTCAGCAAGGTGATTAGCGTCTCAGCAGCTTCCCATACTTTGGCGGGTGTGGGCGCCGCTACGGTGACTAGATTTCAGGTGGTGCACAACACACTTGCAACCTCTCCTGGTCCTGACGACTCCTAGTTAGTTGCGCCCGACACCGCGTTGACAGTAGTGAAGGCAGCTTGGAAGCGCACCTGCTCGCTTTATTCTCCTGCACGTTCCCCATCGGCCGTGCAGATCCACGACTACGGCCCGCTGCGCCGTGAGACTGCGGAGCAGCTGGCGGTCAGCGTGGGCCAGGGCATGTCCTCGCCCGTGCTTGAGGCGCTCAAGGCCCAGGAGGCGGAGGGGCAGGAGGAGCAGGACGACGAGCTGCCCGGGGGCGGGGGCATCCTGGGGCAGATCTTTGCAATGCGGGAGGAGGAGCTGAGGCAGTACCAAGAGGAGGAGGAGCAGCGCGTGTAGAGTAGTGCAGTACGGGTGTATGTGCTGTGCATTTGTGTTAAGGCCAGGTGGGTGATGGTGGGTAAGGAGTGGATTGGATCGGGAGGTGTGGCATGTGGAGGCGTAGGAGACAGGGGGAAATTGTGGTGGGACGATGGCCATCCAGGTAATGGGAGCGGTGGGTACGTGGCATCTGGCATGTAGTGGCGTTTGTGGTTATCCGTTTTCCAGGAAGTCGCTTGACTGACCCCATGCACGTGCGCACTTGCACGTACCAGTGAGCTAGTGGGGCACCATGTGCTGCCGTCTGGAGCCAGACGTGCCTGGCGGTTACAACAGTATTTACACTCCTATTGGGCAAAGATGGCCTTGTAAGGCCGTACGTAAGAAAGCGCCGGGGAGCCGTCAGGAGTTTGGCTACTTGCGGCTGGAAGTAGGCTGTGCTGCAGCCGGGCCTCACATGCGCTGTGGCATCAGTTTGTATGACTGAGAGGAGCACTATGCCTGCGTCGCCAGCAGCCGGCCACTACAGCTGCTGCGGCATGAGTTGCTTTCAGTACTACCATGATAGCTCTGTACCCTAGCAAGGCACTAGGTGGCCCATGACGCCATGAGCCTCCGGCTCGTAAGCGGCGGTCGCAGTCTTGCCATGCTACGAAACAAGAAGCACACCATAGCGCCTACAATAGCGCATCAAGCGGACACTGTCAAGGTGCAGCACTGCGTCTCTTCAAGGAAACCGAGCTGATGCTGGTTGCCCCAACGTAACAACACACTCCAGCATGCCAGCTGGACGCAGCGATTACCCTACGTAAAGGCGACTAATCTCTGACAAATCCTAGTCAACTAGCACATGCAAAATTCCGTACTGCATCTCCAGTACACAAACGCTTCACAGCGGTATGCATGGACACCCTCCACCACAGACAGGCTATCTGCAGCAACATTGCAAAGGCAGTCTGTGCGAGCAGGCATTGTTACCGTGCGAGCAGGGGAGCTGCACGACGCGGTCTCCCCTGCTGCGTGCGTGGAGCACCGCTTACATGCGCGAACAGTCATCATGCGCGGTCGAGCAGCCGTAGTGTACGGTCACCACACTCATCCGTACGCCAGACGTGGCTCACACCCGCGTGCTGTTGGCATCGATGTATCACCACCACCACACAGCTACCCAATAGTCTACGTTCAAGTGGCTCGTTGTGCGAGCACAGGGGTGCCACTTTAATCTCAGATAATAACGGGGGCTTGCCAGGTACTGTGGCAGACCACACGTACGCATCACGGACCTCACAACCGACGAAGTGCCCTTTAATACCCGGCTAACTTCCCCAGATCACCGATGGCGTACTTGCACCACACAGGTCAACATCGCAGCCCTAAACTTCAAGCTCTTCGGTTACCTCCTCGCTTATACAATACCGTGCATTATTGGTCGCTGCCCCAGCAGCACAAATGCTCACAACTGGAGGGCAGCCAACTTGAAACGTGCAGCTGTGTACGCAGACTGCTTGGTGCACGGCGTTGGCCCTCCGAAGCAACACGGATGGTATTCAGCTATCAGTAACATGGAATCTGATCAACACGGATGGTATTAAGCTGTCATTAACATGGAATCTGATCAATAAAAACGTAAGCGTATGAGGCTCCCGTGCGTAAGCGCCTGTGGCAAGCTGGCAACAGTTCAGTGCACCAGTGCTTATCCTCATCGTCACAGCCCCCCCCACCCCCCCCACCCCCCCCTTGCCACATCCCCAGCCAGCCCTGCTGCGGCAGAGTCGCCCTGAGGAACCTGAAAAATCAATTACTGCCTGACAAGGATTTTTCGAAATGAACACATGCTAAAGCATGTGCTAGTATGATCGTGCGCACCTGCTGCGAGCCAGGTCTCATGCTGTGCCAGGTGCCGAGCGGCTTGCGTACCGTTCCTTCCACTCCGTACACATTTGTTGCATATCTGTGACCTCGTCTTGTGGACCGCTTAGCGGGCCACTGGAGAAGCGAGCGGCGGAGCAGCCACAGTGGTGGGTCCAGGCAGCGGGGCCTGATGGTCGGGGATGGAAGTTGGGGCGAAGCGGCATACATTGTCTGTTATGTGATTCAGAGCACGACATTGTAGCGCAAATCAGCAGCGAAAAAGCAGGAGAGGCACCCCTGGAACTGCAAGGCAAGACAACACACCCTACCAACTGGCCGGTGCATCTGCAAACCAGCTGTCAATGTGACACACACCTGTTTTGCGTCCTCAGCGCCCGCCGCCGTCACCATCCACGGATGCCGGGCCAGCTGCGCGGCGGTGGGTCGGTCCTCGGGCCGCTCGCACAGCGCCGACAGAATGAAGTCCCGGGCCCCGGCGGACACGGAGGCGGGGAAGCTGACGGCGCGAGGGGCGGCGGCGCCCGGCGGCGCACGGCTGCCGTCTCCGGGCGAGGCGGAACCCACTGACGGCGACACGGAGAACGGCGGGAAGCCCACCAGCAGCTCGTAGGCCAGCACGCCCACCGCCCACACGTCCTGCGGGGTGGGGTGGGGCATTGGGTCGGGCAGGGGTGTACCAGGGGTGTATTAGCAAGTACGCAACGGGACGGGGGAGTCTACCGAGGGCCAGTCGGGGCTTCGAAGGAGTACTGCGTACCGTAGAGAGTGCAGGGCATGCGTACAGCGAGATTGGCGGGGAGATGGAATGCTTGGAGCCAGCAGTTTGGGTCAACGTGGTATGGCGGCGCTGGCAGGCCATGCCACGTCAAGGTCAAGGTCAACGTCATCACCAGGCGTGGTGCGCAGCGCTGTTGCTCGGTGGTGCTAGACGCCCAACCGTTGCGTTCGGTGTGTAGTGTCTAACTGCTTAATACGCACTGCTTCGTAGCCATACGCGAGGTCGTCCCGGTCCTTGTTCTCCCCGGGCAGCATCTTGAGGGGGCAGCGCTCCACCTCGGGCGCCTGCGGAGTTCGGCAACGCATGAGGCCGGCGGGATATCGGAGGACGACACATGGCGCGTCGCAACCTAGCCAAAGCATTGCATGAGGCTGCCGTGCTCGGGGCAGGGCGGCGCAGGGTGGTGCCGCTGCGGCGCCAAGGTGACCTCGGCCACGCCGTCCGGGAGCGCTCAGGCCTGGTACACACCGTGTGTTCCGCTGCGAGCCAGGCCGGAGCCTCTCAACACCCCGGTACCCTGATGATAACAAGTACGGCAGCTGACGCATGTGCGAGGTGCTGCGATGCAACTGGGACTTGGCGAACTACTGCGGCGGCGTCAAGCATGCACTTCCGGCCCAGCATGCTACTTACCATGTACTCGACTGGGAAGAGGCACCGGGGATGGGCCCATGCAGCCACCGCAAATGGACGCGCAGGCAGGGGGACAAGGGCAGCTGGTCAGTTGCACGCAACAACAAGGGGCCGCAGCAGCATGGATAGACCAGCCTTCTAGCTCCCTACGCAATCTACAGTATCAAGCAACTAGCCAAAGACAGGGTTCGTGCCCCACACCGCCAAGTGAGCCATACGCACGGCCTTGTCAAACCCCAAAATGGCAGCCAACTTACCGGTTCCTGTGCGCGTGACCGGCCGCTCCTGCTCTAAGTTGATGGCGACTCCAAAGTCTCCAATAACCAGCTTCCACGACGCAGTGAAGAAGATGTTCTCGGGCTTTGGCATGTGGAACAGTGTCGTGGCAGCATGCAATGAGTAAATACCGTAACCCTGTGTCAAGTTGCGTCCCCACCTGCAATCAGGTGAGCAGTGCCCGGCGAAAAGACTGCATGGCAGGAGTAGGGCGGACGGTCCAAGGCTGTGCTGCGCCGTTGCAAATGCACTCGTGCACGTCGTGCTGCCGCAAGGCGACACACCTTGATGTCACGGTGGCAGATGCCCCTTGCGTGGATGTATGTAAGGGCATCCTGCGGGTAGGGGCCCGGGGGGTGGCAATGCGGCGGGGTGACGGGCGGGCGGATGCACGAGTGGCGCCTTCGCGACACCGGGGTGAGGGCGTGGGTCCACGTGGGAGCGCCCTCCAGGGACATCAGCCATGAGATTGGATCCACCTATTGTGCGACCTGTTCTGCTACACTGTGATGCACACAATCACGCTGTCAGGGCTTCCGAAGCACCGCACTTACGCTTTCCAGCCCTGCCACCGCCCCACCCGTCAGGCTCCTCTGGACGCGCTGGGAGTTTGGACCTTGCGCCCACACCAGGTGCGCTTCACCTATCGGAGAGAGGAGCCCACCCAATCACAGCACCAAATACTGCGTGCCACAGCAAGTGAGACCCCACACTGCACTGCGCCCAACACGCACCAGGAAGGGCATGAGCACCAGCTGGATGAGGTCGGACTCCGACATGCGGCCGTCCAGGGAGCGGTGCAGCGTGTGCAGGTCGCCCTGCGGCGCGAACTCCTCCACCAGCACCAGGTGCTTGCCGTCCTGCAGCACGTGTGAGTGTGGGTTATGGTGATGGGTTACGGTAACATATACAGGCATAACCAAGGCGATCAGTATTAGTACATCTCCCTCCCGTCCCCTGCGCGGGCATGGTCAGCGCAAGCTTCTCCTGCACCAGCGTCCAGTGGTTGCTGGCCAAGACGTAGCGCAGGTAACACTCATGATGCGGATACAACACAAGGTGGTGGGCTGCCTGTGACAGGCACTGCTAGGCGGTGGGGGCACAAGCAGCTGCTTGCGTGGCTTGCCTCCTTGTGGCACCGTGCCGCAACACACCTGGAATGCTGCGTACAAGGTCAGGACGTTGGGGTGCTGCAGCTGGGAGTGGATCTTGACCTCACGCACGAGCTGCAGGAGTGGGGACCACAAGGGGAGAAGTGTTTATTGCGGAAAGGTCGCAACGTTTTCTAAGCTTACCGGTGCTGTCACGTACACGGTCTGCTACGTGGACAACGGAGAAGCGCATACTTGGCGGAGCGCTATTGCATGGAGCTTTCAGTGCGGTTTTGCGCAAAGCCGGTCAGGCGTCCGAGCGGCCTCAGTCAAGCAGCAACGCCCGCGCCAGTCGACCCACGTACCGTGTGCAGCACGTTGTTGGGCACGCGGTTCAGGAAGTACACCTTGAGCGCCACAGGCAGCCCAGAGCGCAGGCAGGTGGCCTGGGGTGCAGGGGGCATGGGCCCGAGGTCGGGGAGCGGGGCGGGGGACGGACGGTTGAGGGCGCATAGGCGAGTGTGCATGCGCGGAGCGGATTACAGACAATGCATGGTGCGGCGTGCGCAGGCACGGTACGTGGGAAGCGGGCCCGTGCCGTGGCGCATGAGTGCATGTCTGTGACGTGCATTTGGGAGGCAGTGCCGGCCGTGACGTGCCGAGCAACAGCGGTGGCAGTAGCAACAGCAAGCGAGTGGACGGCGTTTCTGCAGGCAGGTGTTCGGGGTGCCTGCAGAGGGCGCGCGCAAGCTTGCAACGGTTGCTTGGTACGGACCAGCACGTGAAGCTGCGACCGCGGTAACGCCAGCCCTGACGTGCAGCGTTCGACACTCACGACTCCTTATCTGGAGGTATGCCCTTGCACAGTCGCAACGGCACATCCTAAAGCCTGCACACGCGCTCCCCTGACGCACCGAGTACACCGCGGACATGCCGCCCTTGTAGATCCGCTTGTGCACCTCGTAGTCGTCCAGCCGCCAGCGCTCCCGCTGCATGGCGGCCGGGAGCCCCACGTGCACAGCCAGGAGCTTGGCGCCCCCCTCCTGCCCCGCACCAGCAACCCCGCGTGGTGACATGCTGACAGCAGGAGGGACCGGTAACACGGCTGCAGGCGCCGGAGTGGAGAGCGCGCGGGCAGCTGCCATACCGGGCATGGCGGTGGGGGCGCAGGCAGTCGCGGTCGTGGCGGAAGCGGCGGCGGCGGCGGAAGTGAATGGGGACGATACGACTCGACGCGTGGGCTGGGCGGCGGCGGCGTGCGGCTGTGTGCCGCCTGCTGCGGCTTTTGGCGTGGCTTGCTGCGGTGCCCCGACAGGGCTGAGGGGCAACGACGGAAGCGTCGTGGCGTTGGGAGCAGCTTTGCCTGTCGAGGCTGCCCTGTGGGGCACCTGCAGGTGGGCCGTCAGGGCGATGGCTGCGGCGGCTGGCCGCTGAGTCCGCTGCTGCTGCGGTTGGTGGCGACGGACGTACGCTTGCACCACTGCGGCACCGGTAGACGACCTGCCCACCCCACCGCTTTGGCGAGGCTCCTCCGCACGTCCGCTGTTCCTGCTGCTGCTGCTGCTGCTCCTGTTGCAGGTGCTGCCTCCCCAGCCGCTGTCTCCACCTTGCGCAGCCCCGAACGGCTGCATACCGGCGTGGCAGTCCACTTCACGACCCGCGGGTCCGTCCGCCGGCCTAGGGGTGGCTGTGGGAGCCGCCCCGCCTCCTCCCTGTAGCGTCGCACCGTCAGACCCGGCGATGCTGCCAAGCCTTGATTTCGGCACTGGAGACGGACAGTACGGGGGGGCCGTACTGTCGTGCACGGCCCCCGAGGTCGACGTTGGGCTGCTGAGACCGATGCTGGGCAGCTTCCCGCAGCTGCGTGGGCTGCCGGGGTACGGCGGCCCAGGCGCAGGTGCAGGCTCTGACACGTGTGCGCTGAGACCGGCACATGCTCGCGGTGTGGGGTACCTGGGCGATGCTGCTGCCTCACCAGCTGCTGTGCCACTGGAGGCAGCGTGCGCCGCGTTGCGTGCTTGGAGAGAGTTGCCTGGGACGACACCAGGCAATGGGGTCACGTGGCGGGTGGTGGCTGGGCAGGACAGTCCACCGCTGGCTGCGCCATTGCTGACAGTGCGGTGGTGTTGTCGAGGGCTGGCTTTCAGCACTGGCGACGCTACGCTGGAGTTGTTCCTGCTGTAGGCCTTATGCGGGCTGTTGTCAAACCTATGTTGTCTCGGGGTGAGAAAGGGGCTGGAAGCTGCAGTGGCGTAGGGTGAACTCTCCTCGTGCGTCTGGTTGTCCTGAGCACAGGCGTGCCCGCTTAGGGGCAGGATGAGCCGCTGCAGCCCGTTGCTCCTCTGTGCCCTAAGGGCTGCCAGGTCCCTTGCCAGGCCAGAGCCTCCAGAAGGCAGGAGCTTGTCATCAGCCCCATACGCTGCGACGCTGCTGCAATCTGCAATTGCGGCAGGGCACAGGGTACAGCGGACAGGACAGGGTGATAGGGGCCAAACCAGAGGTGCGGACTGCCAAAGATGCGCTGGGTGATCTTTTCCATTGTGACAAGAGAATACCAGTTCAGTACCAGTATGAGTTAGAACTCCTCCCAAGCTCCCATGTCCCGGCAACGCAGTCCCCGAGTGCAGTGACAGTAGTACACCAAAGTGTGGACCAGACAGAGGTGGCTCACCTATAGACTGGGAAATCGTATGGAGCATGCTTCTGTCAAATGTATGTCGTGTCTATGGTGCAGCGGCACCAGTGTTTCGGACAAACGGTGGAGATGTGCTGGTGAACGATGCTGGTAAAGATACTCTGCTTCGCATGGGGTCCTTTTAATACTGCAGCAGCTGAATTGGCTGCTTGAAACGATAGGCAATGGCCAGCCTCCCACACGTGACGTCTGCCGAGGGCGGGGCTGCCTGGTGTCCTGGGTCGTAAGCCTCACATAAGTATGTTTTCATACACCAACTATCTGCGGTAAAAGCGTGGAGTATCAATAAGGAGGGCGAAGGTCTGCTGGCCTGCAGAAGTGTGCAGTCGAATAACCCCTGAGCATATTGCTGCACACGTGAACTTGCAGACACAACAGCCCAGGACACTGCACTGCAATGGCAATATCCTCAGCTTCCCAGTCACGAAGTTATGCTGTTATCGGCATCAAAATGCCACGGCATCAGGCCGTAACTTCGCCATTGGCCGATGGGGCGGCTTTGTTGAGTGTGTCGCAATGACTATTAATTAACCTTCTGGATTAGGAAACAAGTCGGGGGGGAGCTGGCGCTCGTGGGGAGTACGACAACGAGTGGACACGTGACACTGTGGTGTGTCGGACAGTGACTGACTGGCAGGAGCTGACTGTCCTACCTGATATTTCGCCGAACAGCTGCAGGAGCTTCAGGGAAGTGGAACTCCGACGCCCCTGATGCCGGTTAAGGTCAGTACGCCCCCGCAGTGGACGGTGCGTGGCGGAACTGACGAGGGACGAAGCGGTAACACCGACCCTGTAACACCCGTCCTGTGCCGGGAACGTATCGGGTGGGACCGGCATCTGCAGTGTGGCCGTGTTAGGTAGCAGTACTCAGAGAACGTGTGTGCGTTGCCACCGCCACACCACCCCCTGTCCCCCTGCCCCCTCCCCTGCCCAAGGCGTGCATCCACATGGTGGCGGCAGCCGGGCTCTGCTTGCTGGCTGAGTTGATCAGATCGTAGGGACAATTGAGCGCTCGTGTGTGGTTGCAGTTGCGGAGGGGCGTTCCACAATGGTTAGTGGTTGCCGTACCCCTGCGCCTTGCCTTGGCTGCGAGCCTGCGACCCACCCACATGTGCAAAAGGAGGTGAGGCGATCTGCTACGGTAGTGGGTGGTCCGTGTGGCACTGAGTGCTGGACTGACGGACTGCAGGGTGCCATCAAGGGCCGGTAACATGACCATGCGCGCACATAGTTGGTACGGTAGGATACAGTAGGCCGTAAACATCGCTACACGCGGGCCAGTAGCCAACAGTGCGAGCTATTGGAACTCCTTGCAGGCCCTTGAGCCCCCGGCTCGTAATGGGTCGTTCACTTGCGGAGGGGAGAACCCTCGCCGTGTAAAAATACTGACTGACTGTACGTCATTACTGCAGAGCGGCTCATCAGGTTCAGTTCGCTTACATACCGGTCGTCACGATTGGGGTTACCCCTGGGCTCCTTGCGCACGCCTGCGCACGTATAGGGCTGAAAAACGCCGCCAGGTTATAATGCCCTGTCGACGTGCCAGCTTTTTATTTGCCTTTAGTGCCAACGCCGTACGGGTAGACATGCGCTCACAAGATCAGCATGTCCACGTTCTCGTCTCCAGTCAAGTGCTGCCGATGACGCACCTCAGTCAGCGCTCTGGATCAGCCGCTCGGCACGCGTGCGACTGACTGCACTGTACGAAGAGGCTGTACGGGCAGCACTCCACCCAAAACCACCGAAGGACCGGGATCGGAGGCACTCCAAACAAAAATAAACTCACTGCCACGGCCAGAAGCATGCGCGCCCTGCCGGCTGGTTTTATTGCGTGCATGGGTCGTTGCACTTGCCGAGGGGAGAACCCTCGCCGTGTAACACTGACTGACTGTCTTTGCCTGCTAGGACTGGCACGCGGCGGTGGCCTTTTCACAAACAAGCCCCCGTGGATAGAAGCACCAACACCTCGCAGCCTTCCGCAACACCAATACGGTACCCCAGGATCCTGGCACGCACAAAAACGGCAGGCCGCCCAATAGGTTACAGACACGTCCTCTCTGCTGCGCTACCCCACCGTTGCCTGCCGTGCGGCACGTGGGAACGCCTCCTGCGGTGTGGCCACACAGAGCTTGGCATACAGTCGCGGAGAGCAAAGACTTCGTAGCCATGCGACTCCCTTGCCTACACTAAAAAAGGACGAGCGTGGGATGCGAAGGCCGCGGGGAACAGCATGCCGTACTACGAAAGTCCTTAGAAGCAGGACGCCGTACATGGACTGCCACAGTTGGCATGCCAAAGTCGACAGGAACACGAACAATCACTGAAACGTAGCATCATGCATTAGAGCACCAAACACCGATACCACGCCATACCGCACATCGAGCTGCGCAACAAGGCCAATATAACCGTCATCTTCGGTAGGCGTCTGGAATGCGGCTCCGGTCAGCACGCCTGCACATCGCACAAGGATACCGCTTGCACGATACGTGTCGCAGGCCTGCCCCGCCTAGGCTTCCAGCGCTATTGCCGGGGTATAACCGGGATGTCGTATACCACCCCTTCCCGCAGCTACGCCGGCGCGCTGCACTAGCAATAGCACACCGGCGTATAATAAAGCCGCAGCCGCCCCATCACCATGAGGATGGGGGGGGGTGCCTATTCCAGTGGAATGTTCGTGGAGACAGAGCGCCGCCCTGTGCAACGCTACATCCACAACAACGCTGCTATTGACCAACATACCGTATACTTCCAAACAACAATCCATGCAAACAGCATGCTGCCAAAGCATGCGAGTCTTTGTGGTAGTCTCGCAAAGACACGCAAGCACCGAAAAGAAATACATGAGCTAAAGCCGTTCCAATCGAGCACGCTCAGGGCTGCTCCCATACAAGCCCCGCAGCGCCACAGTCAGCATCCCACACGACACGCTACATAAATCGTACCCTACCACACAAGCTGGGCAGGCAGCACACTCCCAAGGTAGGACACGGCCCCCGCCCTCAACGTCAGCCCTTCGCACCAGCTGCCTAGCGCCCGGGCGACACGCAATACCGTGCCGTGGCCGTGCTAGGCCCATCACGTGTAAATACCGCTCGCACGCTGCCATGGCATGAAGTCCCCCGCTTCCCTGCCACACATGCAGAGTTCACAGTGCGCCTACCGGTGTCCGTGCGCGTGTCCGCTGCCGCCCTTGTGGCCCCCATGCGCGCCCTTCTCAGCCGCCCCCGTTGCCCGCCCGCCGCTGCTCCCGCCCCCATTCCGGCCCCCACCCGCTCCATTCTCATCCGGCGAGTTGCTCCCCGAGTCGCTGCCGTTCTTGCCGTTTCCGCCGCCGTTGTCAGCCGCTGCCTCCCTCTCACGCCCCTCTCTAGCCTCCCGCTCGCGGCCCGACTCTCGGTGCTCCCGCTCCCTCTCCCGACCAGAGTCGCGCTCCCTCTCCCGCTCTCCAAGGTGAAGGCCACTGCCTCGCCCCGTTGCGCCTGCGCCGCCGGGGCCAGCCAACCCTCCGGAATGCGGCCCGAGGGCGTTACGCTGGCCGCTTGCGGTCTGGTGGGAGCCTGCTGCAGTAGTGCCAAGACCAGCAACTGCGCCCTGGCCAGGGCCCTGGCCTGCAGCAAAGCCGGCACCTGCGGAGGCAGGGGCCTCTTGCGGGAGTTGGGAGCCCTGTTGCTGCTGCTGCTGTTGGGACCCACCGGCCTGCGCACCAGCAGCAGACGGCTGCTGCAGCGGTTGAGACCCAAGTTGCTGCTGCTGGGAGAGGGCTTGGGCCTGGGCTGGGGTGATGCCCGCAGCGTTGTCCGCCGTGCCCTGCCTGTGCATACTCAGCGGCCTGCAACCGAAAGAAAGGATAAATGCAGGTGAGTGCTGCAGCCAAACTGTTGCACTGCTAAAGCGTTCCGACAAGTGCTGCACTTCGAAGTCATACAACTGGCAGGGTAAGAAGCAAGACATTGAACGCGCTTATGACGTACTGCTCACCGGCTGTGGCCGTGGGAGTGTGACACGTGCTGCTGCCCACCGCCGCCAGCGCCGTGGGAGTGGCCCTGGGACTCCTGCTGCTGTTGGTGCCTCCTCTGCTGCCCGTGGCTGTGCGAGTGGCCGTGGCTGTGGCCCCGGCTGTGTCCTCGGTCGCGGGACAGCGAGCCTTGACTGCCAACTGAGCGCGCTGCTTTGGCCTCCTGCGCAAACACGCCGATGCAACGGGACCGACACAGTCAGTAACAATAGCCAAACACCCATACTATGCTGAAAAGCCCGTCGACCACCACAGCCCGTGGTTGCCGCAAGTGGCAGCACGCTCACCTGTATGAGCGCCGGGGCCGCATCGGGGTCAGCGCCTTGCCAGCTCTGCAAAGCGCAGGGGGCGTACACGCTCATGTGTGGGCAAGCGCGGCACAAGCTTAGGGTGAAGTCGCTCCTGCACTTGTGCGCGCCGCCGTACGCACATCAAATAAGCAAACCGAACAGGTGCAACGCAGAGCCGTCGGCGCAGTCAACAGTTGCTATGAGTTCCCGATTCCCACCTTGGCTGCCATTGCCGCCTCCCGCAGCCCCATCAGGCTCCGCACCACCGCCGCCTCATCGTCCCGTTGGCCGCTGGCACCACCGCCACCACCGCCGCCGCCACCGCGCCCTAGCAGGCTGCTCCCGCCGCCCGTGCGGCCAGGCGCAGACGCATGCGGCGGGCTAGCCTTGGTGGGGTACGGGGGCATGCCGGACGGCTGCGGCGAGGTCGAGTTTGCTGCAGGGATGGCCGTGGCGTCGTCCTCCCCCTCTCCCCTGCTCCGTACAGCGGGTGCCTCTCCCTTGCGACCACCCTGCTGCTCGGCGGGATTGGCATCTGCATCCACGTCCATGGCCCCTCCTGTGTCCCGCTGCCCCTGCTGCTGCTGTTGCTGAGAAAGGGGCGGCGCGGCCCCCAACTGGCGGTCCGCAGTCTCCAAGGCGCTGCCAGCCTGTTGCTGCTGCTGTTGCACCGGCAGGAGCGGAGCCTGCTGCTGCTGCTGCAGCGCGGGCACTGGGAGCAGCTGCATGGCAGGCGTGGCGAGGCCCTCGTGTGGGTCCAGCTCCATGCCGTCCACCTCCTCCTCCTCGGTCTCGTCCTCCTCCACCTCCTCGCCATTGTACTCCTCGTCCTGCATGGCAATATTCGACACACGGGGACTGCGGTTATAACATGGCGATGAGTTGCATGTCGCATAAACGATACGAATTTCCTGCGTCCATGCAGTGTGCGGACACGGCACGGCGCCATGCGGTTGCCGCTACGCTGCAAACTGCCAAGGCAAAGGACCACCACCTCCACCTACACCATAAAGCTTGCCCATCGCCCCACAGCCCACCTCGTAGTAGCCCCTGCTGTTGGTCTGCACCTCGTCCTCCCCTCCGCCGTCCACGCCCCCGATGCCGTCGGCGCCGCCAATGCAGCTCTTGGCGCCGTTGCTGGGGGTGCCCACGCCGTCGTCTAGCAGTGCACCGCTGCCGCCAGGGCCGCCATGCTTAATGAACTGGCCGCGGACGCGTGGGCGCTGTTGTGCCAGTTGCTTGCGGCTCTCGTAGCGGATAGTCTTGGAGAAGCGCAGGTTCTGCGGCGGAAAAGACGATGAGCCAGATACCAGGTTCACCGTGCCGAGGCGCAAGCCCACGTACTTGTACGGGCACTGACGTCAACGTAACATCATACGGCAGCCCATAACAGGCTCAGCTCAGTGCGGATACGGCCGTAATGCGGTACATCTGCCGTACCTTGCGCTTCTTGCGGTACTTGTCCAAGGCCAGTGCCCGGCGGCGCTTTGGCTCGGGGACGCCGGGCAGGGCGTTACGGCCGGCGGCGCCGCCGCTGCCGCCTCCGCCTCGTGCCGCCGCCTCGTCAGCCTCCATCTCCGCGTCGTGTGCGCTCCCCGGCATGCCCATGGCTGTACCCGTTGCCACGTGGCAAATGACCCACGGGGGCGGGCCACAGCAGGGCGGGAAACAGCAGGGAGGCAGCAGGGTCTGCTGGTCAGTCCAGCAGCACCGGCAGGTTCATCGTTTGAGGTTGTGGTTTGGGGCCAAGGGCGCGGAGGAAGAGAGGCAGAGGGGGCAGAGCGGTTCCGGTATGGTGAGGGTGGGTTCTACGCGGCTGGAGTGTGCTGCGGTGGGCGGCGCGCGTTGAGTAAGGCAGCGGCGGTAGCGGGAAGCAGGTGCACGCATACTCAACGCTGCCTCGTAACATGATAACAAGTTACGTCTGCCCTAAGCGGTCGGCGTACCTATGGATGTGGGCTCTCTTGACGCGGCTCCGTTGGCAGCCCCTGAGCTTGGGTCCAGCGACAGCACAGCGCTGCCGCCGGGGCCGCCCTGACCGCCTTGGGAGGGCGGGAAGCTAGGCATGACGCCCGCGGCGGTGGCGGCGGCGGCGGCGGCAGCGGCGGCGGCCGCCGCCATGCCTGCTGACGTCGGGAACGCCGGCGGCCGCCAGCCGGCGGAGGCAGCGGCCGCCGCCGCCGCCACGGCTGCGGCCGCCGCGGCCTGCTGCTGCTGGTGCAGGGACAGGACGCCGGGGCCGCCCGAAACGGCGTGCAAGCGGGACCCTGGCAGGCCGGGGTGCGCAAGGCCGACCGGTTGAGGCAGGACGGAAATTGGGCCCTGCGGGAAGGGGGAGAAGGCGGCGTGCCGGGGTTAGCGCAGCTGCACAGCGGCCCTCTCATCAACAAAGACGACGCGTTGCAAGACGTCAACACCCGCTTCAGGCTTGAGGACACCCGTACTAAAGAAACTGCTTCCGACGTGACCCACCGGTTGGCCCAGGAAAGCCTGCAGGGTGACGCCGCTGGCGAGCAGCTGGTTGAGGAACATGGCGTTGACGTTGGTGGCGCTGCTGGTGGGCGGGTGCGACACCTGGGGAGGCACGCCTACGCCTCCAGGGGCCCCGGCGCCCTCCGACCCAGGCATCACCAGGGCGCCCAGGGGGCCAAGGTGCGGCGGGCCGTGGCCGTGGACGTGAACGCTGCGGGTGGCCGTGTGAGTGTGGGCCTGTGGGGAGATTGGGAAGCACGCCCCAGGTAAATTTATGACCCCTATGGCCGCAAGGGTGAGGAGGCGTGATGTTATGTTTCAGTGCTACCGTCAGGGACGCCTGGCGCACGAGGGGGCAGGAATGCGACCCCCGATCAGGATGAGGGTTGGTTAACACGAGGTGCAACACCGGCAACTCGCGCAGCCCACCTCGGATGCAGCTGCCGCAAGGGCCGCCAAGTGCTCTGCCGGTGCGAACGGGAAGAGAGCCTGGGGGAAATGGCAAGGACGTGCGTACGTTTTTCCCTGAAGGTACTCGTAAGATGCAAAAGTGCAGCGGCGAGCAGGCGCAAGGTAAAAGATGCACGATGGCGCAACTGGTGGCTGGCGGTCGCTAGGTCACCAAGGCGGCGGACCACTGTGGACCCACCTGCAGCTGCGCCGGGTCCAGCGGTGGGCCGCCTGCTGGGTTGGGCCCGTGGCCGCCGCTGTTGGTCGGTGCCGCCGGCCCGAAGCGGCCCATGGCGGGGTGCGTCTGAGCCAGCCGCGACAGCATGTGGGCCGGGGGTAGGCCTGCGGGTGCAGCCGGAAGCGTATTAGGCAGGTTTGTGCGATGCTGATCGGCAGGTCACGTGAAACTGCATTCAAGCAAGAGCGCCCTGTTGCGGCGTTTCCATGGTTCTGGAGCTGTTTGCGACTGCCAGCACACGAACGGCGGTGTGCTACAGGAATGAGCTGGCCTACGGTGCGCAGCAGCGGTTTTACCGGTGGGCTGAGGAGTACTCACATCCAGCGGGGTTGAACATGGCCTGGAGGGCGGGCGGTAGGACCTGTGGCAGGCCCAGGTGGTGCGGGTGTGGGTGCGGATGGTGCGGCGGTACTGCCCAGCCCACAGGACCCATCGTCTGCGGCGGTGACGGCCCGCCCGCGGACCCCTGCTGCTGCGCCGCCAGCTGCTGCCCCTGCTGCGAGCGACTGCCGCCCATGCTGGACGGCGCATGGGCCTGCAGTGGCGCATGGTGCAGCTGCGGGGCGCCGCCAGCGGAACCGCCCCCGCGCTCGCCAGACACGCTCGGCTGCTGCTGCAGGTGGTTGTGGTAGGAGGAGGCGTTGTTTGGGGTACCTCCGCCAGCGCCCAGCAGCCCCCCGCCGCCGCTGCCCCCTCCGCTGCCGCCAGCGTTGGCGTGGAAGCCATCGTCGGAAGCGAGCGTGTGGCCGCTGGCTCCGGAACCGCGGAGCTGCAGGGCAGGTGAACATCATGGGGGCCCCTGATGTATGAGGTCGTGCTGCTACGCACTGCGGCCTGGGTGCCAACACCGCAGCACCGCCGCACAGCATGCAAACCTACACCCTTAGCTTGCCGTACAGATATTACAGGGAGAACAAGCGCAAAAGGAGGAAACGACGACTACCGTCAGGGTCCACAAAACGAGGTGTGGAAACCGCTTTCGACCCACCATCATGGCCGCACGTTCACGCTGTAGGGACGCCTTGGACCGGCTGATGGGCTGCCCGCCGCCGCCGCTGCCGCTGGCCAGCCCCAGCCCGCTGCTGGCGCCGCCGCCAAGCAATCCCTCACCGCCGCCGCCAGGCGTGCCGCTGGCGCCGCCGCCACCGCCGCCGGCGTCTCGCTCGGTGGCGGGGTCACAGTCGCGGTCGCCAGGGGGCATTGCCTCCGACGTGGCCGTGCGCTTGCGGCTGCTGCTGCTTGGACCCGTGTACTGGGCAAAGGCGGACGAGCGGCCGGCACCAGCCTTGCTGGGACCCTGTGGTTTGGCATGGACAGGAAAGGCGGTGTGGTCAACGTAAGGGCCATAGGCGTTGCGCGCGATACATTCCGCATGCCAGCATGTGCCGCCGGCACGCCACTACTAGCTATCCGCCCAACGCAACCGCAAGGCCCATAGCAAGCACCCCGGCAAAGACGCGCCAAGCGTGCTCCTCTGCAGCTGTGGACCTAGCTGCCGGCTGGTATGCCTACCGGTAGCGTGTCGTGCGCGCCTGCCAGGTTGGGCGGCATCTTGCCCTCGGCCGTGTTGACCAGCGCTTGATAGTGCCGGTCAACGGCCAGCGTGGTGCTGGCGCCGTTGCCGTTTGAGCCGTGGCCGTTGCCGTCGCCCTTGGTGGCCGAGTTGCCGTTGCCGCCGTTCTTGTTGTCGGAGGAGCCGTTGGAACCGTTGCCGTTGGAGCCGTGGCCGTTGCCGTTGTTCGAGCCGTGGCCGTTGCCGTTGGAGCCGTGGCCTGTGTCCTTAATGTCGCAGTGAGGCTTGGCGTCCACCCTGCCAAAGGGCCGAAGGAGTGGGGGCCAGCAGGGCGATAGGCCGGTGAGTAACCCATGTAAACCGCTCGGGACTGCGGCCCCAGAAGACGTTGGCATACGCGCAGACCCGAGTGCCAGTCAAGGGTTACATTGTATCCCCAGCAGTGGCCATTGCATTTTTTTGTCCCTGCGCTTGGATGCGGGCAGAGGGAATACTAGCTTGTGTACCTGGCTTCAAGTATTACGGATACACAACAGTGATATGGTGCGACGGTGCGTGTAAACACCCAGCAGCAGCGGAGTCCGGAGTGCGCGCGTACCGGCTGGTGCCGTTGCCCTCCTTGCTCCCGTTGCTGCCGTTCCCGTTGCTGCCATGTCCGTTCCCGTTGTCGGGGGCGCTGCCCTCCTTGGAGGTCGGCTCTTCCTCATCCTGACTGCGAGAACAATGAAGACAGCTTTGTCAGCCACACTGAGTCGTATCCTTGCGGGTTTAGGACCCGTCTGAGGATGGCGCCCCGCTTGCACCAGTTCGGACACGTGCCGCCATTGAGCGTTTGCCGTGCAGACGACTCAAAAGGCAGGGCAAGTGGCGTGAAAGTGAGGAGTCATGTGCCTGTACACACGCCATAGTCCTACCACTTGGTCTGCTTGCTGTCGCTTGACGTGGCCTCGTACGTCCTGATGGCGCTGCTGGGGCCACGGTAAGCCCCGTAGTGCCGGCCGCCGTGCACCACCCCGCTTTGTGGCACGCCCACAGCATGCCCCTGGCTCTGCAAGCACACAGAAGAGGTGCGTTGTCGATAAAAGCAAGCAACTGCTTGGTGGGGCGTCAGGAAAGTTCCATAAAAAGAAACGTAAGAGAACTGGGAACAATCGCGGGGTACGTGGCACCGGGGGCTCCTCTCTCCGCACCTTGCGCCACCACCAGACGCGTGTCCATATGTGACGTAGCTCATTCTGCCTCAGAGGCTTTATGAGGTAGTCGATTGCGCCCAGCGAGAGGCAGGACATAACGGTCTCCCGCTCATCTTGTGTCGAGACAACTGAAAGAGCACAAAACCATGAACCGGCTTTCAGTGCTGTGCATGTGCTCACCAAGTTAGCATTTAATGGGCTGGTGGCTGTCGCGCGACGATTCGGTTCCTTGCGCCAACCGCGAACAAAATATCTTGGGGAGCGCAACCACCCCGGCGACAGTGGGCGCCCTAACGCAGGTGGACAGGCTATCGATGGTCCAGAGGTCTTGTGTGCTAGCTTGGCTTACCGACGACAGGCGTCCGAGTGAGGCGGTCCGTTTTGGCCATGCGCTTGAGCAGCCGGCATGCATTTGCACCCGGAGGCTCATGCTCCTTGAGGACCAAGTCAAAATTTGAACCATGCTCAGCTTCTACGAGAAGCTGCAGGCCCTCTCGTGCGGTCTTGACGGCCGTCACCTGCGGTTCGAGCCCACTCAGCAACCACGCGATAAATAGGCCTCGGCCTACCAGGCAAACGTGTAGTAGCCCTACCTGATAGGAACATTCTCGCAGCAGCTGGGTGGTCGTCTGCCTGGACACAGACTTGGAGTCGATGACCAGAATTCGCAGGTTCTTGGGGTCCGGAAGCGCCAGCTGTTGCACGCCAGCGTGCGCTTGCATGCCTGCAGCACGTTGCACGCCTATATCCCGTATGCCTGTTGTTCCACCCGAGTTACTGCGTAGGAATTCAGCTCTCGGCCCTCCAGGGCCGCCCAGTCACGCGTGCGCCTTAAGCTCTGTTGCAGCCGTGTTGGCGTTTACGTTCAGGTATCACCGCTAGCATGTTTTAGCTCGAACAATGTGTGGCGCAGCGCTGTGCAAAGCCAGGGTGACTCACTCCGATTTTGCGCTGATTTCGCAACTGACAACGGCAAATCGCAACTTCCGGCGCAGCAGATTGTTTGGTTGGCGTTGGGCCTTCCTGCTGCCCATGGCCTGCCAGCACATGAACAAATTTACATTAATCTTACTGTGTTTGACCGCTGCAATGCAGAGGCACCCGCACCCCGCACCAAGATATTACCGACCTTCGTCGTAGACCACACATTCAAAGTTCTGCTCTGCAGTCTGCACAGGGTTGTCACCTAGTAGCCCATGCGTAACTGCTGAAACCCTTTATCTGGCTCCTGTCGACACACCGGCGATGCCCTCACATTCTGAGGCCGCGACGGGCGTTGTGCAAGGGAGAGTCTCCTGGTCTCGTGGGAGCGTCACCTGCCACCTGCGAACTCCCACTGCATGCGGCCTGCGGCCTGCGGCATGCCGCTCTCTCCCCTTCTGGCTTCATCTGCCGGAACACGGTTTGCGGGACGGCAAATCCCACGTGCGCATCGAAACATCTAAGTAGCTCCAATGACGTACAGCGTGTCGTTTTACGCCATGCCCGCAACTGTCGACCGATGGACCACGGGGGCCCCCGTCGGTGCTGATGCGGCATGCCACCGGGACCCTGATCCCGCAGTGGTATGCATCTAAAGAAGTTGGTCTCTTGGTACTGTGCTGGTCCTAGCCTCGCTTCCGCTTCCAACAGATCCCATGCCGATGGAGCATGCTCCCGCCACAGTACGAGTCAGGGCAGGTCTCTCCTCGTAGTGCGGGAAAGGGAAGCTTATGGGGTGAGCCGCACGGGTGAGCCGTCAGCTCGTTACATGTACAACCTTTGGCCTGCCTCATCTTGTTTGCTGCACAGTAGTACGCTCGCCAAGGACGCCAACGGTTGGATTTTCAGGTTGAAGCAAAGCCAGTGAGCACACCGCAGGCGCCGCACACCGCCCCAGCAACAAGGGGGGATGGTGCACCGGTGAAGTTGATGGGAGAGGCTGTTGACCGCATGCACTACACGTGCAGGACACAACACTGTTCACGCGCCCCGTGTCCAACGGCCTGTGCAAGGAAACCTCCGCCGGGCATTGACACACCTTGCGCCACTTTCGCCCCACTGCCGGCCGGCCACGCAATGTCAACCTGCCCGCCCGCTAGAAGCCCATAGTCATATAGACCCTTTCTCCTGTCCAGTCTAATGCAGCTACTGTTCTACCGCAGGACAACAGTAGATACAACACCAACACAGGCTGTAGGACCTGACCTTGCTAATTCCCGGTAGGCAGCAGGCCAGCAGGCACAGCACATGGACCAGAACCAGGCCATGCCGCCTAGGCCACCACCGGCTCGCTGCAGTCCGCGCCTTGGAACAGCGGACTGCACACACACGTGCCCTTCGACAGGTCACACACGCCGTTGTCGCTGCAGTTCTTAGGGCAGGGCTTGGGTGGCGGCGGCACCTCGCCGTACGTGGGTGCCGTACAGTCCGCGCACACGGTGAAGGTGCCTGCCGCCGTCATGCCCATGAGCTCGGGCTGGTCGTTGGCGAAGGCGCGCACGGGGGGCAGCACGAAGCGGCCCACGGAGGCGGCCACGGCGTAGACGGTGACGGAGGAGGTGCCGGCGGACAGGTGCAGGTAGGAGAAGGTGACCACGGAAGCCCGCGTCTCCTGTAAAAGCACGGACGGTCCAGCAGCAGGTAAGCGCAAGTTGCATCTGCACCGGTACGCCACGCGCTGTCACGCCCACTACATCTGTGGGACCTCGTTGCCAGCCTGTCTGCATGCTTACGACGCTCGTAGACCCCGACGCACGTCTTGAAGCCTACCGCATCTCGTTAATGCCTAGTTCTGGATTCTGCGCCCACCTGCGCGGGGCACACGGGCCACCACCACCACGAGTACCACTCGGTCCACGAGGACGTGGAGCCGCCCACATCCGCGCCGCACGTGGGACCCAGGTCCGCCCCGCTGGCCAGGTTGGGGTCCAGCGGCTCCAGGCCCCCCGGCATCATGACCTCCAGCGTGACCGCGCCCAGGTCGTCCGGGCTGGTTAGCTGCACGGTCAGCGCTACCGTGCTGGCCAGCGGCACCGCGGCCACCCGCCGACCCGTGGGTCCGCCCGACCGCGGGTCCACCAGCTGCAGCGCCGCCTCCACGTACAGCCCGCGGTAGGCGGGGAAGGCGGGCAGCACGGAGGGCACGAACAGCAGGGACGCAGAGACCGTGGCCTCGCCGGTGCCCGTCGCCTGTAACGTAAGGCCAAGGCATGGCACGTGGTTAGCCCAGCATCTCAAGAGACTTTCGGCGAGTACCGGTAAGGCCAGTAAGTACAGCATGTCGCTGCCGGATTCCGTAACAAGGCATGCAGATCGACATGTTGCCTGTTCTGCAATGCTGTGCACGTGCCCGGCAGGCATGCGTACCTGGAAATCCAGGGTACCATATGACGCGGAGTTGGGTCGTGGAGGCAGCGCCTCCCAGGGGGTGGTGTTGGTGACGGTGGGAGGGGCGCCGGCGTTGCCGCTGGAGGTGTTGAAGGACGCCTGCGCGGTACAGCCACATGTCCACATCAACTTCCGAGTGTCGTGCCTGTACCAGCATCCAGGTACCATACCCTTACGGGACAGTACGACAGCACCTTGCTGCACGGTGTGAAAAGACCGCCCGGGTCCTTGCTACGGCTGCAATGTAATGCTGAAGTACATATGTTGTGTGGAACCAACCTGCAGTACGACCATGCCGTTGGCCCGGGCGGACAGGTCCAGGTCGGGCTGTGCACTGCCGCGCGATCTGTCGTACTCGGAGAGTGCAAGTACGGCAAGACCCTGGGCGCGATACGACGGGTAGCACACCCAGAGCGGGTAGGGTCCGCCGCCGGTGCTTGTGGTAGGGTTGGCCACATAGGCGGCCAGCTTGGGCACCAGCTGGTGCGTGGCCCCCGAGCGCAGCAGCAGCAGCAGGGCCAGAGCCTGGTCCTCCAGGCCGGCGGCGTGGCGCCCGCCTGCGGGACGCACACGGGCCGGTGGAGCAGGACAACGTAGGCTAACAAATGTGGGTTAACGTTGTAGGGAGTGCTTGGGCGGAGGGACGTCCCAGCTTCACAGCGGGGACTCATCGGCAACAAGGTGTCAACACTGCCGAGTGCTGTGCGCGCGTAAGGGGTACCGCTTGAGGCTTGACCGCACTTGCTTTTCACTTCAGGGTCTCCACTACTCGTCGCTCGACTTCCGTCCTCCTCTTCCCGAGAACCACCCACCTTCTCCCTCCGCCACGTACGCCGTCCTGCCCTGCACCCGCAGCTGGCCAGTGACCAGATCCACGGTTGATGACACGGTCTGGGGGGAGGCGTTGGCGGGGCCCTGGGCCAGCAGCGCCAGGGACAGCACCAGGCGGGCCTGGGGACGGGGGAGGGGGGAAGTGGGTAAACAGGGGGCGTGTAATACAAGCATGGCCAGTTGGAACAACATCTCATGCCTCAACAGGTACCGGCATTGTTGGGAGGGCACGAGACCCTTTCCTGACGTGCCGTGCACTAAGCCATACAAACCAGATAGGTAGTGGTCATGGATTATCGCCTTTGCCAAGCTACATTACGGAGTGAGGCAAGCCCAAGAGGGAAACAAGGCTCCGCTGATTGGGCCTACCTGCAGGCTGACCCATGGGTCGCTCTCGTTTGCGAAGGCCTGCAGCTGCCGCTTCAGGGACAGGTCGGACAGCACGAGATCCGCAGCACCCGCTGTGGCTGGGTCCCAGTCGGCGCCCAGGGCCAGCCTGGGGGAGGAGGGCGGTATGGGAGCCATGCGGGCAGCAGACAGAACGGTTAGACGGTGGGCGAGAATTAGGATAAGGATGGATGGCGCACATGTTTGTGAGGGCGCCCAAAGGGCCTGGGACATGCGCATTTGGGCGCTGCGAATTATGGGTCGCCTGCGCTGCCTCAGCCCGCACAGCAGGCGTGTGGCATAGCAGGTAGCAGGCTTGGGGCGTGGGGCGTACTCGCCTGATCCACGACACTGTCTCCCAGCTGCTGTACGGCTCGTTCAGCTGCGACCGTATGTCCCGCGCATCTTTTACAAGCTGCGTGGTCGCAGCGTCCCTCCACGTGGGCAACGAGGCAGAAGTCGTGGTGCTCCACAGTGAAGCAAGCTCGCTGCCGATGAGTGTGGCGTTGGCGTTCGAAGCCCGGGTGGAGGAGTTGGAGGAGGATGCGTTGTAGGCGGGCGAGTGTGCATCAACCAGGAAGATGGCCCAGGTGTTGAGATCAATGTCGGCCCTGCGGAGGCACACGTACCGTGAGGTTGGTGGAGGCCTGACATAAGTTATGAACGGCAACCGCAGCGTAAGAAATCACTCGTGCAGGCCGTGTGGTCTAGCTAGCTAGTTGGGTGTGAGGAGACCGGGTGCACTCACCGTGTCAACGACCAATCGGGCCACCGGTTGGTCGGGGACCACAGCAGGCCGAAAGTCTGGTCCGTCAGGACGCCTCCAAGGTCGGTCAGACCAGTCCTGGTCTCGTTCGCCTCTGTGACGTTCAGTTGCTTGCCGTAGTACGACAGTACGGCAGGAGCGGTGGCCCACAGCATGGCGGGCTGGGCCTCGGGGTATACCCTGGATTTGTGAGTGGGAGGCCGGGGCGTCATACCGTATGTCAGCTTCTAACTGTCTGACTGCGTAGCCACAGTCAGCCTGGCGCTCCACGTGGCATACAGCAGCAGCTGTGCGTGTGCCGTTGCTGGAACTGGCGTGCTGACACAATCACGGCCGCCCCCAGGCCCACTATAAAGCGCTTCACGTTTCCGTCAAGCACCCGCAAGTAGTGCAAGGCTGCCCCTAAGCTCAGCCAGGCACATACCTGTCTTTCTCGTCGTCCAGTAGCGCATCGTAGGTGGACAGGATTGAGGGCAGGTAGCCGACTCCCGCGGTGAGCGTCAGACCGCCTGCAGCAAGCCGGTGATGGTCGAACGATATAAGTCATCAAACCACCCAAGGATGGACTGGGAACTGGCACTGCGTCGGCTATGCTAGCTAGCAACCTTGGCACCCATGCACAGGACCGCAGCTCCAAGCAAGGGCAGCGGTCGCCGTGGCTGTGCACGCCCGTAGCTGCCGAGTGCATGCCAACCCACCGCTTCCAGGCACTGCGCTAGGCAGCTCCATGCCCTCCTGCCACTGTGTAGCTCCAGGCGTGGAGTCCCCCTTCAGGGCGAACGTCGTCGCAACCATGACGTCACCCTGCTGGCCTGTGGGAGCATGGGGCGTGGAATTTGCCACGTCACTGCGTGTGTCCCATCGTGCATTCCTGTACCTGTGGTACCTGCGGACAGCTACAAGCCTACACGGCAGCGTGCACCCAACTCATGCACTGCCCAGCCAGGGATGACTGCTGTTGTGCACGGCAAGTGCTACGTCGGAGATTAGCAACAATAAAAAAAACATGGCTCACCTTGGACCGGGATGTCGATCTTGAGGCTGTCCCGCACAGCCTCTCCTGCAACCGTCGCCTCCGCATCAAACTGCACACCCGCCGTGCCAACTGCCACGGCCGCGAACTCGAAGCGGGCCTCTGTGGACAGCCCCTTGCCATCCTGGAAGGTAAGGGTCTTGGTCAGCTGCCCCGTGGTCTCCAGGGGCGCCGGCCCCACCGTCGCATTCGCCGACGCGTTGCCAGGCGCGACCAGCTTCGCGGTAATGGTTACGGTTGCCGGGGCGGTTGGGACGGTTACAACAACGCCCGCCTCGAAGGTGTCGTTGACGCGCACGAAGCGCGGCACGCTGGGGACAAGCGACAACTGGCGGCGTACGACAACGCGGGACTCGGAGCTGCCGTACTTGGCGGAGGAGCCGGAGGCGGCGAAGGCCCTGCGGTGGTGGGTTTTGGGGGTATTTCAGTGCTCGCAGGGTGCTTGAAAACTTGACCCCACGGCCTCAGGCAAGGCATAGCGAGTGCCGCATGTCTCCCTGAGGGTGCGAGGCAGTTGCGCTGCACTGCGTCTGCACCGCGTGCCAGCAGTGCACCTGCAGCGCAGACCTTGCACCCCTCACCTGAGCACGAAGGCGCCCAGCTTCTGGGGGCCCGTGAAGTTGAAGGTTGCAACTCCATTTGCGTCAGTGGTGGCCACAGCGAAAAGCGGCGTGACCACAAAGTCCCCGGCGGACCGCGGCGCGGCTGGCGTGCTGCCGCTGCTGCTGCCTCCGCCTCCGCCTCCGCCTCCGCCTCCGCCTCCGCCTCCGCCCCCGCCAAGGTCAGCCTTTGAGGAGCTAGCATTGTCGGCAGACGGTGCTGGGCTTGGCATCTCGAGAGCTGAAGCTTCTGCGGCCCCTCCGGCAACAGCCATGGAGACAGCCTCTGTTAGTTGGGGACACGCCAGGACGGAGGGGCAAAGGGCACAGCATGGACCCAAGCGAAAAGCCTTGCCAATCAGCCCCAGTCGTGTAGGGGTGGCAACGGCATTGCTGTGACAATCAAGACAGTACGCATGAGCGGTAAGCAGCGCTTCGCTATGGCGCACTCACGGGCAACGGCCACGGCTGTCGGTCGGCCCAGGACGGCGGAGCCGAGTGCATTGCCTACAAGTAGCGTTGCAGAGGGAAGTGTCAGTCTTGGGGCTCCTTTGTAGCCAAATCCCTTGCTACCACCTACACCACCAGTTCAGATATCAGTGCTTTTGCATTTGGCCCCTGTACAAGGTCTGGTGCTGCCTATGTCCGTGCAGCGTGCTCATCACAGGAAACAAATGCGCAGGAACACTGCTTCTCCTGAGGCGGCAATGCACGTTTGCAGCCCCGATGATGGGACCGAAGACAAGGTTGCAAGCTGCGCTCTTTATGTCACCGAGCAGTGACCGAGCCCAGTGACCGAGCCCGCACAGCTGGCCCAGCATCACGCGTGGGCGCAACCCACCACCGTTGCTCCAGATCGCACCGCCCATAGGGAAGCTTGCGCAGGACGCCCAGTCGCTCGCAAAGCAAGGAGAGTTCTGGCAGGGAAAAGCAGTTGAGGGTGCGGGTACGATCTGTAACCTGTACAGTATTTGTACCGGTAACTGCTGTAGTCACTGCTCCACTCGGCATTGTACCACGCACATCATGCGGCCGCGAGTTAGGCCCAGGGTAAGCATGCTAGCCTGCTACAAGGCACGACAGGACGAGCTGCTTGGCAGTACCAGATTAATGCTCCCTCAAGACTTTGCCCATTACGTCCCACTGACCGTCATGTATGTGATGGCGGAGCTGTACTGGTCGAGGAACGCTGTGTCGTTCATGTCAACCGATGCGGTACCGGAACTGTATGGCGTCATGGCGGTATCCACAGGAAGCCAGGGGTCCAGCTCGGTAAGCCTGCGGCCATATGTAAATGTAGGAGGACTCGTATACACCAGGCTGTCTAAAAGGACGATGCCGCCCACAAGGGCAAGGCACTCGACAAGAGCCACACTTGTACGGTAATGTACGCACTGATGACGAGCGAAGACACCAGAGTAAGGTTCCTACCTTCGCATCATTGTGTCGTACACTGCCCGCACGGCCCCCGGCGCAAGGCGGTACGGCGCTATGCCCTGCGCCTGCATGGACGACGCCATCTGCAGCACCATGGCCTCCTGTACGGCAGGCAGGCCGTACGGCAGCAGGTCCAAGAAGGCCTTGTCCACAGCGTACAGCGTCACCTCGGTGCCGGGGGAGGGGGCGGAGGCGGAGGAGCTCGCGTTGCCCTCACCGCCACCACCAGGGGCAGGCACCTTGACCGTGACCTTGACCTGGGGTGCACAGGGGGTACGGGCCATGCCACGTCAGGCCTTACCAATAGGAAGTAGCCTGGTCCCAGCTCGATTGTGCGGTCCAAGAGTCAGCAGCTTTTCCACAATCCGATGGGAACGCCCCACCTGCGCCTGCTGCCCCGGCTGCACGGCCGGCACCTCCTTGCCGTCGGCGTCCCGCACCGTGGCCAGCGCCCCTCCCTCGCCGCCCGCCGCCTGTACGGCAACCTCCAGGCGGTTGTCCTGCCGTACGGTCAGGTCCAGGGTCATGGTGTGCGTGTGCGGCGCCAGCGGGTCGAACAGCCTGCTGACCGGCACCCCCGGTGCGCGGGCGGGCGGGAAGTCCTCGGGGCGCAGGCGGGGCACGTCCAGCACGGCGGCCAGGGAGCAGCCGCCGCGACACTCGGGGCCCAGCGGGCCGAAGGAGGCAGACACCAGCGGGTCGGACGGGAGCTGCGGGGAGGGAGGCGGACGGCCGGGGGCGGGGTAAGTCAGTAGAGTGGGGTATAGACGCAACACTGAGGCGCAGGGGCCTGTGGAGGGGCTGAAGCGTGGGGCGTAAACTTTTCCAACAGCCAGCGCATGCCATCCAGGTCCAGGTGTTTGTGCGCACCTTGTCCACCACCTTGCTGCGCGTGGCCAGCTGGTTGCCCCACACCAGCAGCAGGCGGGCGCCCGGCCAGGGGTTGGTGAGGGACACGGTGACGGTGTCGCCCAGGGAGTGGGAGGGCCTGCAGGACGACGGCAAGCAGGGCTCCGTTGAAAAGCGCCCCAACACTGTGCAAGGCTATCTGCTGGTATCGACTGAGGAAGCTATTCACACTCACGACGGCAAGGTGGGCGTCATGGAGTACCAACGCAAGACAAGCGGGCCACGTGCACAGCATAGGCCACCGTAGGAATGCAGGTCGTTCAAAAATTGGAGACCTGCGAGTTTGGTACACTCAACACGGCTAGCCTGGTGCGCTGATGCGACCGGCGCCCTCCATATCTTCTAAAGCTGTTCCAACAACTGTTAACCGCCAACTCACTTGTTGTCTTTCAAGGTGACGTCTGGGTGGCCGTTCCACGGCGCGCCGGCCCACGAGGCGGAGCTCCGACCCACCACCATGCTGCTGCACACGCGGGTTGTGGTGTTCCCCCATTGGCTGATGGGCACGTCCGCACAGCCCTGCAGCTCAAACTCCCCCACGCACGACAGCATGAGCTGGCACGTGGTGGAGTAGCCCGCGCCGGACACTGCCGTACAGCTGCGGGTACCGGGTACAGCACTGGCTGTAGTGTTGCCGGCGCACGCGGCGGCCTCGGTGGTGTTGGGCGTGAGGGTGATGTCGACGGTTGTGCCGTTCAGGGGAGACCCGTCCGCAGCATTCGAGGTCAGGGCGGTATCCACGGTGAAGGCCACGCCCAGCACGTCGGTGTTGGTGGAACGCGAGAGCGTCAGGCGGTAGGGGGCGTTGGCAAGCCTGGGGAGGGGTATATGCACAATGCAGCGCAGGGATGAGGCTGACAGGCAGCACCGGGAAGTACCTGGCCGGGAGGAACCAAAAGCCACCAAAAAAGGCCACGTCCCCATGTTGGTTGCGAACGTACTGGGGTGCCGTACTTACGTAATGCTGTCGGACTGTACGATCCTCTCCCGTGTGGGTCCGATCCACTCGGCCGTCACGCTGAGTGTGTCATACTCTGCCGTACGGTTGGCCTCCGGCAGTGCCGCCAGGTCGATGGTTCCGTTGGCGGCGCCGCCTGCGTCCGTGGTGAGCGGCAGCACGCCCGAAGCCAGGGGCGTGGACCACGTGAGCGTTACGTTGGCGCCCGCCACGGAGGCCCCGATGTAGCTGATGGCCAGCACGGACACGGGCACGATGGACCCGTTGGGCGCCCAGGGGGGCAGCGTGAGCTACGTGGGGGAGCAGGAAGGGCCAATAAGCATGGGGAAGCCGTCCTCTGCACTACCCAATTCCTCGCAGCACAAGCGTGCGTGGTTTGAGAAGCGGGGTGTCATGCCGTTGCGGTCGCAGTATGCGGGCACGGGACACGAGCACTGCGGAAGTTCTGCGGACGCTGTGGCTGGATAGCCCTGCACCTGCACCACCGCTTGCGACCCTTGCCAGCCCTGCGCGCGAGGTGTTAGCCTTATCGTACACACCTTGAGCTCCACGGTGGGGGGCCGCGGGTCGGCTACGGTGAAGGACTCCGACGCAACCGATGGCCACGAGGCGTAGGGGTCATCCCCTCCACCGCCATCGTCCTGGAGCAGAGCCCTGGGGTCGCGCTGCTGCTGCTCCGCTGTGTCTTCTGGTCCCAAGCCAATTGCAGTAATGCCAGTGTCGGGGTCCGTTGTTGCCATGGCGAGGCGGCGTGCCAGGCGCCTACCGCGGCTGTCCTCAATGGTAGTGGTGTTGCTGCTGCTGCTGTTGCTGCTGCCGGTGGTGTTGGCGGCCTTCTGCGCGGCCTCGATGGCCTTCGGGTCCAGCTTGAGCGTGAGGGTGTACTGCTGCAGTCGCACGCTCTTGGGCACGGGGACCTCGGCATGCACTGTGCCGGATGAGCCGTCCACCTGTGGAGTAATGGGGTGGGATGGGGTGGGTCAGGGCCGGGATAGGGGTTGGTACGGTACAACGAGGGCACGCAGGTGCTACAGCGGCAGGTCAGCACAGAGCCTAGCACTTTGCCAAGTCTGTGCCAAACGCTCGTGGAGTAGTCTAGAGCTTGGTAAGAGACTTGCTCCTAGGACACACGGGGACGGGGGCAGTCCTCGCATTGGGCCATGGACGAATGAGCGCACCTGAGCGAAAACGCGGGGGGGCAGGGACGAAGAAGAACTGGAAGTGCTGCCGCTCACTCCGCCTCCCCCCGCCTGCGCCCACGGCGGGCTGACCTCTAGCACCGCCCGTGTGCCGGCCGGCAGCAGCCCCAGGGTCAGGTCGGGGAGCACCGCCTGGGCGAAGCCTGGGGGGTCGGGGGGCCACGCGGGGGAACGGTACGCTTCGTGACAAAGTAGATCCCATCCGGGAACAGCTGGCGCCTGGAGTGCGTTCAGTAACGCTGTCTGGACCTGATGTCCGTGTAACTCAATACACGTGCGGACGTGCCCCTCACCTGTGACCTTGAGGCTGTCCCCCTCCACCACCACCCTCACCTGTGACCTTGAGGCTGTCCCCCTCCACCACCGCCTTGCGGTCCAGCACCAGGGCGGCCTGGGCGGCGGGGGTGGAGGGCTGCTGCAGCCAGCCCGCGGAGGGAAGCAGCGCCACTTGGCCGTCGGGGGAGCGAGCGAACGCGACCAGCGGCCAGTAGTCCTGCGGATGGAGAGGTGTACGAACACCACGGTAAGGCAGGTGGGGTCGGCGCACTGCTGCTTGTTCGACGATCCCGCCTGATTAAACCCATGGTACGTGCGCGATGCGCTAGGAGCAACACGACAACGTTGTGGCACTGACTACCTGGAATTTATGCTTTCTCATACCATCACCCGTCTGTTGGTCCCAATCCCTCACCGCATCCTCCACGTTCTCGACCACGCATACGCCGTCCTGCCCGGTGGTGCAGGTGCCCAGCTGCTTGTACAGTACGTCCTGCTGTGGGACACAACAAAGGGCGGGGGACAGGCAGCGGCCCCGTCAGCGACTGGATGTGCGGCAGGTGTACAAGCAACGTAAGCTTCTAGTGCTGTACGCTGCGCACCGCCACGCAAGTCTGAGGGGCCGAAGGGACGCACCGACATGCACCGCCCATGCCATACCGTCGTACCATCGAGCTCTCTTCCTCCAACCTTTTACTCCCGTAAGGGACCTGCCAACACTCCGTGGCCCCACGCCCGAACATCCGTCCACCTGCCAGCCCTCCTCGCCAACAGAGGCGGCGCCCCCAGCAACATTCAATTTCGCGCCTTCGCGCGGTCAAGGTGACCTAACAAGAAGCATGCCACGTCATTGGAGCTCACCGCAATCGTGTACCCTCGATCCCCTCCTGCTCACCTGAGAGCTCGTCTGGCCGAACAGGATCACCTCGGCACCCGCCACCGGCCCCCCGCCCGGCCTGGTGTCCAGCACCCAAGCGGTGGCGCCGGTGCTGGGGCTGCCGCCGGAGACCACGTTCAGGGACAGGCTGCTGTTGATGAGGATCTGCATCTCGCCGTCGTTGGATTGCTGCAGGGTGTAGGATATAAAAGAAGCAAGCGCACATGCGAGCTTGGCACGGAGGATACAGGAAAGGGACGCAGGAGCCATGCCCGGGGCGATGCGCCCCGTACAGGTTGTGGCCCACAGCTGCAGGGGACACTCCGCTTCAAGCCCTTCAGCGTGAGGCCTTGCTGGGCAAGGTACATCATTGCGTCGCGGCTTTCCGTTGAGTGTAGCCCCACCATAACTTGCAGCAAGCAAGACAAACAGCCCACCTGGGAGCAGCACATCTGCAGGACCGCCACCGTGCCCTTGCTGCCGTTGCCAGGCGCCAGCGGCGGCAGCGCCAGCTGCAGCTCACTCCACTGGGGCGCTCCTGCGCCGGACAGGATGTCGCTAGGCACCTGCATCTGTGCGGCTGGCTCGCCCAGCTTGCCCGTCAGGTCTTGTGGGTAGTTGCTCCGCAGCAGGGTGTCCAGCAGCTGGTCTACGCCCTTGGGTGTGCTCGTGTCCAGGACCCAGGCCGAGGCTTTGCTGTAGCCGTAGTAGCCATCAGGGCGGTGTGCGATGTAGGGCCACTGGGTCAGGTTGTCGGCGCCGGCTTCCAAAACGGCGAGCTGGCCGTTGATAGAGGGTGGTTCCAGGTCCGACTCGACCACTTGCATGAGGAAGTCTACTGAGCTGGCCTGCGGTGGGTCCAGCAATCGAAACATACAGGGAACATCTGTGGAAGGTGTCGAAGGTATGGCGTACTGGGTACCGGGTGTAACGGTAGAGCTGTGCGTCCGGCCAGGTGCAAGCAGACCTACATGGCATGCAGCTCACCGTCTGAACATGGCGCACCAACCATGCAACGCAAGTGGAGCTAGGTCAGGTGGTCAGCTAGCCCGCCCGTGCCCTCAGTAAAGCGCTGAGGTACACACGTCCACATAACACACGCACCTGCAGTCCCTGGCCGAAGCCATCCTTGACATTCGGATCAGCTTGCACAGCGATACGGTACTTGTGGCCCTCAGCCAAGGCAGGAATTGACAGCCGAGCAGTACCACGGTCCACCAGCGTCAGGTTGAAGGGCAGCGAGGAAGCACCGCCCTGCTGGCTTGCGCACTGGGAACTGCCGCTGCCCAGCTCGCAGATGGATATCTTGGACGCCAGATGCTCCGGGGTTGTGTCGTTGGACAAGCCGTGCACCAGCCAGGCGTCCAGGCGACGGTAGCTGCGGACCCAAGGATGTTGCGATAAACGGCAGCCAGATCAAGCGCGCCCAAGGCCAGCAGTCCAGTGCGTCACCAATCATACGCGTACATGTATCACGAGCATTGATACTGGGGCATAACAGTGCAAGGCGTTGCGGTGAGGCATCCCTGTGCCATTGCTCCGGACACGGTAAGCGCGTGATATGGACGAGTCTGGCATAATTCAATGTTATTGAATGTACACGGGAGTTCATCCAGGTTTGGAACAAGACGCGTGAATTTGGTTTCGGTTCCGGCCGACAGCTTTCGGTTCCGGCCGACAGCTTTCGGTTCCGGCCGACAGCTTTCGGTTCCGGCCGACAGCTTTCGGTTCCGGCCGACAGCTTTCGGTTCCGGCCGACAGCTTTCGGTTCCGGCCGACAGCTCTGTCCTTCCCAAGGAGGGACACGGCGCTATTGTGCTCTCATCCCTGCATCGAGCATTCACCTTAACGCCGTCGCAGGGGTGTCCACGTTGGTCAAAAATTCCAGGAGGAACGGTCGCAGGCCACCCAGCTCCATGTCGATGTCCTTGCCAAGCGGCCCAGACAGGGCATAGTAGCGTGCTCCGCGGGGCATGCGCAGCGTGTACCTGTGAGGATGAGCGTTGAGAGCAATATCAACAGGGTGCTTCGCCTAGCCTTACCTGGCCTCACCTAGCCTCCTAGGCTTTCCTACGCTAACCCAGGTCAATCAACGGACAGCCTCAACAGTCATCACTTTTGAAAACACAGAGTATTCGCGCGTACGCAATTCGTGACGAGCTCGCCCACGCACTTGGTGTGAGGCTTGAGGGTTGAGCGCGGAGTAAGCGCCACCATCGTCACGTTGGCATCATTTGGCGCTGCAGGGGTCGTGCTCGAGCTCGGGTTGCCCTCGCCACCCACGCTTTCCTGGTAGGGCAAGGAGGGTTGCGGCATGGCGCGCCGGATCTGCAGCACTGGGGCGACAAGCACATGCACGGCACTCCAGTGGGGTATCGCCACACTACGGTAGCTGAGGCAAGGCCTCCGGCTGGCAGGACAGCACGGCTAACCCATGCCAAACTCACCTCAGGTTGCGGCTGCCAGTCTGGCAACGATGCATTGACGTTGACGCCGAGGTTCGCCGATGACCAGTTGCCTCCGGAGCCCTCGTACAGCTGCACCAAACGCGGGAAGGGAGATGCAAGCCAGATCGCAAGCACTGGCGGTTCTGCTTTCCACGCGGACAGCAGCGCGCGCACCAGTGGGAAGATAAGAACGATGAGGAAAGACACTCTCACGCAGTACGTCGCCACCTCGGCCTGTCAGCTGCTGCTGCTGCTGCTGCGCCGAAGCTAAGCCACCGGTACACACCACACCAAAGGCGATGGTGATGGCCACTTCCCCCCCGCGTCTTCCCTGCACACCCCACACCCACCTGGAACTGGTCCTGCAGCATTCTCACGCTGACCGGGTGCGAGAAGGACACGATGATGCGGCCTGCGAGCAGAGGGGCAGGCGAGCAACGTAAGTGTACGGGGGCACATCTATCGTACCGGTATGATGGGGCCGCAGGTGTGGGCCAGCGGTAAGCATTGATTGGCGGGGTAGGGCCTAGGGAGGCACGAGTCCGCTGTCACGCATGGGAGCGCCCTTATGGGGCTAGCAGCTTGTACACTTTTCGTACTCAACATGTACTGCACAAGCGAGCTGTGTGCTTGTCTCGGTCTGTCCGTGACGGCCCTAAACATGCAAGCTGCCCCAGTGCCCCGTCCTCGCAGCCACCCAGTACCCACGACCCACCGTCCGGCGGCACCTCGGGCAGGATGTCATCGGCCGAGCCCAGGGTGGCGTCCCACCGCCCGTCCGTGAGGTTGGAGGCCCGGTCGCTGACGACCGCCTGCATGGAGGCGTCCAGGCTGGGCGAGGACAGGGCCCGGGAGGCGGGGGCGTCGCCCAGCTGCAGGGGCGCGCCTGCGGGTACGGATACGTACAGGTACGAGTGTGACTAGGTTGGTAACAGGTGCCGATGTTGTTTGACCTTCGGAGGCATGGGGGGCATGGGGGCGGTGGTGGGTGGCAGGGCTGCAGCAGGGTGGGTTGGGCGACGGCATGAGGTGGCGTAGGTGGCAGTGTGTGGGTTAGCCTACCGTCGTAGGTGACCAGGCTGGTGTTCCACTTGAAGGTGCAGTTGAGGTCGGTGGGCCACTCCTCCACGGTGTCGAAGCGGGCGGTGGTGGTGGTCACCCAGCGGAACAGGCCGGGGACGTTGCAGTCCAGGGAGAAGGGCCGCTGTGCGGCACGGGTCGCAGGCGCAAGGCGCGGCCAGGGGCAAAAGCGAGTAGGGGGGCATACATGCGTGCGGGGGCCCTGTTATGCCGCTTCAGGCTTTGCTATGCCATAGAAGATCATAGCGAAGGAGAGGCACTCGGGGTCTCCATGAGTGCACACGCCTTCACGGTGTGCTCCACCCATCACTAGTATGTGCACGTCACCATCCGGGAGAGCCCCTGCCACCCACCAGGTGCTCTGCTGAGCCCCCCATGAAGTCCGACCCTAAGGCGATGACGGGGCGGGAGAACACCACCTGGGGAGGGGGAGCGTCGTGCGGGGGCACTTGAGCGATGCGCATCAACAACGATGGGGGTATCAATGTAAGCACCACTACTGCTTGCAGAGCAGCTTATAGTGTCACTGACGTGCCGGAATAGCCTGCACGACACGAGTACTGGTATCCTCGTACGTACCATGCATACGGTATCTCCGGTACACACCGCGGCGGTGCTGTGCACCCCATGCATGCCCAGGGTGCTATGTTCAGCCCACCCGGACCCACCGTTAGGGCCTGCCATCCAGTGAGCGTCACACTGGCCCCAGTCTCTCCCTTGACAATCTCCACGGGTGTGGTCAGCACCACACGCAGGGGCAGCTGCTCCTGCAGGAAGGCCCCCGCGGGAGGCCCGGTCGCGGCACTGCTGGTGCCTGTGCCGCCGCTGGTGCTGTTATCCTCGGCGGCGGCGCAACCGCTGCTAATGAGCGCTGCCGCGACCAGAAGCGCCGGAAGCATAATCCTTTTGCTGCTGTTCGCCATCGGTGACAGGTTGATGGCCGCGCGCCAAAAACGCGAGGAAAGCGGGAAAGGCAGTTCGGCGCCCTAGGTCTTGCGCCTTTTGGGCGGTGTGGGCTACTCGATTGGTATTCTGCCGGTAGAATGTGCGGCAGTCTTGTGTCGGCGACAGCCTACTAGTAAAAACACGACATTGCTGCAAGGGATGCCGGTGAGACTGTAGGGCATTTAGATGTCATGCAAGAGGTTTAGTGCCTCCTTCCAAGGTCTCGACTCGAGCACCTGCTGGCTCGCGCGTGTGGCAAGGCCCAACCGGCCGAGCGACCCATGGGACGGCGGTGTCGGCAACTGCCGCGATTGGAAGCTGATGCGAGGATGCGTGCCTTGGCTACTGGAAAAAGGGCATACCGTGACAGATATTGGTCCTGATACACGCCGTGCTGCCGCGGGCTCGACGAGGATTCGAGTATCTGCCCTTCGAGGCTTGGACAGGGGAGGTCCCTGGGTCCTAGGCATGCTGGGTCTTTTTTCAGGAGAAGGGTGGATGGATCATGCTGGATCCCAGAAGGACAGCACCGGTACGGTCCAACCCAAGCACGATAGGATTGAGGCGTGGCTACATGTATTGCGCTGGGCAGCAGCTTTTCTGGGTCACGTTCCCACTTCATCCAGCGCACCCATCTCTCTTCCAACGCAAAAGGCGATCGCAGGCCAGGGCAGGGCAGACTCTGTGCTTGCCAGGGCAGACTCTGCATAGTACAGAAGCAAGTACCGCACGTAGGCTGCAACGTTAATGCTACGCACTATTATGCTGTCGCACTTGGACAGCCGTCTCCACCGCCATACCCCAGAGAACCCCAACCGACACTGCAGCAGTGGCCTTGCACACGCACACAGGCCTTGTGCCAAGGCAACAACCCCAACACCATGCGTGCACCGGTTTGCGCGCGCAAAGCAAGCCTTCGTCCGCACCAACGAACCTCCCAACTGTCTCCCGCACAACCTCTGATACCCCAATGCGTGTTCCACAACCTGTTCCCATGTTAGATAAAGCTTGCATCCGCATGCAGGTCCGTCACACCTCCTCGTACCGCTCAATGTACGGCGCCACGGGGCACCCGTACCGCCCGCACACCGCGCACCGCCACACCGGCCGCTGCCTCTTCTTGGCCAGCTCGCGCTCCTCCTCCATCCGCTTCTTCATCATCACCTGCCACTGCCGCACCATCTCCCGCGCCACCGCCACACTCAGGCCCCCGCCCCCGCCCAGCCCTGCCAGGTCCATCAGGGGCAGCAGCTGCTCCGCCAGCCCAGGGTCCCCCGCCAGGACCTGAACCGCATCCAGGGAGCTCAGATCAGCCCCCATGGCCTCCAACGCGTCCTGCATGGCCCTCAATAACGCCGGGTCCAGCCCGCCAAAGCCGTCGTCCTGCACCTGCTTATCTGCGACCGGGGCCGCGTCCTTCGCCTCCGTAGCTTCCTGCTGCTGCTGCTGCTCCTGTCGCTGGTCCATAGCGGGGGGTGCGGTGGCCTGGCGCACCTCCGTCGCCGTCGCCACCGCAGGCCGTGAGGCCACCGCAGGGGCGTGGGCCACGGCCATCTCTGGTACAAAGCCATCGTAAGGGTCATTGCCCTGGCCGCCCAGCTCCGCAGCTCCTGCATCTGCGCCACCTGCCCCAGCAGCAGAGGGGCCTGTACCCGTCACGCCAGCCGCTGCTGCTTTCGGGGCCCTCTTGTCGACCAGCATCTCGTCCAGCGCGCGTCGCAGGTCCGCCACCTGAACCCCGTCCGACGCTGCGCCAGCGGCGGCAGCAGCGGTGGTGGTGGCGGCGCCGCTGCTGTTGCTGCCGGATTCGGCGGCGGGGGCCGCCGGTTCCGGGGCTCGGTTGAAGCGCCGGCTGGCGTACGCCGCGAATGTCTTCTTGGCCCAGGTGACAACGTCCCGGCCGTTGGACCAGTTGGGGGCGGCCACCAGCTGAAGGGATGGGCAGCATGGGTGACATGCATGTCAAGCCCCTCCCCACGGTATAGGCCCCACACGGCGCGCTTACCGGCCATAAGGAAGGGCAGGACGAAAGCAGCCCTTGACCATGGCCCACGTGCGATGGACATCTGCATACAAAGTTGCTATCATGCACGCATGGGCCGCATACGGGGGCTGACAAGACCCGGACAGGAGCACACCGCCGCTCCTTTAAGTATTGGTACGATGTACTTCTCTCCTTTTGCAGCAGCTGGTCGCCCACCTGCTGCGCCATGCCAGGCAGGTCGGCTGCCGCCTCGGTGTCCAGCTCCAGGGAGTACTCCCTGCGCAGGGTGAGCAGCAGCAGCTGCACGGCGTCCTCGGGGGAGAAGTCGGGGAAGTGCAGCCGCGTGCTGAAGCGCGACTTGAGGCCGGGGTTGGCCGCCATGAGCGCCTCGATCTGTGGGACGGATAAGGGCGCGCAAGGGCAGCGCACATCACTCACGGCACGTGCAGCGTTTGTCCTGAGTGACACAGGGTAGTGGTTTGGTGTGCTGAGTGACACAGGGTAGTGGTTTGGTGTGCTGCGGCAGGTGGAGGGCATATGGAGGCACAGTAGAGTGCGCCGTGTGGCCGTGGTGTTGTCAGGAGAGCAGATACGGTACGCTAGCCAAAGCACTGTTAGAAAGACAAAAGCTGAGTAACCGCTTGCTGACAGGACATGGCCTCCGCCGGGCACCCAAGCACCCCACCTGCTTCTCGTAGCCCCCCAGGATGACCACCATCTTGCCCATGAAGCGCGGCTCCGTCAGCAGCTGCACGATCTCGTCCAGCACCTGTGGGTTTCGCACCGTACCGTTGGCACGACGAGCGTCGTATGCGTTTGAGTATTGAAATCCTGGCTACAACAGAGGTACGTACGACATGGGCACGGATGCGTGCCCCTCGCTTCCCCCTTACCTCCTGCATGAAGGGCCCACCCACGCTGGGGTTCAGCCTGCAGGCGGGTGAAGGCAAGCAAGGCAGGCAGTACCTTGGTGGTGAGGACTGCGTGTTGCTTACATGTTGGGGGCTGCTGGACTAGTAAGCGTGCAGCATGGTCAAAGCAGCACAAGCGACAACAGTCTCCCACGAGTGTTATACCGCTACATGCAGACTACCCTGTACCTTAGTGCCGTTGCCCAACCACCAACCACAATACTGGCATGCACGCATGCATCTAAGGCATGGTTGCTCCTGCAACCAGTCGAGCTGAAGCCACACACCACTGCACTAGTTAGCCCGCACCTGTACGCCTCGTCGATGAACAGCACGCGGCCCAGCGCGCTCTCAAACACCTCCCGCGTCTTGCCGCCCGACTGGTTGGCGTAGCCCGTAACGAAGTCGGACGCGGAGCACGCCATCACCTGCCCGTCCGACAGCAGGCCCAGGGAGGCGAACAGCGCGCCGACGCGGCGGGCCACCGTGGTCTTGCCCGTGCCTGTGTAGGGTGAGACCGCGAACCACGAGGGCAACGGTTTAAGGGTCAATCGTTAAACCACATGTGGAGCAAACCCCTGTGCACCTCCGGCCCTGTGACCCTCGTAACGCACGCCAGCTTCGTACCAGCCTCCATGGCTGCTCAAATGGAATCATGTACCAGCCAACTAGGGGCAGCTTCTATTCTAGCCCAGCTGTACACGGCCGCTCCCTTTCCGACGCACCCGGCGAGCCCACGAAGCGGAAGTTGAGTTCAAAGGTGTCCAGGGGGTCACGGCCCAGCGCCTGGCAGGCCTTGATGGTGGCCTCCCACTCGCGCAGCTTGGCCAGCACCTCCCTGCAAACAACACAGCAGGTCACAGCAGGAGACTGTCCTGGGAGCAGCTGTACGGCGCTCATGGTGTTCACCATTTGATCCACGGGCAAGGTGACGCCTGCACACCGAAGGGCCCAGCGGAGGCCCACACGGTGCGGGGCCTCTGACGCGCCCGCAGCATTGACCTGTGCAGCCCCGGACCTTACGTCAGCTTACCTGCAGCCGATGAGGTCGTCGAATACCCGGGCCGGGTCGCTGTCGCTGGGGGGCGGCAGGAAGTCTTCGGCAACAGGCACCGCTGCGGCCCGCTCGGCCGCGCTCGCCGCCCTCATCCTGCGGGGACAACCCAGCAAGTAAGGGAACACATGTACACCCGGACCTTATGACTTCGCACTGAGCTGTCAGTGCATGGGCCTTGGGCCGTTTGAGAGACTCGTGAAGACTGGGCACCTACGCTCCTTGCACACCATGTGTGGCTTACAGCTGCATGGGCCTGCCGCGCGCCTCCTCGCGTCCCCTTGGCACCACTTTCCATCAGCCCGCCATCCTTGCCCCGTGTCCATGTCGTACCGTGACTCCATGCGCAGTGCCGCCGTGCTGAGCAAGTTGTTGACGGCACCCGCGTTGCCGAAGTTGGGCCGCCGCCGCTCCGCCGCCAGTGCCGCCACTGCGGCTCGCAGGGCAGCTTCATCTAGCTCCCAGCCCCTGCGGGCGAGCAGGGTCACACGGTTTGCCAATCAACATCAGGACCAGTGGCAAACTGGCAATGCAGAAGCATCCTGCTGCCCAGTCCCTCATTATAATCCAGCCCTGGGCAAATTACAGCGGCACGGTCCCACATATCCACCCTACCGTACCTCTCTTGCTAGGTTGACAGGTGCCTCACACAGGCAACCCTCGTCCAGAGTACCACGCAATGACACCGCACTTGCAACTCAGCCGCCGCGCGCCCACCTCCTCCTCGCCGCCCGCCGCGTGATGTGCATCAGGTCCACTTTGTACCCTGCCCCGAATCCCTGGCTTTGCGCCGATGCGCCAACCCCAGCACCACCTCCGCTACTTACCTCCTCCTCGCCGCCCCCCGCGTGATGTGCATCAGGTCCACGTCGTCGTAGTCCTCGAACCGGAACGCGTTGGCCAGCTGGAAGCGCCGCGCCAGCCCCGGGTTGGCCTCGCGCATCATGGCCTCCATCTGGCCCTCGTAGCCCAGCAGCAGAACGCAGCGGTCGTCGCCGGGTACGCCCTGCACCTTGGCCACGATGGTGTCAATAACGGCGGTCTGCGTGACGGGGTGCCGTAAGCGGAAGGGGCCGAGGGAGAGGCCGCGGAAAGGAGGCGTGAAGATAAGGTGTAGGAAAGGGGTTTGGGGTTGTAAACACGATGGGCGGGCAGGCAGGTGAGGTTTGCCCTATGTGGGGAAAGGGCGCCGGTCGCCCAAGGCTGGCCCAATCCGAAACGCTCAACTGGCGACTGCCAGCCGCCGTGTACGCGCTTGGTGCCCTTGCGGCCAATAAACCCCGTGCCTTGTGTACCCGTACTAGGGAACTGAGGCAATCCAACCCTGCGTACCCAGGCTCCCACGAAGCTCGTGACAAGGCCAACAAGCACATGCCCCAGCACCCAAACCAACGTTTCGCAGCCCCCACTGCTGTGCTGCTGTAAGCCTTCAAGCGTCTGCTCCGACCATGTCCGCTCCCTCCCACACCCGCACACACGCACACGGTGCGGGTCTGTGCTGCCCTTGGCCCCAACCGAGCAACTACGCTCGCTTCATCATCCATTCCTATCCGCACCCAAACGCAGCATTTTGCACGTGCAAATGCCTTGAGCTCACTTTGCAATGCCCTTCAAACGCCCCACAGGCCGCGCCCAAGTGCCACTGCAGCGACTGCCGTACATGCTGTTCCCGTCCTTCCTGCCACCGCCCAACACCCGCACGCACCCACCCGATAGGGGTCTGTGCTCCCCTTGGCCGAGTGCAGTCCGTACGCCTCGTCGATGACCAGCACGCGGCCTACCGCCTCCTCCAGGATGGCCGCCGTCTTCTTCTCGCTCTCGCCCAGCACGCTGCCAACGAAGTCGGCCGGCACGCGCATCATGACGTCGCCCTTGGACAGCAGGCCCAGGTCCTTGAGGATGCGGCCGTAGATGCCCGCAACCGTGGTCTTGCCTAAAGGGTGTGCAGGGTGACAGGGTGTGTCCGCATTCTACGGGGTGGGCTACCTGTGCGCTTGGCACTGGACAGCCTGCAGTTGGGGGCGTGGCTATCGATGCGGGTCACATTGATCTTGCTTTGTCAAAGCGCACAAGACAACATGGCAGACCCTCTGGCAGAGGTTGACGGTACGGGCACACCTGCCAGCCATTGGCGCAATGTGCTTTCAGCTCCCTGCTCTGGGCAGCAGCGCACTGTCCACACCAATAAGAGCCTGCCCTCCCAGCTACCCACCCGTCCCTGGGTTGCCCAGGAACACGCGGTTGAGGGACACCTCCTTGAGGGGCCTCTCCTGCTCCTCCAGCTCGCAGTTGGTGCGGATGAGGCCCAGCAGGTCGGACACCTGCGGGGGGTGCAGCAGCTCATGACCACCAACTGAACGCACGGAGGTGCTGCCCAGCCAACCTGAGTCAGAGACCTTGCCTACACGAGCAGAGCGTGCGCATGTGTCGGCTGCCTCCATGTGACAATTACCTTCTGTTGCTGTCATGCCCCTGCCTCAGCCCCTTTCAGCAGCTGCCGTGCCACACACCCTTTGCCTCTCTGCAGTTACCCCTTCCCACTGCCCACCACCCTTGTCAGCACGCTGCCGGCCAGCAGCCACCCCCAGTGGAAAAAAACATGCCTGCACACGCCTCCCCTGCAACATGTGCGCCATTTTCATTTATAGTCCAGTCCGCCCCGTTCCTAACCGCTACACGCCACGCCACCACATGCATTCCCTCCCCTGTGCACGGTCACCACTCCACCCCCAAGCCACCACCCACCGCCCACCTGCTGCTTGACCTGCTTCAGCCCCACCATGCCCTGCAGCTCCCGCAGCGCCGCGCAGCTGCCCACGTACAGCTCCCGCGGCCCCAGCAGGTCCTCGCGCGCCAGCAGCAGCAGGTCGGGCTGCAGCCCCGCAGCGCGCTCCGAGACCACGCGCGCCGCCTGGCGCTTCTGCGCCGCCTCGTAGGCGTTACGCACGGCGCGCGCGTTGCCGAAGCCCACGTGTCCGCGTTGGCGGCCGACGCGGCGGGCGGCGATGCGCAGGTGGCGGGCGTCGGCCAGCTTGAAGCGGGGCTCGGCGTCGTTGGCGATGAGGTCGCGGAAGATGGTGTGCAGCTCGTCATCCGAGTAGTCGGGAAAGTTGAACTCCTGCGCGAGGTAAAGCACGCGCAGAAACGAGTGCGGGATGCAAGCGTATGTGAATGGCCCCGTGCCGTGCAGTGAGGGAACGGGTGCGGCGCAGATTGGAGGGGGCCTCGTATCGATGGCGGCGATGGTACATGCCCACGCGGCGCTGCCCCGCGTGCGTCGCGTTTTAGTTCCCCGTACAGACAAGCGATGCACAGCTAACACTCAGTGCACCTCACTCCGTGCAAGCCCTGGCGCCTGACACGGTTTCATGGCGTTTCGTGCCATACCCCGTGCAGCCCACCTGCGCGAACCTGCTGGGTAGTCCCTCGTTGTGGCCCATGAGCTCCTCCATGGGCTTGGCGTACCCCGCGAGCACCACCACCAGCTTGCCGCGCCGGTTCTCCATCTCGGGCAGTAGGTAGTCCAGCACCTGAGGAGGGCGGTATTGAGCCAGTGTAAAACGAAAACGTATGCAGCCGCGCCATGCCACAACACACAGAATGATGAGTTTTGCCCATCCTCCCATCGCCCGCCTCTGTGCGACGTGTATGTGCCTCTGGTGATCCCTACCGACCTGCGCCCCCATGGGGTTGGTCTTGGGGTTGAGCTGGTAGGCCTCGTCCAAGAACAGCACGCCGCCCGCCTCCAGCTTCTTGAGCTGCTCCTTGAGCTTGGTCACGCCGCCGTTGAGCAGCTCCACGCCGCTGGTCTCCACAACCTGCAACCACACAACAGGAACGCAACGGCATGCCCAGTTGGCACGGGTCACCTCTCCGCCTGCCGCCAAGGGAAGAAGGCGTATCACCGCACGGCGGGACACCTAGCCCTGCACCCTCTAACCGCCACGCCCGGCGTTCCCTAGCCTACCTCGGCCTTGGGCAGCAGCTTGAGCTCCGTGAGCAGCTGCGCGTAAATGCGCGCGATGGTGGTCTTGCCGGTGCCGGGGTTGCCCAGGAAGCGCACGTTCATCTGGCGCTTGGAGGGGTCGCGCCCGCGCTCCCGGTCAACCTCCACCTGCGTCGTACAATTGCACGACAACGCAACATGGTCAGGGAGTGCGCCGGCGCGCCCCCGTTCGCAACCTTGGGGACATCAGTTTTGTCCGCCACCCAGGGCAGGGAAGCAACACAAGCGGGACGCTTACGGCACACCACCCGAGGAAGATTTAGGGTCCCAAACGAACACCATGCCCTTCCATACTTCAAGTGCCCTGCGGACAGCTGCGGCACGCGCCTGCCTGGTAGGCATAACCACATGAACCCACCGCTGCAGCGACCTCCAGCATGGCCTTCTTGACGGGCGCCAGGCCCACCAGCCCCTGTAGCTTCTCGAAGGCAGGGTACCGCTTGGCCATCCTCTCCAGCTGCGCCTCCAGCCCACCGCCCGGCCCTCCACCTCCTCCTCCGCCCCCTTGCTGCTGCTGCCCCGCCTTGAGCCCCCGCGCCATCAGCCCCGGAGCCGCCCGGCCCAGCACCTCCTGCGCCTCCTTCACCAGCACCTCAGGCACGTTGCCAGCAGCGCCAGTGCCGCACACCCAAGAATGCAGCAAGAAAGCCAGGGCCTCGCCAGCGGCCCTTGCGTTGCTTGCCGCCCGTTGCAGCGGTCCCGCGGCGAAGCCCCCGCCGCCCCTGGCCTCCCGCTCCGCACGTAGCGCGGCGGCCAGGTGGTGGACCGGGATGCGACTGGCATCCGGGGACTTTCCCTGGTATGCGGTCTGGTTTCCGTCCTGTGGCTGCCTTTGAGGGTCTGCAGGCTTGGTGCCAGCGCCTGTGGGCGTGGCAGCGCCTGGCGGCTTTGGCGCCTTGGGCTCTGGTAGGTCCAGCTTGGCTCGGCACAGGGCTGCAAAGTCTGCGGCGAGGGGTGCGCTGCCGTCAGGCGCTGCAGCCTGCTGGTGAGCACTTGCGTCGAAGAAGCTGAGGGCGTCCAGCCACTTGCCGTCCTTGATCAGCGCCAGGCCGCGCTTGGCGGCGTTGGGGACGGACAGGGAGCCCTGCGGCGTCCGGGAGCAGAGCGGGCATCGACGCAGCGGCAATCAGGTCGCAGGGTGCCGGTGCGAAGGGGCTGTACACGTTTCTCAGGCGAGGCCTGCCATGTACAGACGAGTGGCAGCCCGAATGCCCGCATGCTCTCTTAACCCCCCTTTCCTTGCCACTTCTGGCGCTGGCGGTGCCAGCTTAGTGCATTACAGGCGCTGCAACACTCGCCGGTGTTCGGCACGCACCAACAGTATCACGTAAGTGTTTCACACCGCACCTGGTTGCTACCGTCGCTACCGTCGCCACCCGCAGCAGCGTACTGAAGCACATGGGCCCCCAGCCCCTGGCTCTCGAACACCACGTCCAGGCTTGACGCGGCGTCCCGCAGGCCGGCGGCAGCCCCTGCTGAGGGCTGCTGCTCCGCTGCGGCCCTCAGTTGCTGCCGCAGTGCGGACAGGCCCGAAGCGTTGTCGCCTGGAGCCTCTGCAGCCTTCGCGATAGCCTCCTTCCACGCCGCCACCTGCGCCATCGCATGCGGCGACACCAACGTTAATTTACGGTGGGCCACAGCTGAGTGCACGACTTTTCGGTAGGCGATAATGAGTACGGTTGGCCACAGCTCAGTGCATGACTTCTCCGCAGACGATAATGCAGATACACCCTTGCTTACACTAACCCTTTGCTTGTCCTGAAGCGATTGGCTTTAGTGTCAAGTCTCATGTAACCCCAACAGTTCTACCCACCGTCCGGTAATTGGTGGCCACATTCGCCGCCCTGCTCGTGGCCTCCCCGACCCGCTCCTCCACCTCCTCCTGCAGCGTGCGCAGCTCCAGCGCGGCCCGCTGCTCCTCCCGCTGCGACGCCGCCTCCAGCTCCGCCAGCTGCCGCCGCTTCTCAGCCACCGCCGCCGCCTGCTGCGCCGCCGCCTGCCGCTTCTTCTCAGCAAGCTCCTGCTCACCACACAGCACGCGCAGAGCCGGTCACGGCAATTGCCATACAGCCAAACAATACTGGCGTGTGCCAGTACTGTTTGGGTGACGTGCGCGGTGTCAAGCACTCTCCCAAGACTAAGTTCCGCCCGACAACGGCATGGCTTTGTTTTAGACTGGTTGAAATACGTAACGGATTTCTCGAATTCCTCAGACCCCATGTACGATGGTGCAGTAACGCTGAAAGTTGTCCGCCCGCGCAGCCCCACGCACACCTGCTCCTTGGCCTGCACCTCCGCCTTCGCCTCCGCCTCAAGAGCCTCCATCTCCTGCGCCGCGCGCTGCCGCTCCTGCGCCTCCCACTCCTGCAGCTCCCGCGAGCCGTACTTTTTCTGTACGGCACATCGTACATGCAAACGTACCGGGTGAGTCCTGCACAGCCTAGGAGGCCAAGCTGCTGGAGAAGCCGTTCCCACGCGCATTGGGTAGAACAGTATCACTCACGGACATTCTGTAGCCGTCAACCCCTGCCCTGCTGACCTAGTCCCCAAGCTAGCCCCGAGCCCATGCGGGTGCCCTAGTCCAGCTATTCAGCTACCTGCAGCTCCAGCTGCTTGGCTGCCTGCTGCTTCTGCAGCTCCAGCCGCACTGCCGCCTTCTTGGCCGCCCACACCTCCTCGAGGGCCGCCTGCTGCGTCTGCAGCTGCCGTAGCTGCCCCTGCAGGCGGAGCCGCTCCTGTTCGGCCAGCCGCCGGGCGGTCTGCGCCTCCTCCTCCTGCGCGTTGGTACAAGCAACAGTGTAGGTCGTGATCGCCGCTAGCATGTACGACAATGATGATGCAAGAGTATCCGGTGCCCATGGAGAGGAGCCCGACGTTTCCCAGGTAGGTGCGGGGCGTGCTGGTGCGAGGCATAAGTACTGAAGTGAGGTGCACCAGGGAAGCATAGCGCGTAAACAGCTAACAGCACCCCGCCGACGTACCAGCTTGGCCTGCTTGGTTCGCTCCTCCTCCTCGATCTGGCGTATCTCCTCGCACACCTGGCACACGACCTGAGCCTTTGGCTCCCCGCACCTGCGAATTAGCATGCGTGGCGACGTAGTGCTGCGTCATCAGTTCACGCCAGGCACCAGATGGCCTGTCCACTCACCATGCTGAGATCCAACGTACCAGGGGGCCACGCCGGCTGCGGACCGCACCCACCTGCGCGTGATGAGGTGCCCCCTGTCGCACATGTCCGGCACCACCTCCTGGCACGTCACTCTCTCGTGGCCCCTGTCGTACGGATGGCAGCGCAGCGGGCACCTGCACACAAGGGGCGCCGCCGGTCAAGACATCCAATGCACTCTCAAGTCCTTTCAGCATAAAAAGGATTGTGTGAGGCTGTCCGGCCCTTAGGACCGAGCGTGCTGCGCGCTGCCTGCCCACCATGCAGGACGGCCCACCTGTGTCCGCACGGGAGTACGTGGTCGCACGGGCGGGAGCAGCCGCCGTGGGGCGACCCCACCGCAAACGCGCCCGGCGTTGCCAACGAGACTAAGGTGCCGTGGTTGACACACACGGCCGGGAAGCCGGGGGCCACCGCGCCCCCCGCCTCCAGCTTCTCCAGTACCACGCCCCAGTGCCGCCGCGCCTCCACGCTCTTGGCGTTGCGCAGCGTGTGCGAGTTGCCGATGAGCACCATGCCGTGGCGGGCACGCGACAGCAGCACGTTGATGCGCTCGGGCTCGCGCAGGAAGCCCACGCTGCCCGCGGCGTTGCTGCGCACCAGGGAGGCCACCACCACGTCCGCCTCCTCGCCCTGGGGGTGGTGAGGGGCGGCGGCGGCGTGCGGTAGGTCCGCAATGCGTCAAGACACAGCCAGGGCATGTCTGGATGCAAAAACGAGCAAGCGAACAGGGCGGCAATTCTGGCCCTCTGGTGTGGGGGCCTGGAGAGATCTACCTGCGGACCTGCACAGCCATGCACGGTGGAGTTTCCCGGCATCTTTGGCTGCATGCGCGCAGTGTGCAGCCGTGGCAACACTTTCTGAAGTGCGCGTTGCAACGCACCTGGTAGTTGTCCACGGTGGCCACCCTCACGCCCTGGCCCCTGCGCCCCGTCAGCCTGGCCACCTCAGCCACCTCCTGCTGTGACGAGGCGGACACCGCCTTGCGCAGGTCCTGCACGTCCAGGTCGTCCAGCAGCACCTGGGGGAGGAACAGAGAGGAAGGTGAAGTATTGGACAAGTTATCTACCGATTTTGGTTGTACACTTTTGCAGGTTCCGGATAGTGTTACTCCAGGTCCTGCACGGCCAGGTCGTCGAGCAGCACGTGGCAACAGGACACAGGGGGCGTACTGATAACTCGTCCACGGTAAATACATAATTTAGTTGCAACCAACTGCAACTATTTTCCATGGCAGTCGCCCATTGCCGTTGACCAAACGACCTGCAAACCAAGACGAGAACCAGGATTGATTCTGGGCCATAGCTTGCAACTGCCAAGCAGCAAGGTCAAGCCGCCCAGCCAGTGCCCACCTGCACCTCCTTGGCCAGCTCCCTCTGTATCTCCACCAGCTGACCCAGGTAGGGCGTCAGCACCACCAGCTGCCCTGGGGCGTAGCCCTGCTGCAGCAGGTAGCGCACCACCTGCCGCACCATGGCCACCTCGTGTGTATTAACCTGTGGGCAGCGACATGTACCGGCAGAAGCAGCGAGTTCATGCCGGATGTTGCAGGACAGAAGAATGCAGCGCACAGAAGTGCAGTCGCTAGGATCACATGCTGTTGCATGCAGCTGTCACTGGTCAGTCTATCTATGAGTAGGGTACCAGTACTAGACACCCACCTTCGGGTGTCAGCTGCTAGAATCGGTTGCTGGTGTGCAGCTGTCACTGGCTAGGCTATTTATAACTAGGGTGCCAGTTCTAGATGGACGCCCACCTTGGACAGGTGCTCTGCGCTCGTCACCCACATGCCCCTCGCGCGCTCTGCCTCGCCCGCCTCGGGCTCCCGGTGGTCAACGAACACCAACCGCCGCGCAACCCCCCGCAGCGGGGGCCGCGCGGCCACGCTGTCGTGGTCTTGGAGCTGCAGACATGCGCAAAACAGTACATGTAGCGGCGTACAAGCAGTAGAGCTTTCAGCAATAAACCTTTGGGCTCCACGAGCGGCACCTCCGCAATCGCGTGGCGGCCGGCTAGCCCACGCAGCCCTGTCTGTAATTGAAAGCGAGGAGACCATCCCTAGGCCTACCTCCCTGTGGTGTGATTGCTACTGCTACTTAGGAACAACAACCCCTTGGCCGGGCCCGCTTGCCCAGCCGCACCCCGGTGCCCGTACCTACCTGCGGGTAGGTGTGCTTGACCAGAGCGCTGATGTCTGGGTGCATGCGGTGCTGCGTGGACAGTGTGGTGTGCGGCGCGCCCTGCAGCACCAGCCGCTCGAACAGCGACACGTTGAGGTCGTGCCCCTCGCCGCTCTGCACCGCCAGCGACCAGCAGTCCACCTTGGGCCGCAGCTGCTTGTGGTCCCCAATCTGGGGGAGTTGCACGGGTACACATGGGCGCAAGAAATCTTGTGAGACAGACAATGAACGCCGGAGTATGACAGGCCTTAGCTCGGACGTGAGCGGGCGCCCCAAGGCAAGACCCCTGCAGCGCGAAACGACAGTACCCGTCCGCCCAAACTCAATCCACTTTCGACCCAGCGTACCATGATGAGGTGCTCCGTGTCCTTGCTGAGGCTGGCCAGCACGTGCGCCTCCAGCAGCTCGCCCGCCTCCTCCACCATGACCACGCCGGGGGCCACGTCCTTGTCCCGCAGCAGCTCCCGGAACAGCGCCGCGCCCGTGGACGTGCAGCCGATGACACGTGCCTTCTGCAGCACGGAGCGGTACACGCCGTCGTGCAGCGCGCGCAGCTCCGCAGTCACCTCGGAGGCGCGCGCCAGGGCGGAGGCCAGGTCCGCAGCCCACCTGCGGGCACCCCATGCAAGTCGCATCGGATGAGGGGTTAAGGAGCACCAGTGGCGTTGCGCTGCCAGTGGCAGACCCAGCATGTGGACAGTGCAGGCGGGCGGGCGAGTCGCGGAAGCCCCAACCGACACTGGGCACATTCAAAAGTACGAAGGCTGCCATGGGCCTGACAAGCCTGCCTAGCCCTGACTTGGTGCAGGTTGTTGGCATGCAGAGCGCTTCCGACAATTGCGCACGCCTGCAGGACCGATTGCGTAAAGCCCGTTCCATCTTGCCTTCCGCGCAGCTCCCGCAGCCAGCGGGCTGCCAGCTGCACACGCTGGGGCTGCGGCCGCTGCCACACGTCGCCCTCCATCCACGCGTCCTCGAGCGCCGCTGAGCCACTGCCGGTTGCAGCTACGCCAAAACCTCCACTCGCACCCTCGCCCCGGCTTGGCCCCGCCTCCTGCCCCGCCACCAGCTTGTACAGCTGTGCCTCAGCGATGCCGTAGCCCACAACGCCCACTTGCTTCTTCGGCTTCTCCGCTGTGCCTTTCCCCTTGAGGCCGTCCGGCGACGTGCCGTTCCTGCCCTCCCTTGCCTCTGGGCTGGCCTCCTCTTTGGATGCTCCAGTCAGCCACTTGCGCCACAACCACATGCCGCCCAGCTGGTCCCACACACTGTCGTACTCGTCCCGGAGCAGCCCCATCAGCTCCGACGCGAGCGCGATTTTGCCGTTGCCCGTGCGCTCTCCACCGCCCTGCTGCTGCTTGTCGCCGGGCTGCTTGTCATCCAACGACCTGGCCTGGCCGCCAACTGTTATCGCCAGCAGCTCCTCTAGGCGACCGATCTGCATTGAGGTACGCATAACGGTAGACGCCAATACGTCATGTCATTGTGGGGCCAAAGCAACGTCACGGCACATCCTAACACGTGCCACAAAGCGTTGCACTTTACCCATACACACCACATACAACGGCAGCTGATCTGGGCGCCAACCTGCCCGGCCCACAACAGAAGCAGCTTCTCAACCCGCGCCACACGCACCTTAACGTCCAGGCTGGCGGCCTCCTCTTTCAGCGTCTTGAGACGGCGGACCTCGGTCGTGGACAGGCGCTGGCGGTTAGGGTCGTTGCTCTTGGCCAGCTCCCACAGGTTGTACGGCGCCAGGGCCTGCGCATTACGTAACGTGCATTCAACAGCACACTCCGGATAGGCGCCATAGCTTACTGGCAAGAACGCCATACGGCGTGTTAGAAGCATACGAGGTGCACGAGGCCGTCGGGCAGCCGGCGGCACGGGGCCCCTGCGCACCTGGCTGTTGCTGCGGCCGCCTATCCGCACGATGTCCTTGATGCCCTTGGCTAGCAGCGCCTCCAGGAACTGGTCCAGCGCGTGGTTGGTGTAGCACACGCACAGGATGGTCTCCTCGCTGTGCCGCACGATGGCGTCGCACAGCAGGGCGCCCACGAACGTCTTGCCGGTACCCGGCGGGCCCTGCAGGCAATGCCGCCAGGAAGCACGGCAAAGAACGTAAGACAGTATCGTAACGCGTCAGGGTTGCTTGAACCTATATCGTCAAGCTTTGACCTCGATGCACGCACGGGGTGTCACTCGCGGGCCCTGAAGGCGGAACGCCGGACAGTGTGGCACCACGGAAAGGTGCGGTCAATAAGCTTCAGGGCTGCATGTGCCTGCGTTGTCGCGACCTTCACGCATGCAAGAGCGTAGCAGGGCCAACTCGGCCCCTAGCAGAAGCTTGCGCGCTTGCATCCCACAGCTGCACGCTCAGCACCAAGGGCGTCAAGCACTCCCTGCATCTGCAGCGCTGCCCACCTGTATGAGGGCCACGCGGTCCCCCAGGCCCCGCCGCAGCGCCTCCTGCTGGCTGCCGTCCAACACCACGCCGCTGTCCGCCAGCCGCCGCAGCTCCTGGCAGGAGAAAACCACCACATCACAGCAGATATTACCCAGCAAGAGCGGAAGGGCCGCACCGTACACCGCGCGCGAATTCGAAAAGGCATGGAAGTCACGCAGTGTCCGACCAGTACCTGTTCCTTTATATCATAAGCATGGTGACACCGCAGTACCCTCACGATGCACAGCGATCATGCCCTCCTCACCTCCTCCGCCGTGCCGCTGGGCAGGTAGGTGGGCGGCGTGCCGGGCCACGTGTGCGCCCCGTGGCCGCCCAGCCCGTGCCCCGGCACCAGCTCCTCCGCCAGCGGCACGCTGGTCATGGCTTGCAGGCAGGACAGCACCGGCTGCACCGACAGGAAGTTACTGGACACCTGCACATTGCATACGCAATATGCCGCGATTGTCGGAGCTCTACCTGGCAGAAAGGACGCAGACGGGTGCTCACGCCCGCGGATCCTGTGCCACCGCCACCAACCATGGCCCCGCCCCAACCAAGCCAAGCCCTGTGTGCTGTGTTCTCCCTGTCTCGACTACCAACCGCCACAGCCCCTGTCCCCCACCTGCACCAGCACCAGCTCCTCCGCCTGCAGGCTCCCCCGCCCCAGCTCCAGCAGCAGCCCCTCCACCACCTTCTGCTGCCCCCGCTCGAACGCCAGCCCCACCACCGGCCGCTGCTCCGCCATCTCCCGCGCGTCGCGCCTCGCCACCGTGCCGAACACCAGCGGCTGGAAGCCGCCCCCGTCCTCCAGACCACCCCCGGCTGCCTGCCCTTGGCCCTGCCCCTTGCCCTTGCGCCCTGGCCCACGCGACATGCGTGCAATGCACACCAGGGTGTCCAAAGGCAGCGTCCCTCGCCCGGAGTCCCGCCAGTAGGCCTCCCGCTCGGTCTTGTTCCCCAGGCGCGAGGCCCGGTGCCCTGACGGCAGCACCACGCTCAGCAGCACGCAGGCGCGTGGCTTGAGCTCAGTGCCGAGCACGGCTGCCAGGGGATACACGTTGGGCAGGTTGGAGGCCTTGCTGCCTGGTGGAAGCTTCTTCACAGGGCCCTGGCCACTTGCGGTTGACGCGATGCCCAGGGCGGCCAGGGTCTCCCGCAGGGGGCGGACCAGGTCCTCACGTAGCAGCCGGAACTGGCGGTCCAGGAGGGCGGCCTCGGGGCAGGCGGGGGCGTGCTGCAAAGCGGCCGCCTCGGCAGCGGCTGCAGCGGTGAGGGTCTCGGAGGTGGGGTTGGCTGTGTGGTGCGACGGGGCTGCAGGGAGGTAGGGAAGGCGCTGGCACAGGGCCTGCAGCAGCGGAAAGGCGGAGGGGCCCAATGTGTCATGGTAGTATGACCCGGACCAGAGGCAGCACAGGCACGTGTTGGGTTGCATGACGTCGCTGCGTTGTGCGAACCCACATTGCCGAGGGTGCTCGTTGCGTACTACGTAACAGGCCGCGGAGTGGGGTTGGTCCACCAGAGTGCAGGAGCCGGACCGCCTCATTTGGCATCCCGTCAAAGAAGAAGAGCTTCTTGTAGACGTGCAGGAGTTGAGGAAATTCATCCAGGTTATCGAGCGCGCTGCAGCGGCTAGCTGTCGCAAACAGCTGTTGCCTTTCGTGACGTATGCCGTTGGAGCTCGCGAAGGCGGTCTTTACATATAAGTAACTAATCTGTTTGGTTTGTATGTCAGCATATGGCTGATAGCGGCCTCCGCTCCAGCCCTGTCACGACTCGAGCTTCCCAGTTTACAGGAGCCAGGGAAGTACACACACAGGCTTTCATGCACCACTCAACGTTGACGTATATATATTGCATGCCCATACATTCCGAGCATGCATGGCACGTGCTGACGAGTACGGCTTCAGCTGAGCCCCTAAACCCAGCCTAAACAACTGGACTACCGGTGCGTCCCCTTGCAGGTTCCCTAAACGCACGAGGCCCCCGCCTGCCTGGTCACGACACACCTCCCACCTCTTCTGATGTGGGCATAATCTTGATGTCCCTGCGTGCAAACAGTTAGGCCCCTCTGACTGCAACGAGCACTAATGCCACGTGCGCACATGCCCATTACTGGCATGCAGCTCACCCGCCAATCAGGCTGTCCATCCTGGTCCATCAATGGCCTAGCACTGGCGCCCAGATGCAGGTACAGGGCAGCTGACCACCCAACTACTTAGCGGAACGTCGCGCAACAGGGGGCCCACACCGCGCGGGTACTGCATCCGTGGGACTGTCCAGACTTCCACACCAGTAGCACAGTGCGCCCACCTGTAGTCCACGTGGTCGTTGTCGTGGCGGCCGCCGGGACCAGCCTGCAGGTCCTCGATGGACAACCCAGGGCGCCCAGCGGCAGAGCTGCCGCCGCCGCCGCCGCCTGCGGCCGCCGCCGCCCCCGTGGCCCCAGCCATGACCACGCCCAGCGCCCGCGCAGCTGCGCTGCTGCTGTCCCTCCTGACCAGGTCGTTTGCAAACTCTCGGAGCTCTGCGTCGTCACGGCACCCCTGCACCTGAGGCACGGATACCAGTAGGGTTGTGGCTTCAGCCATGCACAGGCACTTCGTAATAAATGGCGTTGCTTCTTACCATGCGAAATGGGGGGTACGTTCTGCATGGCAGCTGGGGCCGTTGCCTCGTGCGCCAGCCGTGCGTGCTGACAGGCGCGTGCCTACCTGGGAAGCCAGGGTGAGCAGGAACCAGCACACGGGCTCCACGTTCGCCACGGCGTCGGACTGCACCGCCCCTCTCAGGCACCCCAGCAGTCCAGGCACCTTGTAGATATGCTCCAGCAGCTGCAGCAGCGGGGCCCTGCGAAAGGAAGCAGGGGGCCAGGGGCGTTGGGTTAAAGGTTGCATGCGGAGGGCAGGGGATGCTTGGCGTGCGTGTATGAGCTTTCGTACGTCGCGTTGTTGACATGCGGCAACCGGCAAGTCAGCGCCCAGTTGGCTACGCTCTTGCGGTGGCATGCTGGTAGCTGAGATCGATGGGGTACCGCGCGGTACGAGAGCGAAACAAACCGCTTGGCTGGTTGCAAGGTATGGCAAGTACATGGGGCTACCGAGCACTGTACCTGCACGTGCCCCCCGCCAGCTCATCGCAGCCCAGCCTGGCCAGCAGCGGCACCACGCCGCCGGCCATGGCGGCAGGGCTGCCGTCATGCAGCAGGGCGGTCCGCAGGCGCTTCAGGCCGTGTTCCTGCACATGGCAGCATGACAATACTTGTACGGTAAGTAGGTAAGTGCCATGTTGTTCGCGCCTTGCAACAAGTTAACATGGAAGCTTCCACGCGGGTTAGGGGGTAAAGCTGGCTGGGCTGTTGCGTTCCGTGACACGCGGGCGGGGGGCACACGTGCCTTGGGGTCAACCAAGCGGTACAGCATCTCCACGGGGTCGTCGTACTCCACTAGGGCTGCCAGGAACTTCTGAGCGTCCCGCCCGGGCTTCATCGCGGCGTCCCCATCCTTTAGCATCTTGTCCAGGAAGCGGCGGTGTCCGCCTGGGGCACGGCGTGCGAGCGGGTGTGGTGCGCCTCGATGGAGGTCGTTCGAGGGCCAACCGTCACTTCGAGGCACGCCAAACCCTAACCTATGGCCTGCAACATCTTGGCGATCTGGGCGTCGGTATATAAGCTTTGCAATCCATTGCGGTGTTGCTACCTGATGGCCATGGAGGGGCGGCAGCAGCGGGCCCAGGCAGCCGGCGATGTGGATTTGCGCCCGGATGCCTCGGCCTGCGCACGACTCCCCAAGCGGAGCCGCGATGCAGCAGATCCATCCGGCGAGGCACAAGGGCACATGCTCGGTGGGGCAACAGGATCCCCATGGGGCCACAAGACCGACCGGTCGCGGGTCACCGAGCGGGGCTGCAAAACCTTATTCCGCAGTCCTACGCGAGACCGGCAAAGGCCCGAGTGCTCATGCTGTATCCCGTTAATTATGTTTGTTTTCTTATGGTGAAGGCCTCCGTTGCATGTGCTTCTTTCTGTTTCGGACGTAATGTCTCTTCAGTCACTCCGTGACTTTCACGGTGGCACGTGCCGTGAGCCCGCGCGGTAGGCTACTCGCACGGCGCATCAGATCGTGGATGAAGACGCATGTGTAAAATACACATGCCAATACTTTGTCGTCTGGTTTTGGAAATGACCTTCCGCCGCAGGGCACCATTTGCGATTGCTGGAAGCCCGTCTAGGAGAGCCCGAATGCGCAACCTGTGCACTGGGAGGTCTCGTGGGGAGGTCCCATAGGACGGATGCTCCCAGGGCCCCGGAAGGCTCCCCTGCACGCACACGGCCCGAACATGCAGTGTGCTGTGCCCCAGCTCAGCACTAGCGCGCGGGAGCGGCTGAGCGTATGGCGAGTTGGCGACGGACGTCCCCTGCTTCCAACGGGCCACCTTGGGCCAGACCAAACCCCTCGCTGCCTTGGTCCTTAGTCCACGGTAGCACAGGGCGTACGCGCATTACCGGTACCACGTGGTGTACACGAGAGCGTGTAAATTCAATGAGGACTCGTCCTGATACATCAACGGCATGCGTGGGTACAACTAACGGACTGCTGGTACTCCAGATCTCCGGTATGCTACTACGATGCTGGAAGGTTGGCCGCAGCTGGAACGACAACCAAGGTTCCAACCTTGTCTGTCCCGGAATGCGGGCACTTAGCCATGAGTACCCTAGCCCGCCGGATTGGGTCTCGAGAAACGATACACTGCACAACGCCCCCTCGTTTTTTGGTTTGGTTGACCTACAAAAGTAGCTATGAATGACGGACAAAGAACCTGCTCAGAAATGCCCATTATGGGCGGGCACGCTCTATGTCAGCCTTACAGCGTATTACTGAAACCAACTGCAATGCGATCCATGACTGCTGTAGCTGCTCAGGTTTGACACTATACCATACAGCAAGTGTCTTGCGCAACGTACAGTGTAAGTACAGGCAGCGTGCCCCTAGCACCTACCAATGCCTGTCACCTAAGCCACAAGTACAGACAGCGTGTCACGAGCACCAACGCCTGTCACCTACGCCACGACCTGCTGGCTACAGTCCGCACCAGCAAAACCGGCACGATTTCGGAGGCGGCGGCACCTCGCCGTACGTGGGTGCCGTACAGTCGGCGCACACGGTGAAGGTGCCTGCCGCCATCATGCCCATGAGCTCTGGCTGGTCGTCGGCGAATGCCAGGATAGGGGGCAGCACGAAGCGGCCCACGGAGGCGGCCACGGCGTAGACGGTGACGGAGGAGGTGCCGGCGGACAGGTGCAGGTAGGAGAAGGTGACAACGGAGGGGTGGGTCTCCTGCAGGGTCTCCCCGGGTCTCCTGCAGCAGCACGGAAAAGCGGAGGCATGGCAAGCTGCCCAACACTTCTGGCTTTCCAGTTCTGCCCCCATGGGGCTGGCCCTTGATACCACTCTACCACCACGGCCCGCAGCAGCCGCCGAAGCTCAAATGCCGGCGGCAATGATGATGTACGCCTACAGCACATGATATTAATAGTGCTCACCCGGAGATACGGGGATGAATAAGTGCAGCGTGGGCCCATGTACTCAGTCCGCACCTGTCCGGGGCACACGGGCCACCACCAGGAGGGTTTCCACGCAGTCCACGCAGGTCCACGTGCTGGTGGGGCCCACCAGCTCCACGCCGCACGTGAGGCCTAGGTCCGACCCGCTGGAGAGATTGGGGTCCAGCGGCTCCAGGCCTCCCCGTCGTCAGCATGACCTCCACGGGCGCTATGGTATTGTGTATAGCTGTGCGGAGTAGCTCGGCACAGCCATGGTGGCGAGCACTGATGTAACTAGCCCTGGCAGCACCGAGTGCACCAACGGATGGGAGAGACACCTACCGGTGCAGCACGTGGCACTTACATCCGTCACAGAGAACTGGGCCCGTTGCAGTCACTCCAAACACGCACACGCTCAGCCCTGCACATGTCACCCAAAAGATGCCTAATCCCGGGGTACCGGTATGCCGAATTTCGGACAATCCGCTCCGGGCCACCAAGGACACCATATAAGGCGGGGCAGGTCCTGCACGGCACAAGGCCAGGAGCTAGCACGTACGCCAAGGCACAACACGACAACCAGCTGTTCCCATGCATGGGCACGCCAGGTGAACCCCGTGTCGTGTGTCGTACATATACGACGCACGTACAAACGTGGCACAACGGTGATCACACACTTAGCCAGACCAACCTGTGTCGCATGGTGCTGGGCACGTGGGCAGCCATTAGCGGGCACCTTCACCTGTGCACATGACTGCTGTCCCCACACCTACTTGAGGCAGCCACCGCAATCGAAATCACCGCCACCGCAGCTCCGTGCATGCATGACGAGGGCCCCAGCGATTTCGGGGCAGCCGGTCCCTCGAGCGGAATGCCACCCTGCATCCGAGTTCTGGTCCCACACAAGCCCCAGCCCCAGCCCGTGCGTGGAGCCTTCCCTGCCCCGGCGTACCGCCTTGCAGGTGCGCAGCAGGTTGGCGGCCGCCCAGCTGTCCAGCCCCCTCCCTCCCTCGCGCCCCACCTGATCCACACCAGCTTCTCCAGCTTAGCTAATTATGCTGTATATATGACTGCAATGCGTCCAGCGAATATCTTACACTTCCGCGTTTCGCGCCCGGATCGGGCTGCATGGCTTGCATGGCCTACCTCGCGTTGGCATCGGGGTGGCACTTACTTTGCAATTGTGGCTTTCTAGGAGGCTGGTTGGTTCGCCGTGCACCTTGTGTTGTCGAGTCCCTGGGGCAGCTCTCGGGGTCTGCGGCAGGTAGGGCGGGGCAGGGCATGGCGCGGAAAGAATAGCAGCAACGCAGTCTAAGACGTCCGTCAAAGCCCGGAGCCAATATGCCACATGGTCACCTAAATAGTGCCATGGCAGGGCCCAAACGTTGTGCACGTCATGATGAGGCAGTGATGCGGCCGTGGCGGTGCATAACGGCAATGACCCTGGCATATCCTTGATGCGCCCTCCTGAATGTTGCCTTGCCTTCAGTGCCCCTGGGCCATAACGGAAATGCAAACCAGGCGTACCAGCGTGCTATGCAGCGACACTCATGCGTGGCGTGTGCTGTGACGGACTGGAGAGCCAACAGCTGCTGGCGCCTTCGGCCATGGTGGCAATGATACACCTACTACCTGCCACCCGACTTCAGCACCCAGCACCAACCCACCCACCTTGCTCGGCCCGCGCCTCCACCTTCACTCGGTGCGCGTGCTTTGGTGGCCCGCCGGGCGCAGATGCTCAAAGGTGGTGCGTTGCTCGCCGCACAGCTCGTCAGTCGAGGAGCAGGTCGCGGTCGCGGTGGCAAGGTCGCCCAACGCGACGCCCACGAAGTTTGCGTACCGTGGGCGAACGCGAACGACGTGGGCGAGCCGTTGGGCGACCTCGCCATCGTGACCGCGTCCTGCTTCTCAACGGACGAGCTGTGCGGCGAGCCACGCACGCACCACCCTGCACCTTGAGCATCTGCGCCTGGCGGGCCGCCATCTGCCGGGAAGAGAGGGGTGCGCAAGGGCGGAGCAGGTTGGTTGGGTTAGCACACAGGGAGCGACCCACAGAGGCGGTGCACTGGGGCAGGAAGCAGCGGCTGCATGCCAGGGTGCTGGGCATGCATTACATGCTTCTCACGCATGAGTCTGACCCAGACGGTCACGACCTGGTGTATGTGCGGCAGTGCGACTTGCGTTGCGCTCACCCGTGCACCCACCATCTCTCCCCACTCACGCACTGCCTGAGCACTGGCCTGTTGCTCCTGCGCATTGCGCTACTTCTACGTCCGCCGCCTGCACTGACGCCTCGGCCTTGCACACCTGTAAAGCTCAGCGGTGAAGCGCACCTCCAGCTGGGGTAGGGGCGGCAGGGGGCAAGGAGGGGCAGGGCCGGCCAGTGGGGGACAGAAAGCGAAGGCTCACACTGGCTCACGCAACGCAACTATGCACGGACATGGCACTGCGTTACGCGGCCTAATGCACCATACCGGTATACCGCAGCAGGCAGGACATGCAAGGCGTATGAGGGTGTATACATGTAGCCATAGACAGAATTGCATGGGTGCTGGCGTTGGGATGGTGGGCGGTGTGACTATGCTGTTCATGGCCCCAGGCACGTGGGTGTGCGTGGCAATGTCGGTACACGTGCCACCGGCCCAAGCAACGGCATGCCCCCTACTGTGCGTCTGAGCGCTAGCTACCGGTACGTCAACGTGGCCTGCTGTGCCCCCCTGCTGCCCTCGCCCCGCACCCGCCCGTGGCTGCACCTCCTCCATGGTGTCGGGCACAGGGTGGCGCATAGTGGGCGCCGACTGGGTCGCGCGCAGCGTCGCCCCCACAGATCCAAGGTTGGCTTTTCGGGCGCAGCCTGCGCAACAGCGCAACGCCAACCTGGGCAGTGACGACCACGTGGAGCTGCTCATGCGGCACGTGTGGTTCTTCACCGGCTCCGTGCCGTACGCGCTGCTGGACGGCTGGCCGTCACTGTGCAGGTCGGCGCGTCCAGCAGCGCGTACGGCACGAAGCCGGTGAAAAACCGCACGTGCCGCATGAGCTGCTCCACGTCGTCGTCACTGCCCAGGTCAGCGTCGTGCAGGCTGCGCTCGAAGACGACCTTGGCCGTCTGGATCTGCGTGCCAAGGGGCGTGAGTGCGGGAGACACCACTAGGGCACGGGGGTACGTGTGGTCAGTGCCTGACGGGGCGCACCGCTGTTCTTTGAGCGGTAGCGAAGGCAGTCAGCAAAGCTCCGTACGGTACGGCACCTAGCGCCTGTTGGGGCAGCCGCTGCCATGGTAGCCCGACTTGGTTGGTCTCACACATAGATTACCATCCCCATGCCCCCACCCCCTTTCTTTTGGCAGTCCCACAAGCCACTGACCGACCCACGCTCCCTCCCTCCTCCCCTTCCCCAGTGCCATGCACTTTGTGCCACATCTTCCCTGGCCCATCCACAACTGTTCCATAAGGTTATTGCAGTGACTGACATAGCGCTGAAGAGGCTCACCTCTTTGAGCTTTTCAGGTTGGGCAGCGTGCCCGTTCATGTCCGTCGCGGCGGTAATGAAAGCGTTTTGGATCGCCTGACGCATTCTGGCGTAGTTGACCAAGAAATAACCTCATATAACCAGATGTAACATAACGAACTGCTAACAGCAACTGCCCTGTTGCTCACGCTCAGCCAGAAGCACAGCGCGCCGCAAGTTAAAGCGCGCTGCTGAGTTGTTCAGAAGTATATATAAGACAAAACAAACCATCGCGGCGGTGCTGAAACCTGGCCGGCGAATATCAGCGGATAAGCACGGCCAGGTGCTTCAGCATCGCCGCGATGGTATGCCGTGACCTGTCCTGTACTTCTGAAAGAACGCAGCAGAGCGCTCTAACTTGCTGCGTGCTGTGCCAAGCTGCCGGCTGAGCTCAAGCAACAGGACATGGTTGCTGCCAACAGCTCGCCAGCAGCTCGGTATGTTAATAGTATGTAAGAAATGAAGGATTTTTGTATCAAGGGCATGTATTGTCGCCTATAGGCCATTGCAAAGCGCGTGGCTTCCCGGGCAGGCTTCTGCGCTGTACGACCCATGGGTCCGCATTGGGAATGGCTGCTGCAACTGGTCCTCTGGGCATAATACTCCTTGCTACTGGACTGGTAATTTCACTAAGTCGGTACCACCAATCTTGCATACCAGTTTGAGGGGCAAGAGAACCAGGGTTCCGACCCCGCGTGTGTCCCGGAATGCGGGCACCAAGCCATGAGCATCTTAGCCCGGGTTGGGCCTCATACGGGCTACACAACGCCCCCTCGTTTGTTCGGTGGCTCTTGGTCGGCCTACAGAAGTAGCTCCGCATGAATAATGTGTTAACAAGTTGCTCAAGGCCCCTTACGTTGACCACGGCAGCCTTTCTCTCCGCCACACAGCGTGTCCTTGACACCAACTGCAATGCGGCCCGGTCCTGCGGCAGCTTACACCGGTAGCTTTTGACGACACAACATACAGCAAGTAATTGCTTGTGTCATAAGCTTGTACAACAAGCACAGACAGTGTGCCACTAGCACCAAAAAAGTACCAACACCGGTCACCTAAGCCACAAGTACAGACAGCGTGCCACGCGCACCAAAAGAACGTACCAACGCCTGCCACCTAAGCCACGACCTGCTGGCTACAGTCCGCACCAGCAAACCCGGTGTTGCACACGCAGGCCCCGCCCCTCAGGTCGCACACGCCGTTACCGCTGCAGTCGTTGGGGCACGGCTTCGGAGGCGGGGGGATCTCGCCGTACGTGGGTGCCGTACAGTCAGCGCACACAGTAAAGGTGCCGGCGGCGCTGCTGCCGCTCAGCTCTGGCTGGTCGTCGGCGAATGCCAGGATAGGGGGCAGCACGAAGCGGCCAACGGAGGCGGCGATGGCGTAGACGGTGACAGACGACGTGCCGGCGGGCAGGTGGAGGTACGAGAAGGTGACCACGGAGGGGCGCGTCTCCTGCGGAGGGGCACGGGAAAGTGGAGCCATGGTCAGCTGCCCAACCCTTCCGGCGTTCCAGTTCTGGCCCCATGGGGCTGGCCCTTGATACCACTCTACCACCACCACGGCCCGCAGCAGCCAAAGTTTGAAACGGGTGGCAATGACGTACACCCACAGCGTATACTAGTCCTCACCGGACACGATACGGTTATAGATGTCCAATTGCGGTGTGGACCCATGAATCCAGTCCGCACCTGTCCCGGGCACACGGGCCACCACCAGGAGGGGTTCCACGCAGTCCACGTGCTGGTGGAGCCCACTAGCTCCGCGCCACACGTGGGGCCCAGGTCCGCCCCGCTGGCCAGGTTGGGGTCCAGCGGCTCCAGCCCCCCCGGCATGTACACCTGCACGGTGACGGCCCCCAGGTCGTCTGGGGTGGTTAGCTGCACGGTGTAGGCCACCAGGCGGGCCAGCGGTACGGCGGAGATGCGCCGACCCGTGGGTCCGCCGGTGAGGGGGTCCACCAGCTGGATGGCGGCCTCCACGAAGATGCCGCGGTAGGCGGGGAAGGCGGGCAGCACGGAGGGCACGAAGCGGAGCAAGGCGGACACGGTGGCCTCGCCGGTGCCGGTGGCCTGCGTGTTAGGCGAGGGAGATGGAGGAGGCAGGGCCACGTGGCAATGCCGGTGTGAGGGAAGGGGCGTTCTGTATAGGAAAGCGGTATTCAGGAGCGGCAGGGCCCTGATGTCAAGACAAGGTATTACCGCGGTGCATAGGAGCATGCAACAGGCGCGGATGGGAGGACAGCACACCTGGAAGTCGAGCGTCCCGATGCCTCCCGCAGGCGGGGGCGGCAGCCGCTCCCAACGCGTGGTGTTGGTGACCACAGGGGGCCCGGTGGCGGCGCTGGCGTTGGGGCGGAACGAGGCCTGGGGCGGGTGGGCAAGGAGCGAACGGAGCACGCGGTGAGGAAGGTGGAAGAGGGACACGGTCGCACGCAGCAGTAGAACCCACCGAGGGAAGCGGACTCACTGCTGAGGCTGAGAGTTCAAAAACGTCCGTACCTGCAGCACAATGAGCCCGTTGGCCCTGGCGGACAGGTCCAGGTTGGGCTGCGCGCTGCCGCGCGATCGGTCGTACTCGGAGAGCGCCAGTACGGCAAGGCCCTGGGCGCGGTACGACGGAGGGCACACGAACACGGCCCCGGTGCCACCTCCCGACACGGTTGTGGGGTTGGCGATGTAGGCTGCCAGCTGCGGCAGCAGCGGGATTTTGGAGCCGGTGCGCACCAGCAGCAGCAGGGCCAGCGCTTGGTCCTCCAGGCTGGCGGCTCCGCAGGCACCTGTGATAACGTGTCCGTCGAAAGGAGTTTTAAAGTACATGACATAGCGGTAGTAATTATATGACATTTTAATACTGGTAGCAGGGGCGCTCGGTGATAAGGCAGTTGTCATGGCGGGCCGAGGGGACCACAAAGAGCCACAGTGGGCGGCAAACGCTTTGCACCCACCCTTGCATGCCGCGACGTACGCCGTCCTGCCCTGCACCCTCAGCTGCCCTATGACCAGGTCCACGGTTGAGGACACGGTCTGGGGGGAGGCGTTGGCGGGACCCTGGGCCAGCAGCGCCAGAGACAGCACCAGGCGGGCCTGTGGGCGGGGTACGGGACGGACGTGCGCGTGAAACATTACCTAGTGCCAAAAGCATCTTGGCGTCCCACGGCTTCCTGACACTGCTTAAGGCTGATCGCTGTGTTCACACCATGGTCCCAAGGTGGTACCGTAAAGTGGCGGACTGTTGCAAGGCGTTCCTAATTTGTGGTGCTGCGCAAGGAGGCTTTCATTCTATTGTGCTTCCCAAGACGGACCCCGAGTAGCCCAGCGGCGGCCGGCCCTGCTGGCGTAAGCCTGCTCCCCGCCGTACCGTACCTGCAGCGTGGCGCCCTGCGCGCTCTCGTTCTTAAACACCTCCAGCTGGCGCGACAGCGACAGGTCGGACAGCACGGGCTCCACGGCCCCCGCAGAGCTGGGGTCCCAGCCGACACCCAGGGCCAGCCTGGGGGGAGAAGCACAGGCGCGGGGCAGCTGGTGTCCCCTTGAGCGTTTCCTGCTTTGAAAAGATCTCCCTCGGCCGCATGCAGCAATCCCACAGGCCAGGCGGAGGGACACCAATTGACAAGGGAGGGGTCAGGGGAAATAGATTGGCGGAAATTGTGGATCAGCGGCAAACGCTGGAGTTATAAAATGGTACCGGTGACCGTGACTGCGCGCGCGCAAAGAATGACACGGCTGACCGT
>VFQN01000484.1_pt1 | contig 73695 bp, 115 predicted proteins | sample 3512371 | NCBI WGS metagenome assembly VFQN01 (sample SAMN10412370, study PRJNA504923) | tailings metagenome | isolation source: Replicate 2 from Balatoc abandoned mine | place: Philippines: Itogon, Benguet | collected 2017-08-28 | reverse complement strand
GCCGTCGCCACCACCACCACCCCTACCCCTCCAGCCACAGCCCCAGAGTCCCCAGGCCCCTCCTGCCCATCCGGCACCCCCTCACTCCTGCTGCCCCCAACCTCCCCTCCCCCGTCGCCCGCCACGCCGCTCCCATCACCCTGCTCCTGCTCGCCTTGCCCCTGCGGACCTGTCCCCGCCACCCCCTGCGCTTCTCCCCCGCTGCTGCTGCTGCTGCTGCTGCTGCCGTCGCCTGCCCCGCTGTCCTGTGTGTCGCCGCCCTGGCCCTCCACCACACGCCGCCACCAGCCGGCCAGGGCCCCAAACGGCCCCGTGTCCTGCCCGTCGCCTCCCTCCTCCCCCACCAGCAGGAAGGACCCCAGCTGGCTCAGCTGCTGCATGCGATACCTGCAGCACCACAACAAGCAGCGGTTAACACACATACTTTGTGCGGCACGTCTGGAGCTTGGCCGGAACGGCGCAACTCCTGACATACGGTACACCTTGTAACCCGCGAGCTGACGGAAGCGGCGGTCATGCATCAGTTGTCCAAAAACACAAGGTGTGCAAAATGCACAGCGCGCCACCCGAAACACAAACCCGCGTGGATCCCCTCCGTTTCGCTTGATAGTACTCCCAGCCCCACCGGTTGCGTGTACACAGCACCCTTAACCCACACGCACATACACGTGCCCTAATACACACCCTCGCGCCCCCGCACCACCCACTTGTACGCCTCCAGCTCCTCCGGCTGCCTGAAGCGCACGGGCGCCAGCACCACGCGCCTGTTGCGCGGCACGCGCACCGCCGCCGGGTCCAGCAGCTCGATGGTCTCCACCAGTAGCTGCTGCAGCAGCAGCAGCCGCGTCCACCTGCGGGTGTGGGTTAGAGCGTGTGGGTTAGCAGGAAGCACGGGAACAGCAGCTCGACGGTCTCCATTCGCAGGCTCTGCAGCAGCAGCAGGCGCGGCCACGCCCACGCGCGTGTGGATTTGCAAACGTGGTTTAGCGACTAAGAAGCAGACCCGGAAGCAGCAGGCTTCCACCGTCGGGCCCCCCTTCCGCCGCCGTGCAAGTCGTCTGTACCGGTATCCCTAGCATCCGCTAGCTGCAGCGGCAGGCATAGGCACCATGTGTTCAAGCTCCCGGTAGGGCACCTTCCCATCTCTGGACAGTTCTTGGCATGCCAAACCCTGGTACGGTGATGTTCTTTGCGGTGCGACGAATCAAAGAACACCGTTCGCGCCTCCCACCTGTTCTGCGGGAAGGGGCCCTGCCCAGTCCACCGGCGGCCGCCCACCAGCGCCAGGATGTCGGTGTGGATGGGCCGCAGCCATGACGCAAAGTACTCGTCAGTGTAGTACCTGCAGACAACGTTGCACGGCAAACGTGCACAAGCAAAGGGCTTCATGCAAGGGCGATTGATTCGGCAAGTGGATAGCGAAGGCAAGACGAAAGGAGTGATGCACAGTAATCACTAGTACGGCACCTTGCAGGGCGTCGAGGTTCAGTGTCTGATGGACATTGTGCCGCAACCAGCACTGCAAATTGGTGCTTCATGCAGTTGACTTGCACTTCAGTCTCAGACTTCAGCGCGGCCCACCTGTGGTAGAAGTCACCGTAGCTCAGCGTGTAGTGCCGCTTGGCGCCTGCGGAAACCGCAGGAAGCCACAGGAAGAAGCCTCACTACTCGCCCGCCTTCACTGTGCGCGCCCGGCTGCTGGTACAATCCAGCCATCCATGGATGCAAGCACCGCGTGGCTCATGGCACGTGGTGCTGTGCTCACCATCAACAGCACAGCATGCCACTCATTAAAGCTACCGCAGCAGGCTCCCTCCCCTTGAGGTTCCAATCGCTGCCCCAGCCCACAAGGCACACCTACCAACGTGGCATGCATCTCCCTCTTCGCACTCCTTACACCTTGGCCATGCACCTCCCTCGACCGCTTACCCATTGGCGTGACCACCATCATGGACCCGATGGACCGCTGCGTGCCGCGCGACACGTGGAACACGTCACGGTGCGCCATCGCCAGCACTGGGGGCGGCCCCTGCGCCATCACGCCCGCTCCCGGCCCCAAGCCCAACGCAGCCGCCCCAGCAGCAGCAGCAGCAGCAGCACCAATCCTGCTGCTGGCGCCTCCACCGGTGGTATCCATCACCACCACCCGAGCGTCCGCCTCCTGCACGGCCCCAACATCTTGGGACCCTGCAACCAGCGGCTGTGGCTGCGGCTGCTGCTGCGGCTGCTCCCGCTGCTCTACGACACCGGCAGTGGCGGCGGCGGCGGCGGGGCCACGTGCGTCCAGCAGCACGTCCCGCGGCCCCATGCCCGGCGGTTGGCCCACCAGGGTCCCCAACGACCCCAACGACCCCAGGTCCAGGCCGGAGAGGTCGTTCTCGTCTAAGCTGCCTGCGGGGTCATGCACAGGTCCAAGGGCGGGGTCACCGTACGGCAGGAGCAGAGCCTAACACGCTTGCCAGCGATGCTAGATGTGGCTCGACGACGTGCGTGACGTGGCGGCCACCTTGCATGTGGGTTATTGCAAGCAGCGGCTCATGGCAAACTGCGGCAATGTGTGTGCAAGCAACGTGAGCTTATTGGACGTACGGCAATCACATTGGTCTCATTGGTCACGCTTGCCAGCACATGTGGCCTGTAAGCCGTGCACCAGGACACCACTCACCAATGACCAGCTCGGCCCCCAGCTCCGCCGCGTCCCTGATGCTCTGCTGCTGCAGGCTGCTCAGCAGCACCGCCTTCGTTGGCGGCGGCGGCGCAGTGTCCGGCGGCGCCGCCATCAGCGCCGCCGCCCAGGGGTCCATCGCCCGCGGCGCCGCGCTCAGCCCCACGCCCGCCACCACTGCCGTCTCGTACGGCGGTACGACAACCGACGCAGCCGGCTGCGATGGCGCGCCTCTGCTGGACGCCGCTGTGGCGCCCGCACCCTGCGCCTGGCCCTGGCTACCGCTACTGCTGTTGCTGCTACTTGTAGTATTGACTATTGTGGGCGGCCGTGGCTCCCTGTACGGGTCCTCCGCGTACCGGTCCATGTATCGACCCGCGGGACTGTCCCGCAGCATCAGCAGGCGGCTGCGGCTGCCGGGGTGGTCCCGCTCGTCGCCCTGCTCGTACCTGCGGGGAGCAGCAGGTGCAGGCGGGCTGTACGGGAGGTGCAGCAGCGACAAGACCGCCCACGCTGGGGCTGTTGGGTTCAAAGCACGCGCGATAGGAGGAGGTAGCCCGTTCCGCCTGCCAGGCGGCGCGGCTGCTAGTTGCGAGCAGCGCAGGTGTATGTCAGTACATGGTCCAGCAGTTGCAGCGCATGGCCCCAACTTCCCGTCCCATGGACAACACGAATTAGGGCAGACGTGAAGCCCTGCGGGCCGTCCGCTCATACGCCCCACAGAGTCTCCCCTAGGACGCCGCTACCCTGACGCAAGCGATTTCCCGAACCCTAGACCCCTGACCCACCACTTCCGTAGCGTGATGGGGTGTGACGACAGCACGAAGCGGAAGCTCTCGTGGATGGTGGTCAGCGAGGACTCGGTGCCCGCCTGCGTGCGCTTGAGCTGCTGCTCCGCCGACGCCTGCGCCCCCGGCCGCAGCCCGCCCGCCCACGCCCTCAACCTCGCCAGCCCCGCACCCAGGCCGCCGCCCTGCTGCTGCTGCTGCTGCTGCTCCAGCTGCCCGTTGCCGTTGCCGTTGCTGTTCTTCTGCAGCAGGAAGGACCGCTCTCTGGGGCCCTCGCGGCGGACCACCTCCAGGAAGCCAAGCCACTGCGGGCATGAGGAAAGGGGATGGCAGCCATGCATGTGATCAACTGCGGTGAGCACCCTGGCTGTAAGCAAGGGTATGGTGAAGGGGGTGGCAGTACATGAAGGCAAGACGCTATGGGGTGCAACATGGCTGCGAGTACCGGTTGTATGCTTGCGACAGCGGCGGCAGTGCAGGAGTCAGCGGTGCAGGAGTCAAAGGTCCTCGACCATCACACCTGTGACTACCTGAAACGCACGTACACCACGTACCCAGTCTAATTTTAAGCCATGCGCGATGTGTGACACAATACGGCAGAGCTTGTTGTTTTGCAAGGCGCGCAGCTGTCCCACCTGTGCCAACGTGAATAGCGTGTACACAACCTCTATATAAGATGTCATTTGAGGGCATGCTATAAATGATGTGTGTTGCTGCCCCACTCACGCCCCATCCCCACCTGCGCCAGCGTGAACAGCGTGTACACCACCTCCTCCTCGCACACCACCTCGCCGCTGCGCCACTCGCCGCTCAGCGTGGCGATGTGGTACAGCCGGGCCTGCGGCAAGACCAGTTAGACCACGGCGCGCAAGAGGGTGCACGGGCTGATGAACAATACGACATTGGTATTGATAATGACACAAGGCACGGGCACGTCACACCGACGCGTGGCGATGTGGTACAGCCAGGCCTGCGGCAACAGCCCACGGCGCGGAAGAGGGTGCAAGGGCCCATGCAGGATCCCGACGTCAGGCACGGGCCGTACCTTGTCACCATCCCGCAGGCAAGCCCACAGCAAATGGAATGCAAGCACCTTACAGCACGGTGCAACTCCAAGCTCAACCGCGCCAAAAGTTAGTGGTAATGTACTAGCAAGTCGCAATGTACTAGGTGCCAAGCTCTAACACGGCCCCACCTCTACGTCCACTCTGGCCTCCAGCAGCGGCCCATAACCATGGCACAGCAAAGCCCATTGCATTTTGTGCACCTTGTACCACATGCATGCATGTGGTAGTTATATCCACCGCCTCCTCACCTCTAGGTCAACGCTGGCCTCCAGCAGCGGCCCCCTGTACCTCGCCACCACACTGCGCTCCTCGTCCTCCGCCGCCATCTGTTGCCGCTCCTGCTCAACCTGCGTGGGCAGCAATGCATTGCTGGCACAGCGTCAGCAAGCCGCGTGCTGCAAACCTAGCGGCCAGTGGGGCCACTAGATGCCAGAACGCCCCGTGGGGGTTCTGGCGTGACTGGCGCATGGAGTCACACCGCGATCTGCTGCTGCTCCTGCTCAACCCAAGTGGACAAAAACGTGCAGACGGCGTGCAAATTGCACATTTTGCGCATACTAGCGAGGCAGCAAACGAACGGGCTGCGAACCGTTGATCTTCGCCCCCGGTGTGCTGAGCCTTTGCGTTCGGCCGGCCCATTGGGGCTTTGCTGGCCGCTGGTACGGCCCGGTGATGTGGCAGGGCCGTGCAGGACACGCCCAGGGCTCTCACCTCCCGAGCCAGCTCCGCTCGCCGCTTCTCTGTGATTAGGCCGCCGTACAGGTTGATGCTCACGGAGGTGATGGCGATCACGGCAGAGAACACCTGTGGGTGCATGGTGTGGTGCGCAGGGGCACGCACCAGCAAGCCTCAGGGGTTGTTCCTGGCGCGACAACCACATGTCCCACAGGTATAATGTGTAATGCCGTACCAATTCTGCCCGGCCATCTCAAAGCTTGCAAGGACGACCGGCCACCCTCTGGCTTCACCAACCTCCGCACTGATCTCTCCCAAACCCACCCCACCCATCACACCCAGCTATCGCTTGCTGGCCAATGCCCCTGTGGCAAAGCACACTGTCACCCACCGTTGCAAACTCGGGTGCCATAAGGTTGCTAACGCCGCTGAAGCCTTGGGGAGTAGCGGTCATGTACGATTGGCGAGGAGGAGGTTGGGGGAGGTTCAAGCCAGCTGTCGTGGACACGCAGTCCCCTTTGCGCAGGCATCACAGACGCCACGCTGCCCTTACCTTCTAGCACACCAGCTCGGCATGGAGCAAGCCGAAAGGACTTTACGCCACGCGGGCGTTGCGCCGTGCTGCACGCCGCACGCATTGGCCGGGTTGCATTGCGCAACCCGGCCGGGTGAACCGTGTATATGTTCATCGAGTTACGGCACAGGATTGAAACTCCATGTCTTTGTGCAGCTGCTGAAACTGGTCCCGAGGTGGCGCTGAAGCTCCAGACGATGTGCGTTACTGCCGGCGGGCTCAAACGATCCTGATGTTACAAAGACTCAATTGTTCTTCAAAGGAATAGCGTCAGGGAGGCTCCAGCTGCTAGTCAGAGGCACTGCTATTGTCCCTGTGTCTACTCGCGAACGTGAAGAGCCTCACACACTGGCGTTGGATGCCTTCTGACGCTGACTCGAGTATCAATAATGGCGCCAGCTTCAGAACCCTTACCTACGAGTACAGGTTGAGGTTGCTCTAGGTCTAGCCCGTTGACTTCAAGGTCCCGAGAGACTCCCCTGCTGCCCTCACTACCCTCACCACGCCACCCCAGCGCGCAGCCGGCGTGCCCAACCATGCGACTGCATGCGACGCCATCCGAACGTCCACAAATCAAAACCCAGTTATCGGGACCTTGAGGAATGGCGTCCTACGTTTGTCCAAAGCTGCATGCACCCAAGAAAGGTTGGACCAGGGGTCCCCTGGGTTGGACTCGGGTCCGTCGTGCGGTGGTGCAGGATGGTGCTAAAGCACAGTACGGCGGTACACGCTCGCACCTAGTCGTGTTGCGGGCAGAGGGCGACTCGATAAGGACAACTTGGGCAGGACATTTTGCCCTAGCGTCGGCAGTACGGCACATGCCCTTCAGGACAAGTGGGCGAGTTGCTGTTGCCGCTTGCACCTGTGCGCGCAAGCCGCCATCACTGTTACAGCAACATACCGTACGGTATGCTAGTGCCAGCTGCCAGGACAATGCTTCAACTACTACGTACTCCTGCCACAACAAGCGAGATCCCCTCACTCTACATGGTCCTTACGGGACACGACCTGCAACTGGTGGAGAACCATCAATATAACGGCCCTGTTTACGGAACCTTGTAACCTCGAGTCTATCGTTCTTGCTTGCCCACACCCATGCCACCCATACCAGCAGCATCATGTAAGGCGAGTATGCAAGCACAGACGCCTTTGGCTGCAAGAACACAGCTTATGGATAGCAAGAATGCTTCAGGGACTGGCCGCTTCTGTTCTTGCGAACGCCTGTGCATTAACACACGAGGCCTTCCAGGCACAACCCGGCCACCACAACTTGAACACTAGGGAACATGTAAACCTAGTACCAGGCGCCGCCGCAACGTGAGGCCGCGCCGGCAAAACCTGCAAGGCTCGCGTGAGCACACGCAGTCACGTACAAACCATTGCTCACACTCCCCACGACAAGTTCGTGGCGCCGCGCGGCCCCTGCCGACGGTGCCAACCCAACACAGTAATCAGCTGGGAAGCGCTAACGGCCATTCGCATAACGCCGGGGACGTAGATGTGCCACCCCGGAAGAAGGCATGCAAGCCCCAGCAGCAAAGAAGCCTTAAGCTAAAACCTCATGTCCGGCACAAGCATGTGATACTCAGTTTTTGCCACATGAGTTGCAGAATTGCAGTACACCCGACATCAGCAACTGTGTGTGCCCTGCGTCCGCTATGTCTGCATGATAGGGCCAGGTGCTCAGGTTCCTGCGAACAGCCCCCAAAAACCCTAACGCCGGCAGGTGAACACCAGGTACCACACACAAGGCCACCGTACAGCAAACCGCTACCGTCATCACCCGACGACCAGCAGAAAGCTTATTCTCACGAGGCTGACGCAGCAGCTATCAAAACGCGTACTGTTTGCAAGCCATGAGATCTCTGCACAAGAAAACAAGCACATGCCTTCGCTAGCGTGCCCTGCGAGCTACCTTTTACCAACACATAGCCAGGCTAGCTCCAAAGAAGGCATTGATGTACCTACCGCAAGCCAGCGTTCCCCAGTACATGACTATAGCCTGCAGCCAAATTCAGTTGTCTGTTATGCTGCCGTTGGTGCATGCCAGTGTATTTTCCTCACAGCGTCAAAGAAAGCGCGGATGCGGAACATGAGTGCCATGTGGCACCAGTACGGGTTGCGTACGCCATCGAAAAGCCCCCATAACTGCACTAGTAAAACTTTCAACTGGCAATGACGCCTGCCGACGGCTGTGTGGCGCTCAAACGCAGCCGTGCCTGCACACGCCCCCATCCTCACGTTCCCAAACTCATATCCTGAATACTTCGTCATTCCGTATGACAAGGCAGCCGCAGCTCGAGGACTTGCTGCCAATGATTTGTGCAGCCCATATCCTGCCATTCGCCACCCCACGCACGCACGTGTACCCTTTTTGCATATGCGCTGATTGTGTGCGCGGTGACAGTGCTAGGTGCGGTACCCATATCCCACGCCTCACCTCACCCCACAACCGGCCCCCCTCCTCAACCCCCAGGCCCCTCACGGCGCAGACACCCCCTTCCTCGCCCTCGCAAATCCAGCGCAACGGACTCCTTCATACTTATACTGTCACCCCCCTTCTTTTCCAGCTCTGCGGCTACCCTGCCACCCCACCACCACCCTGACTAGTACTTGGTTTCCCCCTACCGCACCTTCTTGCCCTCCACGCGTTCCTCCTGCCCACTGCCCGCATGCCCCACGAGCTGCTCGCCGCCCGCCTGCGCGCCGTCCTGCCCCGCCGCCGTACCCCTGGGCAGCTGCCCCGCGCCCGCCGCCCTGAGCCGTACATCCAGCAGCGCCGTCAGCACCCCGCACGCCATGTTCCACGCCAGCGCGTACAGCAGCGCAGGCCCCAGAGAGGGCACCACACCAAGGCGCCGGTACAGCAGCCCGGTAGCCACTCCCTCCAAGGCCCGCAAGGCTAACACCAGCGGGGCACGCATGTGCTCAAACAGGGCGGGAATGAGGCCCTCTAGCACCGCGTCCATGGCCCAGGCCACGTATTTTGCGGAGGGCTGCGAGTACGGCATCAGGTTTACGGCGGGCAGGAGCTTCGTCGCACAGCGCATGAGCGTTACGGCGGCGAAGAGCGCCTCGCGCCAGCGCAGCCAGGCGGCGTAGTCGACGCAGACCAGGGCAGCGGACACCACTTGTGGGACGACGTAGATGAGCAGGCCGCCCATCTGGCAGGCGCGCAGCTCCTTGAGCATGCGTCCGGCAACCGCAACCACCTGGCATATCTGGCACACGGTGTACGCGCACGTCCACAGCACGTAGCGCGAGCCCACGGCGTCGAGGTACGCCCGCTCGGCCCGCGGGTCGTTCCTGAACGGCGCCAGCAGCACGTGCAGCAACGACACGTGCCAGCCGGCGGCGGGCGGCCCCGGCGACGCCGGTCGCGGCGGCACGGGCTGCTGTCGCGAGGCCAGCAGCGGCGGTGAGGCGCCGGCGCGGCCGAGGAATGCAAGGGAGCCCTCGCCGCCATCGCGCGCACTCGTGCCGCTGTGGCGTGAGTCGCCGGTGGAAGAAGCGGACGACGGCTGCTGCTGCAAGTCCGACACGCCTGCGTCCGAGGTGGGGCTGCCAGGGGAGGGCCCCAGGCCGCCGCCGCCGCCGCACGCCTTGCCCGCACGCGCGGATCCCGCCACGTTTCCAGCGCCGGCAGCGTCCCTGCCAGCCGCGAGCGCCACAGACCCCGGGCCTGCACCCTGCTGCGACGGCGCTGGTGCTGGTGCTGGCGCCAGGTGTGTGTGGCCTGAGAAGCGCGCGCAGTCCACGGGCCGGAGGCCGTTTGCGTCGCGCGCCGACATCCACAGCTCGCAGGCAGCGGAGTACTCGCTGAGGATGCGCTCCGCCAGGCGGCCGCCGTCGTTCAGCGCTGCCGCCAGGTGCAGCGGCGTGAAGCCCACGGCGTCGGCCACGTCGCCGTCGCCGTTGCCCACGGCCTGTGGTAGAAGCAGGGGGAGGGCGGCATAGAGGGTGGAGGTCTGGCCGGGCAGAACGGTGTACTGGGGATAACGGCAAACGATGTAGATGACGTAGACGAGGGTTTGTAAGGCAGCTTTGTCTGTGCGAAGGGCAGGCGCGTCCTGCTTTTGGTGCTTGCTGGATGCAGACGGCGACCCGTGGCATGGGTGCTAAGTAGGGGTAGGGGTATGTACTTGTCCGTGGGCTGCTGCGAAACGCACGAGGCGCCGGACCGGGTGCCACGACAACAGCAGGTGGTAGCCCCACGCGACACGCGACACGCAACACACACCGCGCACCTGCCAGTCGAAGGGCGTGCCGTGCTGCTCCCCCAGGCGCACCACCAGCTGCACCATGTCGCTGTGTGTTGACCGCACCGCGCGGTGCAGCAGCGTCAGGCCGCCAGAGCAGCGCGCCAGCATTTCAGTCCAGGGGATGCCCGCGGACAGCATCTGGCGCACCAGCACGGAGGCCGTGTGGGTCCTGCGTTACCGGTATGGCATTCGGACACAGCGGGGTTACTAATGACGATGCCGCGCTACTAAACCTTTGGGAATGGTGCGAACGCAACCGCAAATGCAACCAGGTCACAGGGGCTGAGGCGCACGGGACACGCAACGCAAACAGTCAGTTTCAAACGGACCACCTGGGGGAGCGCCAGGTGACAAAAAGGCTTCCGCGCGCGTGCACCCACCATCCCTTGTCCACTGCGAATTCCAGCAGCGACACCGCCACGCCCGCCATGTGCGCCCTGTACCGCTCCGTGCCGTACAGCGCCGCCAGACCCGCGCCCAGGTCCAGCGAGCTGGTGCTGGCGGCGCGACCCAGCGCCAACACACCGTCGCCGCGACCCAGCGCCGAAACACCGTCGCCGCGACCCAGCCCCAACACACCGTCACCGCGACCCAGCGCCGAAACACCGTCGCCGCGACCCAGCGCCGACACACCGTCTCCGCCGCCCCCGAGGCCGATCCCGCTCCAAAACGTGCTCCCCCTGCGGAATGCCGCGCCCTGCTGCTGCTGCTGCTGGTCCAGGCTGCAATCCGGGGTGCTGCCGCTGCCGCTGGTGTGGGTCCACGCCGTGCTGCAGCTGCCGCTCAGCCCAAGGACCTCCAGGTAGTCGTGCCACAGGCCCATGTCCGTGAGCAGCTCGTCGCATGTGACAGGCCCGTCATCGTCGTCGTCGTCGTCGTCGCCGTCGCCGCCGTTGGCGTCGGCAGGAGCCTGGCTGCCCTGCGCGGCCTTGCCCTGGCCGTCCCCTGCCTCCCCGTCGGGGCCGTCGAACAGGGTTTGCAGCTCGGCGGCCAGCTGCGCGTCCTCCGTGATGAGCACGGGGCGCCAGTTGGACAGCAGTTTGCCAACCTGCGCGTGGGTTAACATAGGGCGCGTGAATGAGCTGACGGGACGTCGTGTAAGCCAGCAGCGTACACCACAGGTGGGCCGTTGGCGCTGGCACTTCGGCCTGCACCCTGGTGCGCACAAAGCCGCCAGCAAGTGACAGGAGGCGCGGCCCCAACGGCTCATACACTTTCCTCTCCCCTGCCCTTCCTCGTGGCACTTGGACCCTCCCCACCTTGCACTCCAGCACCACCAGCCCGTTCCTCGGCAGCCCTGCGGGCAGCTCCAGCGTCACCACCGCCGACCCAGGCCCCCTGCCGCCGTCCGCCCCAGGGCCCCCACCGCCACCACCACGGCCGCCGCCCACATCCACACCAGGCAGCGCCGCCGCCCCCAGGCCCACGCCCTGCTGACGCGGGTCCCGTAACCCTAGGCGCACGGCGTCGTGCCGGAAGGCCTCGGCATCGTCTTCAGCGGTGGGTACGAGCAGGGAGCGGAGGCTGCTTACGGAGCTTGAGTTGAAGGTGGCGGAGTCCATGGGCACGGAGCAGGACGCGAGGTCTGCCTGCATGTGGGGCGGGTAGTGCGCCACCACGGGGAGGTACCTGCGGGCGCAGTGCGCAGAGCGCAGCCGGGTCGGCAGGGAGTGCTACACTGCTACTCCGGAGCACTGCAGGCGCTATCCTGAGTCCCGGCTGCAATAACGAGTGAGCAATATAGCCACACTCCCTGCAACCCCGCAGCCGCCCGCTCACCTTCCTCGGCACCTGGCGGAGAAGGCAGGTGCGGTGCTGGCGTTGGTGACGGTGAGGCGCACGGTGGGCGGCTCGCCCCAGCTCTCGGCGGCGCCCACCAGGATGCAGGGCGGGGACAGGGCCACGATGCGCGGCAGAGCGGAGGGCTTGATGCCGCCGACTTTCTCCGGGGTCCACTGCCGGCTGGCGGGGTCCCAGCGGCTGATCCACACCCTGTCGGTCGCAGCAGCACGAGGGTGTTCAAGGGGATGGCGGGGATGGCGGAGAAGGGGCACAAAGCTGCAGTGTGCTCAGGAGGATGGCGGAGGAGGAGCGTCGCCGACACGTGCCTGACTGGAGAGCGCGCAAGCATGCAGACAGCATGCACCCGAGGACAATGCTGCAGCAGCGCGCAGGCCGAAGGAGGAGCAACCATGGGAGCAAAATCACTTCTACTGAGAACCGTTTATACATCGGGTACATGCGGATATCTTTGCAACGCGCGGAAAGGAGCGCTCCCCCACGCAGACAGCGCCACCTCCCTCTGCTTTTCCGCGTCAATGCCAATAACCGAAAATGAAATCCCTATCCACCACGCACCTGCCGCACGCCTGCGTCAAGACCTCCGCCCCCGGCGGCGGCTGCAGGTGCAGCGTCTCAATCCACGTGGCGGGGTCGGCGTCGTTGAGCAGCCCTGACAGCACCGCGGCCTCCAGCGCCCCCTCGCCCCCATCGACCTCCACGTGTCCATGCTCCGCCGCCGTGCCCATGCCCATGCCCATGCCATGCGGGCCCGCGAACACGTTGAACGGCGCAGCGCCGGCGCCTTGCGCCATGGCCTGTGCCTGCGCGTGCACACGTGCCAGCATGCCGTGCTGCCCGTGCGCGTGCCCGTGCGCGGGCTGGCCCCAGTGTGCGGCAGCGTCCCCGTCGGCGCCCGCCATGCCGTACGGCAGCATGTAGTCATCGCCGTCCAGGCCGGCGAGCTCGGCGGCGTTCTGCAGCATGAACAGCGGCGAGCTGTGCAGCAGCTGCTGCTGGTGCTGCTGCTGGTGCTGGTGGAGGGCTGCTGTGGTGAGGAAGCCGGCGTGGGCCATGTCCATGGCGCCTGAGGGGCGGCCGCCAGCGGAGCGGGGCGAAAGCGATGTGAGCGCGTTGGATAACAGTACGCACAAGTGCACGGAGTCAGCATAACGGCAATCAGCGTTATGATGGACTCGTCACGGAAAGTGGGCGAGTCACAGATAGTGGGCAAGTCGGTAACATGTAGTGCATCCCAGAACACACCCACACCCGCCCCACACGTTCCTCCACCCGCTTCGGCCGCGGTCACATGTTGCGTGCGACTACACCACACGGTCCGAGCTGCTCACTACAGCTGCACGTCAAACTCCGTGCCCCACGGATCCGCCCCGCCCGCACCTGGCTCCGGCACCACGTCAAACACCAGCTCGATGCAGCCCGAGCGCACCGCCACGCCCACAGCCATGACGTCCACCCCAGACGACAGCGCGGCGTTGAGGCGCTCCAGGAAGTTGCCGGGGAGGTGCTCCGGCTCCGCCCAGGGGATCTTCATGTACACACGCTGGGGCGGGGCCTGGGAGGGCAGGTACGGCGGCACGGGGGACACGGCAGCAGTGTAGAGACGATGGTGATGAGTGCAGCAGGTCCGTGTGTTTGGTGCTGCTGTTGTTTAACGAAATGCGCGAGGCCTGAGACCTCAGGCGCGGCAGGGCACATGGCAGTCGTGCGAGGCGACAGGTGTTGATAGTAACCAGCGCAGGTGTCTTAAAGAAGCCAGTTGCCGTACGCACCAACGCGTTACAGCGCTCCATTGCAATAAAGCTGCACAAAGGGGCGTGCTGCCGAGGCACCTGCACAGCCAGCTAAGCCCGCATGCCTGTGTCTTGAGAACACAACAGTGCCGAGTGCGGTCAACCCACCCTGCTGCGGTAGCGGACCCGCCCGCCCTGCCGTGTCAGCCGGTTGATGGCGGCCAGCGAGTTGGCCACCGCCATCTGTGAGGCAGCGGCCGCAGCGCGCGGGTCGAACTCCTCCTCCTCCGCAATCGTCACCGCGCTCAGCCCCTTGGGCTGCTTCAGGCTGAACGCGCCCCCGTGGGGCACCGCCACAGGGCCGCGCGCGGGCCGCTGCTGCACGTGGACGCCACCACCTGCACCCGCACCAGCACCAGCACCCGCACCCGCCTGCTGCTGCTGCCCTGGTGCGCCGGCAGGCTGTACGGCAGCCACGTGCTGCTGGGCGCCGCTGTACGGCAGGCCTCCCTCCTTGCCCACGGGGGCGGAAGGTGGCAAGGCGGGCAGCTGGCCGTGCGGCGGGCCGTGCTGCGGCTTCCAGGCGGCATAGGAGGGGGTGCCGGGGCCAGCTGGGGGACAGGATGCGTGCCGCGGCAGCGGCTGCCCCAGTTGGTCCACCCTGTTGGCCTCACACGTCCCGTTGCCGTCGTGGTGGTCGCACGGCTCGTGGTCAGCCCCCTCTGCGAAGTACGCCGCGCCCAGGGCCAGCTGGGCCTCCAGGGACATGTCCGGCGGGGCCTCCCCTGCTGCGGTTGCCCTCTCAGCCCGGGGCGCCCCCGAGTCGCCCGGGCAGGGCACGGCCGTGAGGGAGCCCGCGTGCCCAGGGTAAAAACCATCCGCTGGTGCAGCAGCAGCTGCTGCTACTGCTGCTTCCCCGTTACCGCTGCAAGCGGCTTGCACACTCGTGGCGGGCTTGACGTTGGACGTGTCCCGCGCGCTGCTGTGCGTGCCGCTGCTGCTGCTGCTGCTCGCGCCCGAGCTGGTGCCAGTGCTGTCCCCGGCGCTGCTCTGGAAGGCGCTCTGGGTGTTGGGCGACATGAGCCGCTGCAGGCCCAGGGCCTCCCCGCTGCAGCCGCACACACCCTGGCACGTGGCGAGCAGACCCTGGGCTGCTTCGCGGGCCTCGGTATCGTCCCCGCGCTCCGGAACCTCGCCGCCTGCGTCCTCAGTGGCTGCGTAGAATGGGGAGGTGTTGCAGCCGTGGGCTGCTGCCGTGCTGGGTGCTGGCGCAGATGGGTGAAGCTTGTAGGCCAGGAGCGAAACGCCGGCTGCGAAGATTGTGAACAGGTACGCTTGCAGCAGCAGGCTCCAGTCCATGTGGTTGCTGAGGAGGGCTGCGAGGGGGTCGGCTGCGCTGGTGGGGAGCGGATGGGTGCGGGCATCTGCAGCGCGGGCTGCTGCTGAGCCGGCCAGAGACGATAGCAGGGCCCCCATGACGCATTGGGCGAGCAGCATCACCACACGAGTCCGCAGGGAGTACTGGGAGGGCAAGGGAAGGTGGCGAGCGGTGTCGGCTTTGGCGCGCGCACAGGTGTGCAGCGAGGGTGCCGGTGGAAGGAGAGGCACTATGCCCAACAAGTGCGTGCGGCTTGCTCGATTGTGCCGTCCGGAAAAAGCTGGTCCTGGCCAGCATCGTGCAGGAAGTGGGAGCTCCCCGTCAACCTTTTGAATGCTCTCACCTGTCCAGTAGCCTGCTGAAGAACAGCTACGGTCCCGTCCACCTGAAGCAGTGCTTTCAGGTAGCTGCCGGGCACAAATCGGGGCCGTAAGGCAAGGCCTGCAAAGCATACTGCCTTGGTGAGGACTCCGCACAGCACCACGGCCTTGTGACTCCACGTCTGGGGTGACATGGTGGCTGCCTCGAGAAACGAGTAGGGCTCTGCTGCTGCTGCCACAGCTGCTGACAGCTATGATAGGAACTGCCAGTTGATGGTCGACGAGGTCATACGCCTCGGTTGTGTTGACGGAAAGGATGGGTTTCGCGGGCACAGGTCTGCAGGCGGGCATGCCCATGCGTGAAGTACAGGAGCATACTCCGTAAGGATCATGCCAATCTAGGTGGGAAACTGGCGGTGCGCTCCCCGTTGGTGCGGACAATGCGGGGAATGTGCGCGGGGAAGCCAGGGGCCAATTGGGACGCCCCCGACATCCTGGGGACCACTGTAAAGCATTCTCTACATGTAGGCTGCAGCAAGCGCAGTGGCAACAAGGTAAAGCAAGACCATTGCCCGAGGCCGAGGTCGTCCTGACCGCATACACATGGCCACAGGAACGCTTACCATGCCACTTTATTGACGCCAAGCGCGCGAAGACCGCTCCGGGCTTGCGCCCCTGCAAAAGCCAACGCAGAAAAATGAAGGCTCTAAAGCGGAAGTGGTTGGAGGAGCCCCTGCAGTCTCATTCTGTGCGCAGGAAGATTTTGAACAATAGCGCGTTAAATGCTGGCATACGCCTTGTCCAGCCCAGGACGACAAACGCCAGCGTTTCATGTCCTTACGATAAAAATTCCGCGCCATGCCGACAGCAATGCCCCGTTTACAACGTATGTGCTTGTCCTTGCATGGTGTACGCACCCGCCCCGCGCCCTTGCCTCCAGAAGACTTCTACCAAGGCATCACAACTCAAGGTCAGGAAACCCTTTGCGTAGTGCAGGTAAACAGTGCAGAAGCAATTGTATCCTTGTTTGTATTAGTTTCAACAATATCGAGGGTGTGCAAAAGGTTTGTCATGGGTTATGTTCATCCGTACTAGCGCAGGTAGGGCCCCGTCAAGTGGAACAGCCATGGACTGCGGGTGCACTACACTGCAGCCGGTCTTTGCTTCCGCTTGCATCAATGTAACGAGCGGCTGCTGTCATGGTGGCTCGTCGGCACGCCACACCGGCGTACCACAACTGCCACAACTGCCAGGTCTGGGAGGGTCTCCCTTGCACAACCCCTCCCCACAGCTGCCACCCTCGCAAGTCAGGGGAGGGTCTTCCTTGCTGCAGGTCCGAGGGTCGGAAAGTCCCCGACAGGCTCACAGCTCATCACAGGTCCCTTGCACGCACTCCCCATAAACGGGCCCGACATACTGTCTACGCATGGGCCAGCCCCCACACGGCTCCACACAAACGTTTCTACCAGGTGCACTGCAGCAGTGGCCCCCACCAGGCCCCACTCTGTCCTCCCTAGATCGCACGGTTCGGACGCAACTACACGACTGTCAATACATCGTATCCTGTGGGCCTTCCACCAGCACTGGCCCCTCTCCGTCGCCCACCCAGGCACAAACCCGGCCGTACCAGTACCATGTCGGGGACAATCACTGGTACTGCGTAAACTTCAGTGCTCACCCTTGTGCAGCATGCCACCCCCACACCTGCCTCCCGTGGGTACTTGCCCGCTACGGCACAGTAGAAACCATTATGTTCATGAGTTCTCACCGCAAACCCTCCCTCCCCTCCCTCCCCTCCCATCAGCACCTGGCCGCCAACAGCCTACCGCTGCACGCCCCGAACCCCACCCGCCTCCCCGCCCCCTCGCACCACCCGCGCAGCACCACCGCATCCCCGTCCTCCAGGTACTTGCGCCGCACCACCTGCTCCCCACCGCCTGCACCCCCTCCCTGCTCTACACTCACCCCGCCTTCAGCCCCACTCCCTGTGCTCCCTCCTCCTCCTCCTGTTGCACCAACACCACCACCCACACCGTAACCCACGCCCCCAGCCCCCAGCCGCAGCTCGAGCTCGTCCCTGCCTCCCCACGTCAGCTCCAGCAGGCAGCCACGCGACCCGTGGGTCGGCCCGCTGATGGTCCCGGAGCCGAGGAAATCCCCTGGCCGCAGGTTGCAGCCGCCCGCGGTGTGGTGCGCGACCATCTGCGGGAATGTCCAGAAGCTGCAGAGCAGATAACAGAGTCCAGGGAGCGGACAGGGCAGGTTAGGACACGGCTGTGTGTTAAAGGGCTGGCAATGGCAACCGGAGCATGAGGATGTGTAAAAGCTGCAGAGCAGGCGACGGCCAACATGGAGCGTTAGGCGCATGGATAGAACCAAACCGCTAGACAGGTAAAGAGGGCGCCGGATTTGACAGGGCGCATCACAGGCGCTGTTACGTGAAGAGGAGGCGGGCGCAGGACTGTGGGCAATGCAGCAAAGGCACCCGTTGAAAGGCGTGGGGACCACTCACAGGTTCTCCACGTGCGACCGCGTGACTACGGCGCCTTGGGCGTGGCCCGCGGGCACCACCTCCACCTCCAGCCGTATGTCGTACGTGTACGGGGCCGTCTCCTTCAGGTACGGCAGCGGCTCCGGGTCGTCCGGCGTGCGCCCGCCTGCCGTACACGCGTCCAGCGCCAGGCGGTACGGCTCCAAGGCCTCCAGGGTGACTATCCACGGGGAGATCTGCGTGGCCTGTGGCGGACCGCACAATCGACATCGTGGAGAACGGGGTGGGAGGACGTTATGGGGTGTACGGACGAGCCAGCGGTGCATGGCAACAGCTGCATCAAGGCTTGAGACACCACCGTAGCGGGCCAGCTGTAACAGGGAGACGCCCTTAATACACCAAGCACCTGCCCGTGCTGCCGGACCACGTGTACCGGTCAACCGCTGCATACGATTGCGCACCGCCAACTACCATACCTGCAGAGCGCAGACCCGTTCACCCTCGATAGCTGCAACTCATGTTGTCCTCGAGCCCGAGCCTCCAAGCGCGTGCCCTAACACGCAACCGGCATTCACCCAGTCCTTGCTGTGCTCGTTGCGTGTACCCAGCTGTTTATTTGTTATTATTATTCGTTGAAACGCTGCCAGTAACCTTTTGCGCTACCATGCGACCCACCCAGTTCTTGCCGTTGAAGGGGCCCAGCGGCACGTACTCCCACTTCTGGATGTCCCGCGCGCTCCAGTCGTTCATCAGCACCAGCCCGAACACGTGCTCCCACGCGCGGTCCACGGGGATGGCCTCACCCAGCTCGTTGCCGGTGCCGATGACCGCCGCCTGCGGGGGGCCATGCGGGCAGAGCGATCCGGTGCAGCTGCTTAGGATCGGTAGCGCTTGAGGCATTTGGGACAGGTTATAACTTGAAGCATTTGGGACAGGTTATGACTTGAGGCGTTTGGGACAGGTGGTGTCAATTGTGGCGTGTGAGTGCCTGAGGCAGGGCACTGCAGCCTTTGAATGCGCTATGGGGCATCTTGGACCAGCCTAAACAATAGCTGTCCCGTTGTTGGACAGAACTTGACGGAGGGGCATGGGCATGTGCATGTGCATGCATGCATGCACAGCGGAAGCCGTCGGCCTCCTACGGTGTAGTTCAGCTTACACCAGACGAAAAAACACAAGCCGAGGCGCCTTGTGTAGGTCAGTGTGGAGGTGGCTACCCAAGTCACAGGGTTGTTGCACTGGTGGCCGCTGTTAAGGCATGACCACGGGCGTTGGATGGAGCGGCGCATACGGTACAGGCAAAGCACTGCATGGCACGCTTGCCGCGGAGGGCCCGTGGAAGAGTACCTGGGCGTGTGGAAAAGCGCACTCCTGTCCTGTCAGTGTCACTGGTTACTACACCCCTGAGCTTGCATACAATGCCAACAGCAATACGGTGTGTTGCTAGTGAAACAGTTAACCCACCATCTCGAGCTCGAAGTCCACTTGCGCGCTGGGCGCGAACACGGGGCTCGGGGCGGCGCCCGCGGTGGCACCTGGCGGCAACACCTGGCCCCTGCAGGTGCAGTGCACGGCATGGTAGCACAGCATGTGATACTGATTTGACATTGCTTTACCGCGCCGCAGCACCTGGCCCCTGCAGGTGCAGTGCACGGCATGGCCACACAGCACGTGTGTGCTGCAGCATGGCATATGCGGGTGATGGTGGGTGGTGAGGCTGCGGCCCTCATGACGCCGGCTGACCCAGCCCACCCACAGCCAATAGCGAACCAGCTCCTATTTTTAGAAGCAACATGCGTTTGTGAAGGTTGCATGGGCACTATCCGCAACATCTTCCACACAGGCCCCCACCAGCCCGCCTCACATCGGCCGTCGCACGTCCACCCCTGAGGGTACGATGGATGACGCGCGCCCGTGGTACCCCACCGGCAGGTGCAGCCTGAGGGCGGATAATTGTGCGGAATGCGTCTAGCCGGCAGCTGCGCACACCGCATAAAACGTTGTGACATCCGCAAATCATGGACAAAGTTGGACACACGCACCGAAATTTGAAGCAAAAATACAGCGCTGGGAATCCCCTGAACGCATGTACAATTAATCAGAGCCACACCCCGAGAGAGTTCACTGAGACCATGAAGCGAGCAGGGCGAGGGACGGAGGGAGGGAGCTCCCTACCAGTTGGGGTTGAGGGCGTTGGCCGGGCCCCGGAACATGGCCCCCACGTTTGCCGCGTGGCACCTCGAGGCGTAGAAGTCGGTGTAGTCACCGATGGCGGCGGGCAGCCGCATGGTCACATCGGCCTGTACGGCAGGCGGTAGGCGGTTGCCGTACAGGGCAGGACAGGAGTTCGGAGAGCAACAGATCAGCATGCGCTTGCTCGGCGTGCAGCATGAGGCATGCCATGTCCGGTTCAGCGGCGCCATGCCATGCGGACGTTTGCACACATGGAAACCGTTGGTGGTCCTGCACCTGCAGGCTGCTGCATAGATCTGTACGGCAATTGCGTGACACGGCCACGTCCGGCGGTGCGCACACCTGGCTGTGTATTACGCGGGAGCGCAGAGCCGCGTTGTCCCTCAGCTCGCCCTCGCTCGCGCTGAGCAGCCGCTGCAGTTGCTGGCGTGCGGCCACCCAGGCGGGGCGGCCGGAGGCCATGAAGGCGTTGAGCGTGCCCTGCGGGGGTGGCACGCATTGGGTGAATGACACGTGGCAGTGGGGCACGTGGCCCCAGAGGCGTCGGGCGCACCTACCTACAACATGTGGCGACATGTGCACGTGGTAGTACACCATCAGTGGCACGTGGCAGCGTGGCACGCGTGAAGCGGGAGCGGGTGTGCCAAGGGGCGTCGGGTGCGAAAAGCTTACAGTTGAGCGTGACGAGGCGGGGGATACGACGTGGGCAGCAGCGCAATGCGAGCACGCGGGCGGCTGGGCGCGTGCGGCTTCTTGCCGTGCGGATGGCTGTGCGGGTTGACGCCTATACCAATGCTGTGAGGCATTTCGACGGAATACAGAGAGAAGGCAGGCAGCGCGGTGCGGCGCGAGTGGAGCGCAGCTGTGCACAGACCTGGGCGAACACGTGCGGCGGGGCGCCGGGGAGGTCGCGCAGGTAGCCCGCCTCCTGCACGGCATGCCACGTGGCGTACAGTACCGGTGAGCGGAAAAGTGAAAGAATGGCACGTGTTCATTTGCAGGACTTGCATGTAAACAAAAGCATCATGCGTGTCAGTGCCCCAAAAGCCGCGAAGGAGCCCCAGAACGAGCCCCTGGGCCTGTTGTCACAGTCCGCTGTGGGTTGCCGCGCTGTTCACGGCAGCTGGGGCCCCCACACCCCCTTCCTTCCGGGCATCAATGGCCCTCGGCCTGGCGCTTACCTGCAGCGCTGTTGCCGATACCACGTTGTCCCCGAGTGCTACCCCCACATGCACCTCGCCCCCGGCCAATGTAAAGGCGCCCCAGGGCAAGTTCTCCAGGGGAAAGTCACTCCCGGAAGGCACCGAGACGAAGCTCTCCATTTGCCGATTGTCCACAGGAGTCGGCAGCGCAGCTTTGGTTCTACTTTTCAATTTATCAGGAGGAGTGCAACCGTTGCGTGGAAGCGGGGTCGCGCGAAAGTGAGGGCCTCGGAAGAGGCCGAGACGCCTCACAAGGGCATTCGCCAGTCGCCGTCAGCCAAATGTTGTAACTAATTTATTGAATAATAGCTGGCTAGGGGCGGCCTTGCATGGCATTGCGTTTGCGGTGCAGGCGTTACATGCAACAGGGCGCCCGTGCCGTGGTATGCTGATGTGCCAGTTCGCATGGAGGTGTGTACCGTACGTAGAGCGTGTGGAGGTGGTATGCGCACACTCTCCGGTGCACCCTCTGTACATGTGCGCATCCTTGGCATGTGGCATCTGGCAGGGGCTGCGACACGCTTCGTGGAGATCACCGTGGTGGACTGCCGCCAGAGCTAGGGACAGACCCCGTGTTGTTTTGCCCGGCACCCGTCAAGGTATGACCTGGATAACATGGGCGCGCAGCAGCTGCGTCGCAAGGGTATGGTTCAGCAAAAGGAGATGACGACGGAGATGTAGGGCAGGCTTGAATACTTGCACACCTGCTGCTTGCAAAGGTCAAAGGTCAGGGGATTTCGGGACAGACCACATCCCTAGTCCACCGGCGGAGAGGCAACCAGGGCCCATAAGCCGGATTAATCGATGGTTTTATAGTGGCAAAGGCGTGCGTGTGGCGGAGCTACCTGGAGGAGCGGAGTAGGCACGTGTGGACGAGGCTTGACACGCAGGAGGGGGCGGGCGGTGGAGGAGACTGTGTTGTCCTGCGCATAACGGTGTTGAATGGTGCTGGAGTGCTTTTGGCAACCTGATGAGCCCAACTGCATCTCTGGCTGTCGGGTGCTGTGGCTCACACAGCTTCAGGGAGCAAGACACCAGGCCCGCAGCGGCACGGCAGCCCTGCTCCAAGCCAGTCCATGCTCGACCCACAGCCCGACCCCGTGCTCACTGAGGCTGAGCGGCTCCAACACTGATGTTGCCGTCGCCTTCATCTTCGTCCCGCACCGACAGGTAACGCGCGCACGGCAACAAGGCGCTTACCGACTTGGTAGCGCTAGCTGTTTGAACCCCCTGGAGCACGCGGGCTTGGATCGCACGCGGGCGAGGTAGCAAAAGCACTCCGCAGCATGGTGGTACGAAACATTACAGATCGTAAAGGCTACAGCCAGGACCGGGCCGCCTATTGCCGCAAATACTGTTGTTGCAAAGACGCGTGCCAGGGGGCGTGTGTTGGCATGTGCTGGTGACCGGACCACCCGGTACTATACGGTAGCAGCAAGCAGCAATTATTATTGGGTGGCAGAAACTCACACCTACCTGGGATTGTCAAGATACACAGCACGCACAGGACTGTAATTGCCAACCTGCACAGCCGTGTCGACTTATTACAAACCCGGACACATGTGGCAAAGGAGCCGCCCTCGCTTACATTGGCAGGGGTACAGTTAACACCAGGGGACCCTGGTTAACACACAAGCAGAGGCCTGGACGCAAGGCAGGCACGAACACACCGAACAAAGAATGACAACGCATGCCATGGGTGCTGGCAGGGGCCCGCCACCCGCTTGAGTAATACTGGTGATGGGCGAGAGCAGGCCATCGAAGTGGCCGAGTGCCCGAGCCGACGCAAGGTTTCTTACGACCTGCTACATATGAACCACGATGCTGTTGGCCTTGCTTACGAGCTCACAGTTGGGCGCATATTGTGCCACATATCACAGCACCCGGTGCAACATGTTGCAAGCCGTGATCAAGCTACATCATACAGCCAGATCATCCGTGGGTAAGAAGGACCATGTCAAAAAGCACACTTAGAGGAAAGGTACTGCGAGCGAGTTAATACGAAAGCAAAGTAGGGTACCCAGCAGGGGTTTCATACGAAAGCAAAGTAGCCCAGCAGGGGCATCCAGGTACTACGGTACATGAGACTAGACTCATCACGATAGATAGTTCAGGCACAGTGGTGCATTCTGAGGGATCACAGACTTCAAAGCAACGCAGTGAGGCACGTAGCTAGCAAACGCTTGCTCCCGACATCCCTAGACACACAGTTCTGCGCGGTTTGCACTTTTACGTAGATCGTTTTATTTGCTCACTCGTCGTCCTCGTACGGCACGCTAGCCCCCGTGTAGTCTTGAAGCTTGACCTTGGGGTCGGCGGGCGTGCACCGAGTGAGGTTCCGCATGGTGGACGCCTCCAGCACCTGCACACGGATAGCAGTTGTGCACAGCATCTTGTTATGGTATGCAAATGCGACACCAGCAGCAGCACCAGCATGTTATGTTGCTCGACACATACGACATACCGCAGTCGTGCAGCCCAAGGCACCCACGCACTTAACCCACACACGCTAACACACGTGCCCCCGCGCCCCACCTGGTTGCCCTCCTCGTCGGGCCGGAAGGTCACAATGTCCCTGCTGTACATGGCTGCGTCCTCGTCAAAGTAGTTGTACGGCCGCAGTACGAAGCCGATGCTGGCGGCGGTGGCGGGCGAGTTGGGTGCGTCCTCCGCAAGCGGGATGTGCCAGTGGCCGGAGTTAACCCACGCCACCAGGTCCGTGTTGCGCACCCGCTCGTTGTCCTCCACGTACGACGCCCAGTTGAGCACCGGCTCAGCAGGCGTGGCCTGCGTGCGTGTGTATTAACGGGCGTGTGTATTAGCGGGCGTATGTATTAACAGGCGTGTGGGGTGCGTGTCCTTTGTGCTAGATAACACAGGTCCTCTGCAGGGGTTCGGCTTCCCTGCGGGCGTCAAGGTGCAAGGCGTCCCGCAATGCACGCGACGAATTCCGTGGCCTGTGCGGCTGGCCCTCTCGTCCACGCAGCGCACGGCGCCTGCGTGCTCAATGGTTGTCGATCACTACAATGAAGAATGTATTCTTTTATAATTGATACAAGAGGTCGGGCATCTCACGCGAGCCCCTCCCCGCGCACCTGCTCAAAGGGCGTCACGGAGACCCACTCGTCCTCCTTGCGCCGTGTCACCGCCACGTGGTACTTCATGAACTCTGAGGGGGGTTAGGCGGTAGGAAGACAGACGAAGTCTGCAGATCGACGAGGTCGATGATGAGGCGTATAAAATATAAACCCAGCCCAACCCATTACCAGACCTCTGAGGGGGGCCAGCAGGGGGCGGCAGTGGGCAGCAGGGGGCACAAGAAGTGGATGAGGCACTTTATGGACTCTGGGGGTACGCGTGAAACGCGAGGGTCGGTGCAATGTGTCAGGGGGTCAGAAGGCGTGGATGAGGCATGCAAGCACAACGGACGCATGCCAAAGAGTCCGGAGCACAAACGCCATGGCAATGAGCAAATGCGATCCCTGGCTACGGCATCGACCTGCAGGCTATAATCGGTGCCATGGCTTCTCTATTTGCTTCCCTCCAGGCAATCCAGAACCGCGGCAACCGATGTGAATTTTTCACAATGCACCGGTACAAGAATATCTTTGTTGTCACAGGATCTACTTACGGGCTGCCTGAAGGTTGTAGTCGGTGTCCGGGATGAGGGGGTAGGCGTACTTGAGCACGTCGATCCTGTAGCCACGTGGCGTGCCCCACTTGTTCTTGGCGGCCTCGTTGATCAGCATGTAGTACCTGGCAGGTGGGGTTGTCACATTTTGCAAGGTACGGGGAGCCAGGGGCACGGACGTGAGGTCAGCGCGCACGCGAGGAGTTGCGCGAAGTTGCGGCTAGCACTGACGCATCGGCGCCAGGTGGGGGCGAGGCGCAGCGCATTCGCCGACCCGGGATGCGAACCGTGCGGCGTCTTGACCCTCACTGCTGCTTGCGATTAGGTTGGCCCGAAACGCTGACCGTCCTAACGATGCAAAGCACCGTGGGCTACGGTTTGGGCAGTCATGCTCTATCTCTGCCCTCTACGCCCATCTATTCCCTGTTCCCCATGTGGCTCCTGGCCCTCCTGCGCCCCTTTTTCCCCGTGCCCCATCCTGCGCCCCTGCTCACGTGGGCGTGTTGGGGTTCATGGTCATCAGCGCGTCCTTCTCCCGCTCAGGCAGCTCACGCACAACCTTCCTGCCCCACGCCTCCTTGATGGTGGGGTGCCACGGGGTGGCCACCTGCGAGCGGACGAACAAGCAACACACAACGTCGTGATGCACACGCCCCCGCCCCCGCCTTGCTTGAACCTTGCTGCACAGCCGCCCCACCGCACGTACAAGGCTCCCCCATGCTTCCCGGTTGCTCCCTGTGCGCACCCAGGCGGCCATCCCAGTCTGCCCCCCTTGACGATCGTGTACGGTAGAAGCATACATGTGTACACGTCATCCAAAAAAGTCCACGTGCTTGCGGCGCGTGCAAGGGCGACCGCGACGTACCTTCTCAGCCACGATCTTGTCAAGCTGCACACTGTTGGAGGTGCCGGCAACGTCCAGGTCCACCTGCCGTGGGTTAGGGTTGTGTGTTAGGGTTGCGAGGGAACAGCAGGGGCGAGGCCAGGCAGGGCGGGATCAGGGCGGCGTGGTAGGCAGGGTGGGGCCGGCCAGGAGATTTGTAAGGGGTGCGGGCGGACCGTGGCTTAGGGTGTTGAGTGCCGCTGGGCGCGCGCAATGTCGGAGGGCTCTGAGGAGCACGCACATATCAGCTCGCTTCTGGCACCGCTTGCCCACACAGCGTGCTTCGTTCCAAAAACGTCCGATGTTGCAAGTCGCGGGTGGCGCACTGCAGCCGGATTTTCGTACGTACACCACCCAAGGCAATGTGCTGGTGCAGTGCACCACCAGGTGCGGCGGCTGCTGCTCGTGTTCTTCGCATCTCCGTCATCGCCACGCACAGCAGCCCCTGCACCTGCACCTGCTGCTGCGGTGTGACGCACCTTCCAGTGGCCCACGTGGTCGTGGATGGTGCCGCCCACGTCGGGCGACAACGGGTAGCCGTGGTTGGGGTCGTGGCGCACAGCTTGCAGGTAGCTGCAGGGGCAGGTAGTGCTTGTGTGTTAAGTGTGTATTAGGATGAGGGCGACATGGAGTAGCCATGGTTGGGGTCGTGGCGCACAGCTTGCAGGTAGCTGCAAAGGCAGGTGGTGCTTGTGTGTGTTAAGTGTGTATTAGGATGAGGGCGATATGGAGTAGCCGTGGTTGGGGTCGTGGCGCACAGCTTGCAGGTAGCTGCAGGGGCAGGTAGTGCTTGTGTGTGTTAAGTGTGTATTAGGATGAGGGCGACATGGAGTAGCTGTGGTTGGGGTCGTGGCGCATAGCTTGCAGGTAGCTGTGGGGAGCGGGCATGGGCGGGATCAGGTGCGGATGTGTATGAAGGCAAGGGTGCCAAGTGGAGGCCACAGGGAATAACGGTCGGTGCGGCTTGCTTCGTAGCTGCTAGGGGTTATGCATGGGCAACAGGCAGGGCTGAGTGAGCCTCATTCGGGCTGCTAAGGCGCTTGTGGCGCGGTTGGGTTTGGTTGGAAGGGCGCAGGGGCTGGTGCGGCCGGCGGCAGAGGGGCGCCAGGCATAGTGGTGAGGTGGCCCATAGGCGGGTTTGTCGCACATGGGATGCCGTTCCTTTCTCACAGGAGGGACTTCCCGGAACCCCCCTGCCAGCGGGTGCAGCAAATTAACAGCGCGATCATGTGACGTGCGCAGCGTGCAGAGGTAAGAGTCAGCTGGCAAACAGTAGTAGACCTGCACCGTGACCACTGCACCTACGGCAATCTCCTTGCTCCACACACGTGTACGGTTGGATGCACGAATGTGCGCTGTGTCGTACGTACCCGAAGGCCATCACCCTGACCTCCCACCATGAGCTTGTGACGTGAAACTGTGTGCTTGCACACACAAGACCATGTATATGTATATGTGGATGTGGATGTAAAGCTCCGTGCAAGCACGTACCCGAAGGCCATCACCTTGACCTCCATGGTCCCGTCCATGTAGAAAATGTGGTCCCACAGGTAGTCGTAATTGTAGACGGTGGAGATGGCGCGAACCACAAACGCGTAGCTCTGCGGGCGTTCATTTGGGGCCGTGTGTGGTAGGCGGGCGGCGGGCGTTACGCGGCAGCCGCATGCAAGTACGACAGTGTACGGCAGGGCACGGCACGGCACGACACGGGCGTAACAAGTGCATATCGCAAGGGGAGGCAGCAGCGAGAGGCAAGCCAGCCAGCAAGGCGCCGCCATGCACGTACGTACGGCAAACCCAGCGCTGCTCCTGTGCGTTACGTAACGTACGGCAGGTTTGCACGTACGTGCGTACGTACGTACGTACGTACCCTCATGCTGGATGTGAAGTACGGCTCGTTGGAGTGCTGGAAATGGCGACGCAGGGGTGTGCCTGTGGGGGGCATGGGTGCCGTCAATGCAGCGCGTTGCGAGCACCCCGCTTCATCTCAGCCTCATGTCCGCATGTCGAGTGTCTGCACATCAGCGCCTTAACTCTCTTGTATGTTTAGTCCACATGGCCCCGTTGGCTCTCCGGACACGCCCTCCCTCCTGGGCCTGTGACTGTAACAACAGCATACCGTACGAGAGCCCTCTGCAGAGCTGTAGAGCCCCGTAGGCCTGGCGCCCCACCGAGAGCGTGAGAGTTGCATTGTGTATTGCGTGTGTGTTCTTGTGTGTGCGTTGCGAAACCTCCTCTTACCCATGTCCCACTCGAAGGCGCAGATGCTTCGCTTGTTGTTCTCGGGGGAGCCAGAGTTCCACAGGTGCCACATGTTGAAGTAGGAGGCGGTCTCGGGGCAGTCCTGGCCAGGGACCAGCTCGTAGTGGCTCTTGCCCATGCCCCACGCGTCGTCGCTGCGGGCGTGTGCGTGTGTATTAGCAGGGTGTGTGTTAGCATGGCGTGTGTATGCATGGGCGACCAGGGACCAGCTCGTAGTGGCTGTTGCCCATGCCCCACGCGTCGTCGCTGCGGGCGTGTGCGTGTGCGTGTGTGTTAGCAAGTGTGCGTCAGCATGGGGTGTTTAGCATGGGGCGTGTGTGCAGAGGCAGCTGCCTTCCACAAGCAAGCAGCTGATAGTGTGAACGTCTTCGTTGCGGCGAGCACTAGCTAGGCACCATTGCAGACAGCAGCTCCGGTTCCTAAACACACGTACGGCACCCATGCGAAACATGCGAAGCGTGCGTGTAAGGCAGCTGAGGTGTGCGGCAAAATGCCGTACGGCAAACCAACCCGTCGTACTCACAAGTAGAAGGTGGAGGCTTGCATGGGCGAGGCGGTGGCGTTGCCGCCGTACGCTGCAGTACGGCAGGCGGGATGGCGGTCGGTGGGAAAAACAGCGTCATAGTGCAGCTGTATGGCTGGCGCTACCCATACGCCTCACACGTGAGCTCGAGTCCCATGCCGACAAGGCTCGTCGCTTGGCCGCGTGAGGCTGTGGTCTTGCCTCCCCTCCCCGCCCCCTTTCCGCCCCGTCCCGGACCCCAAAAGCGCGTCGCGCGGGGGGCTCAGCAAAGAAACGGTTGACGGGCACAATGTCGCAAAGTGTGCGTCTACACGGTAGCACAATCAACTAAAGGACCAAGTGCTGCTGCACTCACCTGCCACGGCGGTCTGCAGGGCTAGCTCGTACACGATGCGCGTGTTGTTAAACCGGATGTCCCAGAAGCGCAGCCCGGCGGTGGTGCGGAGGCCCACGTTGAACTCCCAGCCCATCTGCACGCACACGGTACACACACGGTACGCACAACGCGCGACCGGAGGTGTTAGAGACAACAACAACAGGTGCTGGTTGCATCATTCGGAGCGCGCTTGTCAGTGGCCACCCACACGTGCAACGTTTCTCTACGCGCGGTCTGGGCAACAAGCTCTATGCGCGGTTTGGGCAACAAGGGAGTTGGAGAAAGGCATAGTGAGAAGGGATGGATGAGCGCATGGAGCTGGAGCAGGCTGTACGGCACATTCTGACCCGTGGGTCGCAGACAGCGGTGCAGGTGCAGCAACAAAGCAGCAGGGCCGTCCACGCGCCCTCTGGAAGCTCGGCATTAGCTTACCCAGGAGATGCGGCTGCCGCTAATCTCGTAGCTGCGAATCAGGCGAGAGGGATGAAACGGCAAGGCCTCAGGAGCAGAGCAATGAGTGGGACATGTGCATGTTTGTGCGGTTTGTCGTACCTGCTGCGTGGCCAACGAACCAACCGTATGGGGCGCGCCGCGCGTGCGGTGCAGCACATACGCCGGAACCCACAGCCGCTCTTCGCACCCACCGTGCCACGGCTTAAAATCGACGCATGCGCAGTGTACCCGGTAAGCTGTACTCCCGAACGTATGCCTCGCATGCAGTAAAAACCTGGGGCTTCGGACAAGAGCCGCCGCCTCCCAAAACCCCTGCTGCCGCACCCTCGGGACTCTTGTCCATTTTCAAGCGCCGTCCCAAACCCCCCTGTGCCCAGCTGGCGTCTTTTTCTGTCGCCTCAACGTGTGCCCACAGGTCCGTACTGACGGGGCCCGTTGACTGTAGGTTGCTTTCACGCAGCAGATACACGGTACTCTACGCCTCAGGTACGGTAAGGGCGACCCCGACACCCCCGCTGTGCCCCACAGTCCCCTTGCCCCAAATTCGGCCTAACCGCTTGCCTGCCGGCTCGTACTGACGGGACCCGTTGACTCTAGGTCTTTCATGAAGTAGGTTGATTACTGATTAGGTTGGTTACTATCAACCTTGGCCTCACCGCTTGCCAGCCGGCTCGTACTGACGCGGCCCCTGGCGGCCCCCAACAGGACGCCGGGGGGCCTTGTTGCGCGGAGTGAAGGTGCTGTACTGAAGCTCCGCAGCCGTCTCTGCATACCGTGCAAAGCACGTACAGAGTGGGATAGTGTACCAGTAATGCACTTGTCAAGTTTGCGGGTGGCGCCCAACGTTGATGGGTACCGACACTGACCGCAATGAATGACGAACAAAAGGCATGTGGGGGTACTACAACAGGTACTAGTGCCGTACGGCCGCTTACGTGGGGTGTACGGCGCGAATCCGGGTGTCGTACGGTTGTTGGCCTCGTACCAGGCCAGCAGGTCCTCGGCGCTGTCCCACAGCCGGTCGGCGTAGTTGATCTTCTCCACGTACCACTTGGAGGCGTCGGTTCCTGCATCGGTGCGCAGCACGTGTGTATTAGCTTTGTGTGTTAGCGCGCGTGTGCAGTGGCTTAAGACACGTGACGCGTACGGTGCCACTTGGAAGCATCGGTGCCTGCCTGCGTGACAGCGACATGCATGACCTTTGCATGCGTCTTAATAGCCTGGTCCTTAAATTGACAAACGCCCTTGCTGGGTGTTTTGCACATTACCCAGGCACTCAGTTGGTATTCCCTTCGCGCCCACTTATCTCTGCTTCCTACCTACGGTGATCCTTTTCGCATACTCATCACACAAGACACAATTGCAGTGCCCCCGTGGCCATACGTACCGGCTCGTCTAAGACACACGGGACCCCCAGCTGTCCGTTCAGGTTAATCTCCAGGCAAATGGGTTGCAGGAAGTTGCCCTCCACCGCACGTGCATCAACCACACTTCGCAACCACACCGGCTGTGCACCAAGCACACTCTTTAATACACGCACTTTCCCGGCACCCACCGCTGGTGTCCAGGTACATCTCCAGGCCCATGGGGTGCAGGAAGTTGCCCTCCACCGCCCATGCATCAGCCACGCCTTAATACACACCCCTTAATACACACGCCCCCCACACCCACCGCTGGTGTCCAGGTACATCTCCAGGCCCATGGGGTGCAGGAAGTTGCCCTCCACCGCCCATGCACCAGCCACGCCTTAATATACACCCCTAATACACACGCTTCCCCACCACGCTTCCCCACACGGCACCCACCGCTGGTGTCCAGGTACATCTCCAGGCCCAGGGGGTGCAGGAAGTTGCCCTCCACCGCCCGCATGAAAAAGATCCACGCCTTGCGCTCGGCGCGCACGATGCCACGTGGAGAGGAGTCGGACCACGTAAGGCACCTGGCGCGCGTTCGGGTATGAGGAAAGGGGATTGTGTGATGGGCGTGTGGGACGATAAGGTGGTAGGAAGGTAAGCGTGACAAGGAGTGAGGCCGCGAGTGTGCGGTCGGGTGTGGGTGTTGGTTGGGGTTATGGCGAGGCGGTGGCTGGGCGGTGGTGATGGATCGGCGAAAGGACGAGGGAGGAGCCAACAGGGATTCGCAGGTTCCGCGGTTTGGGGCATCGCACGGTGCGCACGCCGGAAGCTGCCTGTCAGGCTCTGCAGGCGCACAACCGCGCACCGCCGTACACGTGATGCACGGTGCTGGTAGCGGCGTGCTGGTGACCGTTGTGGTGTGCGACGAGCCAACCGGCAACTAACTGTAGTGCACGCAGTGGGCGGGCGGGCTGGCTAAAAGGCGGCGGCAGGCGCGCTGCCGTACTGTACGGCACTCACTTGCCGCCGCAGTTCTCGCCGTACGTGTAGCCGCCCGCCACCTCCGCCAGCATGGGGTCGAGCTTCTCCATGACGGGCACGATGATCTCCTCCATCCTGTACGGCAAAGGTGTACGACTCACTGCGGGCAACTGTATGACTCACTGCTGGCAAGTGCACTGGGGATGCATAGGAGCCTAAGTAAGCCAGTCGCATGGTGCCGTATCAGCCCCGCTCTCACCCGTTGTACCCGGGGCCCATGGGGTTCAGGGAGTTGCCCTCAACCGCCCGTACACCGGCCACACCTTAATACACACTCCTCAATACACACGCAGCCACACGGCACCCACCCGTTGTACTCCGGGTCGGAGATGGGGCGCGAGTGGATGTGGATGTCGGGGGTCTGCTTTGGGAAGACCAGCTCGCGCCAGTACTTGGGCTTGGGCAGGGGACCCACCTCAATCTGAGGAACAAATGAACAGACACATAATGCCAGCAAGCATGAGCATACGCAAAGGCAACAACGGATCTGCCTCCTCCCACTCCTAACCCACGCCAAGTGCGCGTACCGGTACCGCTGTGCCTGTGTCATCATGCTTCACGCTCCTTGCCCCTGCTGCACGGTTCCTCTCCTCCTCCGGCCATGTCCAACCCCATCCCCACCACGTTCGTGTACGCATGCCCGTGCCCTTGTGCGCTGACAACCAAACACCCCGGCCAACCAAGCAACCCGGCCAAGGCAGGCCCCAAACCGCCTCGTGCGCACACCCGTGCATCATATCCCCGCCCGTGCCAGCCCGTCCCCTACCCCGTACCCCACGCATTAGCCCTCGACCACCCACCCCCCGCCAACCCTTACCCTGCCTGACCCCTCCCGCCCTTTCCCGGCACCTCCCACCGCCTCCCATCTCCCCACAACGTCCCGCCTGCCCTCGTCCTTCCCTCCCTCCTGCCCCGTCCACTGGCCCCCTCCGGGCGCCTCCCGCCCCACCCTTGGCCCTTCCTACTCCTATAGTCCTTCCCTCCCCTCCGACACCGCCCAGCCTTACCGTGCATCCTCCACCTACCGGTACCTGCAGGCATCGCGGCCCCTCTCGCCCCCCTCTCCTACCATGCCTCCCTCGCCCTCCCCTCCCCGCCCAGCTACCACTACTAGTACTATTACCACAAATTCGCGTTACTGCTTTCTTCTCCCCGCCCAGCCCCGCCCAGCCCTCCCATGCGCCTTCCCAGCCTTCCCCCACACCTGCAGGCAGCACGGTCCCACGTCCCCACCCTGACTCCCAGACCCGTCCCTCTCCTCCCTGACTGAACCCCCCCTCCTCCACCCTCACCCGTCCAAGTCCTCCCACCCCTGCTAACCCTCACGCCCCTCCTAGCCCCTGACGTGCGCCCTGCTCCCCGGCCCCCACCTGGCTCCATCACCCTCCCGGGCCCCTCCCTCCGCCTCTGCAGGCCCTCCTCCCCTCCCCTCCCGTCCAACCCCTCCCGTGCGTCCCGGCCCCCACCTGCAGGCAGCGCGGCCCCTTGCTGTAGGTGAACAGGAACAGGATGGCGTAGGCCTTGCGCTCGGGCATGGCACCACCGCGCCGCCAGCGGATGGCTGCATCCTTGGGCGGGGGCAGCAGCTCAGCCGCGAAGCTGCAGACAGGGGATTATTGGACATGGACATGAGAAGTCAACACAATGAGGTGCTTTCTTGGCCCAGACTGACAACAGCGAGCGGATGGTCGCACCATTGACATTATTGGGGAGCAGCAGCTCAGCCGCGAAGCTAAGGGGACACGTGCAGTCACCAGCACGGAACATGGCAACATGGCAACACGTCAGGCATGCGTGTGAGTCCAGGCCCGTGCCCTACCGTATTCACATACACGGCTATACGGTAGGCAGGATAAGGATGTTATGCGGGGGGCGGAGGGCCGCCGGTACGCGGCAGGCTCAACCCTGCTGACTCGAAGGTTTACTTACAGAACGTTGTCTGTGGGTCCGGCCTCGTCGAAGGGCACTAGGGCCAGCTCCTTCTGGGCCAGCAGAAAGTCACGGACTGCGGGGGAAGGGATTGAGGGGTTTGGCTGTAGGAAGGCAGAAGACGGAGGGAGGGAGGGGGGCCAGCAGCAATAGCTGCTATATAGGCTGGACGGGGGAGGAGCTGTGTGAAGCTGTGCGTCGTGTGTTTGTGCATGCCGGGGGCCCGGAGGGTAACAATATATGCCTCTGGGGGCATATCGAGAAAGGAGGGGCCCTCTCGGGGGGCTTTAAGTCCTTTGTTGGAGGGGGATGGGAGCAGTGTGCTGCCGCACGTGCAGCAACAAAAGCATTTCGTTGTACACGTGCAAGCAGCGGGCAAGCAAGGGTGTGGCGCCCCAAGGCCCGCACGCCGCAACACAAGAACACGTGCAATGTGCCCCTCTGTACATCAGGAGGGCAGCAGGCGACAGGAAATACCAGCGCGCGCAAACCAGCAGTAAGGTAACCCTGTGCGCTCATCAGCCCCCGTCTGCGCCGCCCTGCTCCTGCTGCATACCCGCCATGCCAGCGCTCTGCTTTTACGCCACCCCGTTCACGTTCATCCAGTCAATGCGGGCGTAGTAGCATATATTGCGGTGTAGGGCAAAGGTTTTATAACCTCTGACTGGCAGCTACCTGCGGCAAGCTCCGCTCCGTTAAGTTCGTCCCACGGCGAGGGGTCTCCCTTGCGGTCGTCTTGCTCCACAGCCGGTGAAGGTCCCGAGCACGTCGGGGGCCCCTGGAACATGATCCATCGAAAAGGCAGTAGTACACCAGTCTGTGATTTGACGCGATGATTGATGTATAGTATAGACACCGATGCACACCGAGACTTGCCAGCAATGCTGGCGTGTATGTCTGTGACTAACTGCGCTCGCAGCAGACGCACAGCCGCCAGGCACGAGTATATGCCAGAGCATCGTAACATCTGTTTTGGCATGCTGTGTACCATGGGGTTAAAAGGAACGTGTTGTCTTCTGTGTACTACGCAGCATCCGTTTGCTCGTGAAGTCCGCCGTGACAGAGTCCAAGTCCAACACGATACAGGTAGGCGCAAAGTGCGAATCACAAGCTTCCGGATGCTGCGGAAGGGCCGGGGGTTGTGCCGGTCAGCAGCATGTGTGCACGGTGGCCCACCCCCGCCAGAACTTACCTTTTTCGCATGCGCCATCGCAAGCATAGCTATAACAATTGCAAGACCTGCGTTGGCATAGAATTTGCGTAGTGAAGCGCAGTTCTAGGGTTGCAGGCATCGAGGCAAGCCCCATGTATGTATGACGGATGACCAGCTTGCACCAGGGCCATATGCCTTGCCCCGGGTGAAATATAGTTCCACAAGCTCATCCAGTTGACGCGCGACTGGTTCGCGCAACGCCCCGAGGTCTAGGGCCGCTCAATGTTGGACGCACCCAGCACGAGCCCACGTCCAGTTGCTGCTGCCATCCTTGGTTTCGGGCTGAACAGCCTGCTGCACTTCCGCATATGCAGCTAAGGCGAAGGTCTGCAGTAAGTCGCTGGGGTGGCCGCACGTCGTCCCGGCAGGGCCGCTTAGCTTCTCGACAAAGCCCGACGGCACACACGCTGCAAGTGCCCGTAGACTGACCTCTATACACTTAGCAACTGCCAGACTCTGGCGCCGCTGCTGGCTTTGAAGCCTGGTGAGGTACGACGATGAGGGCACCGTGCGTCGAGGGAGCAACTGTCGAAGCTTTGGATTGCCTCCAAATCAAACTGTGAAAAATAATTAATTTAGTTTGTTGAACTGCTTAAATTGCAGATTAACCTGTAGGGGCTGCGTTCACATGCATGGTGAAGAGTGAAAGGAACGACAACGTTGAGGGCACTCTTTTATTTAACGGTACTCCCCATATCGAGGGAGATGCCGAGCGCTGAGCATGCACAGCGGAATGTAAGGTAGTATATCCTGTTCTCATACACCATTTGCACCTGTAAGCGGTCTATGGTAAGAATGGTACTTCACTGCTGACTCCCAGCTGCTACTGGACGTCTAGGGAAGCAGCAACCTCGTTAGTATGTGGCTATGGCACGCACGCCACGGAATGAAGTGGTATTAGCAGCTGCACATGCAACCGGCACCTGCGCGCGTCGTAACAGCAGCAGGACTCGCTCGTTGCTCGTTGCCCCGCAGGCATTTCAGTAGAGAAATCAACCTGGCAGCTTCCTCTGCGCTTGATTTCTGATTTGGTGCCGAGCAGGCGTGCGTGGACACTGGTGGACAGTCAACTGCCATTTCCCCTTCCCCCCAGGACGCCCTCCCCACGGACTCCCGCCATCTAGGTTACAGTTACAATTACAGTTACAGTTACAGACCCCATCTAGAATTCGTTGGTTGGTGTGCGTCCCAGCCCACCGTTGTCCACGTCTCCGCTATCCAAACCTACCCCTGCCCGCACCTGGCCACACCCCTGCCCCCAACCCCGTCCCCCACCCCCATGCTGCCCCGTGCGTGCGAACATAGCTTGCTGGTCCTTGCCGTCACGAACCACAAGGCTACCGCGCGCTTCATTCCTGCTCATGATGCAAGCACTCAGCCGCACGCACACCTCCGCATGCTGCAACAGCTGCTCGGCCAACTGCTCCACGTAACCCACACCACCGAGCACCCCCCGCCCCCCGACATCGCTCTCCACAGGTCCTACCTAGCCCTACTGGTTCCCGCGTCTTTTATTTTGTCGCTCTGCATTTACCCACCATGGCCCTGCCCCACTCACACGCCTTCACCACAAAAGACCAGCCACAGGGCGCGTCCATGGCTTCCCTCTGCTGCGGACTACTTCGCTCCGTGTGCTACCGTACACGAACGACGACAACACGGCAGCTGATAATCAGTAGTTCAGACAGAGGCCTACGCGCACGTTTTGGATGCGGCCTGTGGTTGGCATAAAAACGCATCCTACGTCCATGTACTTGGCCAGTCTACAACTGGCATGTATGAATGAGCATTCCAGAGCCGTCCCCTTCAAGAAGACTTCTTGCGCCCAAACACCATGCATGCAGCTACCAACTTTATTGACCAGGCAATGGGGTTGCTTGCTGATGGTTGGTGCCGGTGCGTGTCCGTTGCTCTCGCAAGCAACGGCATGTGGTCCGGCAACACGTGTGTTCTTGCGGCCACGGCATGACACGTGGACATCCCTCGGCTTCCCATCTAGTCTAGCCCGCTCCCTATCGCACAACATCTTCAACACTCATGCTGTACGTCATTTCCATCGCGCGTTCCTTGCCCCTTGCGCCCTTCCCCTTCCCCTTCACCGCCCTTGCCGCCTTGCCCCCCGCTCCCCCTCCCTCTCCCGCCGCGTGCTCCCTTTCCACCCCGCCCCCACCTGCTCCTGCTCCTGCTACTGCTGCTGCTGCTGCTCCTGCACCGCCACCGCTACCTCCACGCCTCCCTGCACACCCCTCCCCCCACCTGCGCTGCCACTCCTGCCACGTGCCGTCACGCGCTGCCACGTGTCCGACACGTGCCGTGCCACGTGCCCGCTGGCCACCGCGGCGGTTGCCAGGCCCACCAGCGCCTCCCGTACGCCCGCCGCCACTGCCGTACCCAGCGCCCCGCTCCGCGGCAGCTCCAACGCCCACACGGCTCCCGCCAGTGCCACCGAGTTGGCCAGGAGCAGCAGCACTGACGCGCGTGTGGGCAGCTGCAAGCAGGGGATGGCAGGTAAATGGGGTGAATCCGTGTTTTAACAGGGGCACGGTCAGGGTGGTGGTCCAGGGTGCCTGCCGTGCATGCGGCAGGGCAGGGTAGCGCATGAGCGGCAGCAGCACCGACTGATGGGCAGCTGCGTTGGCAAGGTCCGGCAGCAGGGGTTACCGGTACTGTGAAGGTCAGGGTTGCACATGCACAGCATGTGGGAGATGCGGCTCCACCACGAGGCACGGCGTCGGCAAATGTCCAGCAGCTGGCTTTTGGGTCAGCAAGGCGGATGTGCGGGTGGAGGGCCGTATGGGGGCCGTACTAGCGAAGCCGCTGGCACCCCCTCTTAGAGAAGACCCTTCGGCACCCTGTAACGACTTCTATGGCATGCTTTGCATGCGCTGCACACATGTGCAACCACCCACCAGGCAGCACAGCGGCATGAGCACCCCCTTCCAGCAGCGCATGCGTCATTGGCCGTTCTTCGTAACGCACACCGTGACCCACAGCGCAACCCACAACCAGCACACCGCCACTCACCGGGCAGCACAGCGGCATCAGCACACCCTCCAGCAGCGCATGGCCCGGCCCCCTGAGGAAGGCCGCGTCCAGCACCCGCAGCCGCCCGCGCGCCGCCGCCACAGCCGCCTTTGCCGCGACGTACAGCACGGCACGTGGCAGGCGGTACGCTGCCAGCAGGCGGGCCCACGACCCACGGGTCATGAAGGCGCGTGCCAGCAGCAGCAGCGCGCCGGGGCCCATTGCAAGGGAGGTCACTTCAGCCAGCAGGCCTGTACGGGGCCCCACAGCGGGGGTGTGCGAGAGAGGCATGAAGTGAGTGTGACAGAGACGTTGTAGGTCGGCGTCGATGCAAATGGTTCTGATTCGTAACCCGAAGCAAGAAACTGGTACGCGAGGGTGGTCCGGGAAGGCAGGAGCCGGCGTTGCCATGACGCTGTGTGCGGGGCTGTGTGGGGCGCTGGGGCCACAGGGGGGCGACAACACGACATGCCAGACGGCTTTGGGCCGGCGGACGGCGCCACTAGGCATGTCCATACGGTGCAGCTGGCTGGTCGTAACGTATGTGCGCAGTAAGCAAGAGGGCAGGTGGAGCGTGGGCAGGGAGGCTCCGGCGGCTACCGGAAACGTACCGTGAGCGCGAGGGCGGGGCGCGGCTCACAAGCCTGCCCTGCCGACATGAAACTGTAGCAGTGCATGCCCACACTGCCGGACCCAAGTACAGTGCCGTACGAGGCCATAACACACTGGTGGCTCCCGCAACTGCCTACCGGGCCGCAGAGGGCCTGTGTCGGTTGCGGATAAGGCGAACACGCTCACGCGTCCGCCCACGCACGCCCACGCATCCGCCGGAGCAGACACTCACGTCTACGGTTGCACAAACAGGTATGCGCATCTGTGTACGCACCTGATTGCGCCCTGTTCCGGTAACCACGCCGCAGCAGCAGCAGGAAGCTGACGGCCTCCAGGGTGAGGCTGGACGGGACGCAGAGGGGGGAATAAGCAGTAGGTATATGGTAACGCGGTACTGCAGTCGAGTGGGTACGCAACGGCTTTGCTTTTTGAGGTGCAGTCGTTGCCGCGTCTTAGGAGCAGCTGGACCTTGGTTCTCTTGGTCGGCTGCGGAGCACTAGTACGGTAGCAGCAACGCACGACTGTAGGCGCTGTACAGCCGCACGAATGCACGCGCAGTTGCGGCTTGTGAGCACAGGCCGTCACGCACTACCGCATTCGGCGCCGGGGGCTATATGTAGTACTTACTACGCTTGCTCCAGGTAGCCTCCGCTCTCCGGTAAGCTGCCGTGCACCGCTGCGCGCCCTACCCCTCGGCCGCCGCCGCTGGCGGTGCCCCCGCAGCACTCGTCTTTGTTACCCCACGCCACGCCGCGCCCGCAGCTGCCGCTAGCGCCGCCGCCGCTGCCGCCGCCGCCGCTGCCCGTACACCCCCCGCACTCCGCCGTTGCATCCCCGCCCCCGCTGCCGCTGCTATAGCTGCCGCTTGCGTCGCAGCTGCTACCATCCTTGCTGTCATCATGCGACGCACGCACATCGGCCTGTTTCCCCACCGCGTCCGCGTGCACCCGATTTTCCGTGACCTCCCCTGCCAGGCAGTGCCCCCGTGCGGCTGATGCACCCTTGCAACTCCGTGCGTGCCGCTGCTGCTTTTCCTGCTCCTGCTCCTCCTGCCGCCCCCCGCCGCCGCCAACCCCGCCGTGCTCCGACCCTGCCCCCCGCAGCACCCCGGCCGTGCGCTCCCAGCCGCACTCCTCCGCAAACCGCAGCAAGTGCTCGGTCAGCTGCTCCATGTAACCCACACCACGGAGCACCTGCCCTCCCTGCTGCCCTCCTCCCCCCACGGCCCGGCTCCGCTCCCAAGCCCCCAGGTCCATCAGCAGGGGGTCCAGGGAGGCAGGGCAGCCGCCCCACAGCCCGGGATCAGCAGCAGCAGCTGCCCCCACCTCCTCTGCTATGCCGGGGTGGTGGGTTAGCAGCAGCGGCAGCTCGAAGCAGGTGAGGCCTCCCCAGCGAACCTCCACCTGTTAAGGGGTGGCGGCGGAACAGCTTACCGTAGAGCAAGAATGGGATGTGTCGTCGGTCGTTGGTGACAGTGTACGGCATGTCGCAGTGTACGAAATGGGTGAGTGCACGGCACGCTGGGATGTAACACAGGACGCCCTCGTGCTATCCCCACCCAGGATAGCAGATTGCCAGCGCTGTCCCAGCCCTCCGTTGCCCGTCCGTTGCCCGCCTGCATTGGATGGCCCCACACAGCAGCCCACGGGCCCACGTGGAGAACCAACAAACCGACACACCACCACAACCGACCAAGACCGCCCTCCCGCCACTTACCGTGGCCACGCCAGGGCCCTCCAGCTGCTCCAGCACCTCCACAGTGTACCTCCGCACCGTGCCCCCGCTGCCCCCGCTGCCCCGGCTGCTGCCATCATACGACCCATCGTCCGCATCACCCGCCTCTGCCTCTTCCTCTCCCTCCTCCTCCTCTGCAGCCGCTGCTGCCGCCGTCACTGTAGCACCCACGCGCCTGCCGCAGCACCTCACACACACCTCGGGCTCCCCAGGCATGCCCCCTGCATCGCAGCCAGGCTGCTCCCCTGCCTCACACGTACCCCCTGCCTCCCCTTCCGGTGCCGCGTCCTCCACCTCCAGGTGCAGCACGCTGCGGGGTGCCTCGCCGGGGTCGCCCACGGCCGGCGGCAGCAGCAACACGCGTGGGCTAACACACACCCTGGTTGCACCGTGGGCGGCAGGCAGGACCGGCACCGCGTCCGCCGGCGGATCCTCAGAGGGTACGCCGCTGCCACCAGCGCCCGCGGACGCATGGCCCAAACCGGCCAGGAACGAGTCATGCAGCCCCAGCGCCTTGAGAACCACCTCAGCGCTCAGACCTGCGGCAGAAGCATCCCTGCCCGCGGTGAGGATCGAGCCCGGGTGAGCCTCCCAGTGCACCTGCCCGCATGCCGACGACCGCGCTGCTGCTGCACCCGTAACACACGTTGCGCCGCCACCGGCAGGCAGCTGCTCGTACTCTAGCACCAGCTCGATGCACCCGGAACGCACGTACACGGCGTGCAGCCACCTGCTCCGGCCGCTGCCGCCGCCGCCGCTGGCCCCGCCGCCGCCGCCCCCGACGCCGCCATCACCGCTGCCACCACCGCCGCTGCCTGCTGCCCAGTGATCCTCCACCAGATGGGTTAGACGCTGCACGTAGTCGGGCGGGAGCTGCTCCAGATGCACGCCCGGTATCTTGTACCAGACGGTCTGGTGTTTTACGAAGCCCTGATAGCGCGCGGTGCGGACAGCGGTCTGAGAAGGGCAGGCGTTCGTGGCTGCGGGCTGGGACCGCGTTTGCGCACCGACGGGGCTGGGGTCGTTGCGTTGTGCAGCTTGGCCGCTGCACGCGTCGGGGTGAGCTTCGTTGCTGTTGCTGCTATTGTGGCCGGGGACGGGCGGCGCGGCCGCACGGGCAGAGGCGGAGATCCCGGACCCTGCTGCTCCAGCTGCTGCTGCGGCAGCTGCGTTTTGCTTCCACAGCTCTGTAGCGGCCTCCTTTTCGGTCTCCAAATCAGAGCAGCCGGCGGCGGCTCCATCGGCACTGTACTCGTGCTGCGATTGGTGGCGCCCTTGGTCCTGCTGCTGCTGTTGCTGCTGCTGCCGCGCCCTGCCACGTGCCGCGATCCACGCCAGGTAGGTTGTGAAGCACACCACCACGGCCTGCCGTAGCAGGATGCGGTACACGTGCCGTGGGGCGCCCAGCTCTGGAAAGGCCCTGCCGAACCACGGCAGCAGCCAGGCCAGTACGGCAACACTCGTGATGCCGTACATCGCCTCCGGGAGGGGGTGCGGCTCCTGCGGGCAATCAGGCATGCGACCGCACGAGGCGGGGTCAGAGGGGAGGCGCTCGCTGCAGCTGCGGTGGCACCGATACGCACGAGTCGAAGTGTATGATGCAAAGCAAGTGCTGGCGGCGTGTGTGCCATGAGTGGCAGGGCAAGGCTCCTTGCGCGAAGCTCGTTAGAGGTCCTGCGACTCTTACAATTGGTGCATTTGTCATGGGCCCTCCGTACGTACCCTGCTGCCTCGCTGCCCCCGCACCCACCGGTATGGCCAGGAAGTTGAAAAGATCGCACGACCACATGGCGCTCATGATGTACCACCTCCCGGTAGGCCCGGGTACGCCAGTTGGGCCTTTTGTGGCGTGCATGACGAAGTGCGCAATGAGGGGGCTGGTGCGAATGCTGTACGACAGCAAAAACGCAATGCGGTGGAACCATTTGGCGGGAAGCAGCAGCGCCACGGGCAGTTGGAGTAGGGCGATGTACGACATGCGCTGCCAGGCGGTTGCACCGCAGGGGTAGTGCCGGAGGAGGGCAGTGCGGGGCAGGCCGACTTGCGAGCCACGGCACGCCTCCTCCGCGAGCAGCGCGTACGATAGCGCAACGATGACACATTGCATCATGGGATACACGTAGGCTGGTGTGCTGTGGAAGAGGAAGCTTCTTGACTGCCGTCCAGCAGCCGCCGACAGCAGTTGCTCGTGTCGGAACGTCCCGGGTTTTCCCTGGTGGAACGGGGTGCAGCAGGTACGTATAGTGTACAAATCGTTATTCTATATATGAAAATAGCGTGCGGTTAGCAAGGGAGGGCAGCGACCGTCCGGCCGGCACGGAAAAAGCCGAGACTAAACCCAATGTGACAAAAAGCACGCGCATTTGGGCCGCATTTGGCTTTGGTGCGATAAGGGCACGTTCATGTTTATGGTCATTGTCATGATCATGATGTACCTATGCTCCTATGCCAGTTGCAGCCCTCGAACCTACCATGACGATGCCCACGGTGCCCTTGCTGCGCGCCAAGCTGCCAGGCGTATCGCTCGACGAGGAAGCCATTTTTCACATCATGCTATTGAAATGTCTACCTTGAGGACGAAAAGTGGCCTAAGCTGCTCAGCTTCGGGCGGCTGTCGGGAGGTTCAGCTCCTTTGAGCTTTGGGGCAGAAGAAAACAATCATATGGCGTTTACGTTTACAGTAAAGATTTGCGGTACAAGTCGGGTGTGCTGTTGCCGCGAGAACCTCGGTCTCATGTTCACGTAGTCGTACAGGAAGTGGAGCTCCTTCTGTTTGGTCAGGCCTTACCGCCTCCACAGACGCATCTCCGCCTTTTCGTTCACGCAACATTCGCAGTAGCGCTATCAAGGGGCCGTTCCTGCAGACGGGCGCTGTTGCGGCGTTTATATACCTCCACGCACGGGAACAGGTAGGCCCACCATGCATGCCCAGGCTGCTGTGCATTTCCTTGAATTTCTTTGGGTCTAGGCATACTTCTCGGCAACTGCCCATCCCCACATTACTAGGAAGGCATGAGCGCACGACAGACGCCTGCAGCCACCAATACGAATCTCCTCACCCCACCCTAGCTGACCCTAGCCAGGAAGCGTCCATACTTTGTTCCTCAGGCGCAACGAGCCGGACATCCGCAACGACAGGAGCTCACGGCAGGACACGTGGTTACAATCCGTTACATGGCGCCCTTCGTTGCTCGCTCGTGCCATGTCGTGGTCAGCCCCTTAGCCTCCAACATCATACGTACCGGGGCTGCAGCGGGCCCATCCCCCCGACTGTCAACCAGCCTACCGTACGCACAGCCGCACACGTGTACGGCCACCAACTGCTCCGGCCCTTACCACACGCAGCACGCTCCCCTCTACACCCTACGCGTCGGCTTCATCATATCCCCTTCTATACCACGGAAACCTGTGTCCTGCACTCAGGCGTCCGCCACCATCACGAACAGGCATAGGTAGCACCGTAGCAGGGCTGCCCTGGCTCCGCTGTAGAACCTCTTCATGGAAGGTTAGGCGTCCGCCGCCCTCTTGAACAGGCACATACTGCATCCGGGCGCACTGCTTTTACCGCCGTGCTGCAGCACCTCCCCATGGAAGATTACGCGTCCGCCGCCCTCTTGAACAGGTACAGGTATCCCAGGTCCCGCGGGGGCTGCCCCGACGCCGCCACCTTTTCGTCGTTGAAGATGACCCACCTGCGGGACGTGCGGGTGCATAATGGTGGAGGATCACGATGCAGGCATTAGGATTTGATACCCGGATACAGGCAAGAGTGACCCACCTGCGGGCCGCGCGGGTGCATGGGTTGGGGCAGGGGGGCAGGGGTCAGGTGCAGGGCGGCAGGGCTGGAGGTGTGCCCGTATCCTAGCTTGTGTTGTGCAGGGCCACCATTTAGTAAAGGGCATGAGGGGTAACGGAAGAGGCGGGGCGCGCGGCGATGCGTGCAGGTCAATAGGAACCGTCCTGGCCTTTGCATGATATCAGGAGCATCGCACTGACTTCCCCGTTGCGGCCAAACAGCACTGCCAACAGGCCCACCGCACCCGCCGGCTAACGGGAATCCGCGCCCCCTTCCCTGCCCCACACGGGCCGTGCCCGCCCCACCTCCCGTCCTTCTTGATGTGGCACACGTAGTGCCCGCACGCCAGGTTGGAGCCCATGTGGGAGATAAACCCAACCAGCTCGTAGCGCCCCGGGCCGTCCACCACAGCGGGCGCGGCGGCGGCCTGCGCGCCGCCGCCGCCGCCGCCAGCCGCCGCGCCGCCGCCGGCCGCTGCCGCCGCAGCCTCGGACAGCACCTGGGAATCGCATGGGTGTGTAGCAGCAGGCAGGGACCTATCAAACAACAAGGGTGATGGTGTCTGTTACCCCTTAAGACCTCAAGCTGCAAGGAGTCGTCGTTTCCCAGCGCACGGCGCAACCCAGATGTTCCTTGGCCACCGCCCCCTCAGGTTGCCACGTGATGGACCAGCCCGCTCCAGCAGCCACACGTGTAATGCACACTACCCGGCCTTAATACACACCTTGGCCACCGCGCCGTCCAGGTCGTCCATGTGGTTGAACAGCCAGTCGGCCGCCCGCTCCAGGCTGCCGGCGCACGCCTGCAGCGCCGCCCCCGCGTGCGCCTCGCTAAAGCCCATGGACGCCAGCTGGGCCACCTGTAGGACGATTGGAAGTGATAATGTCCATGTCTACATCTTCTTAAGTGGATTTATAGTACGAGGGCCGTAAGATGGGCAAAAGGACAGGACGGCAGCGGCGGAAGCCCATGGACGTCAGCTGGGCAACCTGCAGGATGTGTTGAGATATCCACATACATGTCTGCATACTCAAAGCCAAAGCAGTAAGGCAGGATCGCAGCGGCTGAAGCCCAGGACCGTCAGGCGAGCCAGCTTCAGACAGGAGTGCGCGTTGGCAGGCACCTGGTCTGACCAACAGTCATGCTGTGTGTACTGCATATCGTCAGAGACTCCGTTGCAGGTGATGGCTCAAGGGTATGCACTCAGGCATCGCATTTGCAGGTAGTGCGCTTAGCCCGTTGCGCAGCGGTTGCCTTACCTTCTCGGGGTCTGGTGCGGCGGCTCCAGTTCCGGCGGCCGCCGGCCCTGCGGCGGGTGCCGCCTGAGCAGCTGACGGGTCTGCAGGTTGGCAGGGGCAACCCAGTGCACACGTGGGCACGAGGGTGTTCAGCGCGCCTGCGGACGCACCACCGTAGGTAGCCAGGTAGGGAGGTCCTATCTCCCAACCCGTAGTGCGGCGCACACGCTGCGCAATAAGCGCAAGGTTGATACACATACCGATGCCCAACACATCCCGTCCCGCTAACCCACCCGGCAGCGGGTCTTTGATGCCCGGGTCCTCCAGGATCCCCATGGCCCTCACCAACACACCCTTAGTAACACACCCTTCATACTTAACACACATCCCGCCCCGCTAACCCACCCGGCAGCGGGTCGTTGATGCCCGGGTCCTCCAGGTGCCCCAGCAGCCACTCCATGGCCGCCTCCGCCCCCGCGTTGCCCACCGCCACCGCCGCGCGGCAGCACGCGTTGCGCTCAAAGCCCATGTCCACCAGCGCCGACACCAGCGCCTCGTCCGGCACCACCGCACCGCCACCACCTCCCGCACCAGCGCTCTGCTGCTGCTGTTGCTGCTGCTGTGCGCTGTTGGTGTTTGCGGCGGCGGCTGGCTCCTCGGGCTGCAGGACCTCTCCTGGCTGCGGCCCGGTGGCGCGCAGGGCGGCCAGGTCCAGGTGGTCGGGCACGTCCACCAGCACCTCCATCTTCTTCAGTGTCCAGTCCTTGTCCTGGAAGTACCTGCGCCAACGCCATGGACACACACATCTTACACATTGTGTGCAACATGTAGGTACCTTCCACTGTGCGACGCCATTCTACACCACCCTCAGCATAAGGGCCGTCCTGCCCAGCCTTAGGCCTGGCGTGCGTAACACATTCGCACCCCTTCACATCCGCCACCGGACTGCCGTAGCCCACATGTCCATCTCTACGGGAGAAAGCCCACAGTCCGTCCTCGGCTTCTGTCTCGCTTTACGGCCACCTCCAGCCTCCAACACTCCTAGCCGCGCAACCCCAGCCCTGCACACCCCCAGCCATTGTCTGCGGTTGCCCCACTCGCGCGGCAATGGAGCTTAGGGCCCTAGCCCCACTTGTTCATATGCACGCAGGATGGACGTGTCCACTCTGCCCCATGTGCCACGCTCTCACATGTTGATCTGCACCAGCACGTGTTCCTGCCCACCCCCACCCCACCCCACCCTGCTACCCCACCTGTTGATCTGCACCAGCAGGTACGGCGGGAAGGAGCCGAAGCGCGTGCGCTTGGCGGCGGTGGTGCGACGTCCGCCCAGCGCCGCACTGCGGTAGTCGTCCACCACCTGCGGGGCAGCAGCAGCGCCAGGCGAGGGGCAAGGGGCGTCAGTACACATGATTGGCGCACGCACCGCACACAACTGGATGCACAAATGTCCCCTCGGACCTCAGCTACCTGCGCACTGCCGCTCTTCCCAGCTGTGTCTTGGCACAGTAACGGCACAACTGCAGGGCCCACATTGCCAGCTGCACCCCCGTGGCCGCAAAACCGCGCCAGGTACCGTACGCGTCGAAGGGCACCCTGGGCAGCAACCTCGTCTCCATGGCGATGCATGGCCCCTGCCCTTTTCCCGCAGCTCCCCCTGCCGCACCTCCGTGGCCGCGAATCGCGCCAAGCACGCGTCGAAGGGCACCCGCGGCAGCACCGCCTCCTCCTCGCCGTCAGCCACAACCACCAGCGAGCCGCTGCCGGGGCCGGACACCTGCAGCCGGGGGGTTGCGTGCCGGGGAGCACACGCGGGGCAGCTTAGCGTAATTACACACTTAGACCTATGTCTTAAGTCTTTTGTAACTTCAGGTTGCCCTGCCCTTCCCAGCCCAAGATCCCACCCACCTGGCGGCCCGCCGCCTCCATCCCTACCCCACCCTCGCCCCACCCCACCCCCATACGGCCCAGCCTTGCCCTTCCCAGGCCCTGCCCACCTGGGGGCCCGCGGCCGTGCCTGCCGCCTCTGCGCCTGCCGCCGGGGCCGCATCCGCTGGGTCCGCCCCTCCCGCGTGCGAGCCCTCGGGGGCGGCACCGATGTACGCCTGCGCAGGACAATGCAAGTAGGGTTTGCCATGTGCCATGTGTCAATGGGCACCGAGCATTTGCGCCCGCTGCTTGACCCACTGCCGCTGCGCTTGCAGCTCCTGGCACACGCACCACATCACATGGTTGTGAATGTTTCCTAATGACGCTACACGCCTTTGCACGCAAGCCCCTACACATGGTCATGGTAAGCGAAATCGCGCACCTGCGCCTGCTACCCTAAAGCTGCTGCCGCGTGCGACTGTCAGTTTACAGTTTATGACGTGTGGCAGCGTGCAAACACTAAACCAAGCCAGGTGCCCACCCTGCTCCTTAAGCCTCTGCCGGTTCTGGAGGTGTGCACATGCGCTATATGTGACAGAGTTCATGTACTTGATCTTGAAACACCCCAGCTAGGCATCCCACCTGCGCCTGCTGCTCCTTGAGCCTCTGCCGCTTGGCCTGACGGTCACGGTAGTCGGCCACCGCCTCGGCGTTCACCGCCGCCTCCAGGGGCACCTGCGGTGGGGTAGCAGCAGGGTGGGCCACGCTGCCTCCTTACTTCAATGGGTGTTATTTACGTACAGCTGCGAGGTACCCTTGCAACCGTGGTACGGAAAACGTGATAGAGGGACCTGCGATGCGAAGGCCAACTTGTGTGATGGGTCAGCTGACAGGGAAGCTGCGGCGTTGCTTGAGCTGGTCTGCGTGGAGTCCCATCGCAACGTAGTATGCAAGCCGGCGGGACGCATGGTGCACCCACGTGGGTCCCGATGCGGACCGCCGCTGCCTAGAGCCATGGCCACGGATTGCACCCGGGTTTTGGGCGTGCAAGCAGGTGTGAGGAACACGCACATGGCACGGCCCCTACTCGCTGACACGGCACCAATAACTCGCGAACACACGTGCCCACACCCACCTGCAGCATGAGCAGCGAGGTGGGCGTGGTGCGGTAGCTGACGGCGCCGCTCTCGTTGCACTGCGTGCGGTCCTCCAGCAGCATGCGGAAGCAGCTGGGCGGGGGCCGGGGGGCGGGGGCGGGGGCGGCGGAGGGGGCGGCGGAGGCGGAGGCGGGGGGCAGGCCCAGGCGGGACTGCTGCGCGTGCTCCGCGCGCGCCACCTGGGGGCCGAAGCAGGGGAGGAAAGTAGAGCAGGGGTGTTTCCGGCAATACATTTGTGCTCGAGGCGCAGCAAGCAGGCATCTCGCCATGTCCTAGCAGCTGTACTGCGTGCGCGACAGGAGGAGCACTGAGCAGGGGCGGCAGCTTTGCGGCGACACCAGTACACCCGTCCTTTCGCACCCACCAGCTCCATGAGGTGCGTGAAGAACTCCGCTGCGTCCTGCTGGCGGCCGGAGCTGAACTCGGGGTGGCCCCGACCCGCCAGCGTCTTGAACGACAGCGGCCGCACCGCGTGGGCCCGCTCGTCGTCGGGCAGGGGAACCAGGTCGCCGTCGGCTGTGCGGGCGAGAGCGCAACGGGGCACAGGGGAAGTCTGATATTACTCGACAGATTGTGCGGTCGGACCAGGCAGGGGCACCAGGTCGCCGTCGGCTGCAGCAGAGCCATGCGAACTTGCGAAGCGATGCGAAGATGAGTGTGGTAAGGAAGGGATGTTTGCGGCAAGCTTGCGGGGCATTGACCGGAGCGTGGGGCCGGTCTTCGTGGGGTAGGGGAAACCAGGTCTCCATCGGTCATGCAAAGTGACGTGGGTGCACCAAGGGCGTGCCTGGTGATTTAAATCGCATATCGGCAAGTCAACGTCTGCGTCCAATACCAGGTGAACGGCATCGAGGCCACCCGTCCGGCCCTTCGCGGCGTAAGCGTTTTGAGTACGACCCCCTCCCCACCCACCTCCTCCGTCCACGTCCATGGCCTCCTTGCCCTTGTCCTGTGCCTGCTCGTGCCCCGTGTGGCCCTGCACCAGCGCCAGGCCGACCTGGGGGCACATGAGGCAGGATACTGGTGGGATGACAGATAGAGGTACGTGACAGGGCACAACGCCGTCCCCAGCCCACAGTGGTTGTACAAACAGCACATAACAGCGCGGCCCCCGTTTAGATTGGACCACTAGAGTCCAGTGCACACGCAGCTGGTTTGAGACAGACAGTTGCGAGTGTGGTGTGCCGACGGCCGGCATTCCAGTCTACCTTTGCCATCTGGGTGGGCAGGTCGGAGGCGGGGTCAGAGGGCGCGGAGGTGAAGAGCTGCGGCGCCTGCTGGGCGTAGCGCGCAGCCACCTCGGGCACGGAGAAGAGGACCTGGGGTGGTGGTGCGAAGGGGATGGGGTCGTTTGGCGGTCGGTTACGGCGTGGATAGTGGGAGGCGGCGTGGGAGCCTGCGCTGGGCGACACCGTCTTGCTGCGGGCCACAACATTGCATCAAACGTGCACGCAGCACAACGCAAGGTGGAGCACGACGGGCGCCACGTCACAGAGTTGAAGTGGTACAGCGACGGGGTCAGTACGTCACACCCTGGTACAACCGTCGCTAGCCTGGTCTTACCTCCAGCACACTGCTGTCGTACACACAGGTAAGTATAGGAACATAGTAAATTTAGCTTGTGCCAACTGGTTCCCACCTGCAGCACGCTGTTCATGTAGCAGCTGTTGCCCAGGTTGATGAGGCCCGTGAGGCCCGGGCCGCGCAGCGGGGCCAGCGTGCTGCCCGCCTCGGTGATGCGGCTGAACTCGTACGACTTGTTTAGGTCGGCCTGCAGCTCGGCCATGGACTTCTCCGTCTTCTCCATCTGTGCATGCAACATGGCGACAACACGTGCAAGGGCGTGTTGGTTAACTGCAAAGAGCTCGAATCAGGAGGTGCATACGCAAGTGGACGCCATGGACTTCTCCGTCTTCTCCATCTGCAGTGGTGCATAAAGTAAAAACTACACTTGGAACGGGTTCCAAAGACGAAGGCTGGTGCCTCCCATCCATGGACTTCTCCGTCTCCTCCAACTGTGCATGCAACAACAGGATCACATGCTTGAACTTCATGGTCTAGGACTAGCACACCGGATGCACATGGCTTGGTAGGCACATGACAGACGCGCTCTTTGCGCATGGCGGTAGTTCTAGACAGGGGCCAATCATGTCTGGGACGGACCACGTCAGATGCCAATGCGTACGGTCAACTGGGCGTAACATGCGCTGCCTACGTGTGCTTGCCAACACGTACAACCCTGGGGCCACACCCACCTGCATGATGTCGATGCCCCAGTGCGCCAGGTGCTGCGCCAGGAAGGGGTCCACCACCAGGTCGTCCTCGTCGGGGGCGTAGCTGTGGGTTAATAACACACAGGAGGGATAATACACACGTGCTGGGTTGCATGGAACTACAGCAACATGAAGGAGTCCACCACCAGGTCGTCCTCGTCGGGGGCGTAGCTGTGGGTTAAAACACGCAGGGGGGATAACACACATGTGCTGGGGTGCATGGAACTGCAGCAATAGGAAGGGGTCCGCCACCAGGTCGTCCTTGTCGGGGGCGTAGCTGTGGGTTAACACACACAAGCAGGTACACACGCGTGTTTGGGTGCTGCAACAGGAATGGGTCCGTGTCTTTCCGTTTACCTTCGTAGCTCAACATTTTCATGTCTTGAACGTACCTGTACACGTCTGCTCCGTGCGGTGTGATGGTGCCCAGCTTTACCACCAGGGGGTACTTGCGGGCCGTGGACTCGAAGTGCCGCAGCGCAGCGCCGTTGCCGCCGGAGCCATCCCAGTTCTGCACAAATGGAGCATGGGCTAAGTGTCACCTGGTGGTCACGGACAAGCCCTCGTGGGCGCGCAGCGGCGCAAGTCTAGCCGGAGCAGGCTGTCACACACCGTTCGCGTGTCAGGAAGGGGCACAGCCGCCTTGGTGCGTTGCCTTTCTAGCGACAGGAACGTTGCAGGGCTAGGGCAGCCGGGCATGATCGACACTACGCCTTTTTTGGCAAACCGAGTGTGTCTCCATGGCCTTGAGCCCTTGGCCGGTCTGTCTGCAGTTAAACGGACGCTCCCAAAGCCCCACCCCATAACCATTGTCCCGGATCCACCAGCCTTGCCCCCCATGTCCCAATGAGCCCCGGTGGGCAACTTGAACCGCATGTCCTTGCTCATATGCCCGACGGCGCCCAATGAATCCTGAATCCCCATAGGACGCCTCGCCCCCACCCCTGCACCCACCCTGCGGCCCGACTCGATGAACCCTGTGGACATGTGTATTACCCATGCGACTGGTGACACACATGTCCTTTGCACCCGCTCAGATGTGTGCTGCAGTTAGCCACTGTCTTACCCTGCGGCCCGACCCGATAAAGCCGGTGGACAGGTTAAGCCACAGGTTCTCCGTAACGCCAGTCTCGTCGCAGCGCCAGTCGGCAGGGTTGGGGCTGCGGGGCAAGAGAGCAAGGGCGAGGCTTTGTATGGGGCTCACAGGGTTGCGTGGTTCGCGAACGGCGTTATCGCTGGCAAGGGCACGCAAGGTCTCGCAGGCTGTGCCCCTGGAAGGCACGCAGCTGCTCCAGGCCCCGCCCCTACCATGCACGTGATCCGCACGCACACAACGAACAACGACACAACGACACAAGCACATTCCTGGCTGGCGACTGAACTCAGTTGCCAGCCCCGCCTCCCGAAACACACGAGTCGTTGCCCCATGTAATCAACTGCCACGCAACCCACAGCACATGTTTTTTCCCATGTTTGCCACTGCTCGGCCAATCTGCAGCAGCGTACTTGCCAACCACGGACACCCCCCCAAAAGACACGCATAACCCACGCCCCTGACCCACACCGCTAACCCACACCCCGCACGATCTTGCGTGTGGCCTCCAGCTGCTCGAGGGCTGCTGCATACTGCGGGCACACCCAGCCCGCACACCCCCAACCCACACCTCAAGCTAACCAACACCGCTAACCCACACCCCGCACGATCTTGCGTGTGGCCTCCAGCTGCTCGAGGGCCGCTGCATACTGCGGACACACCCAGCCGTCACACCCCCAACCCACACCTCAAGCTAACCAACACCGCTAATTCACACCCCAACACACACCTGATCTTCCTCGTTGCCTCCAGCTGCTCCAGGTCGCCCGCGTACTTGCTGACGCGGCGCGGCTCTTCGAACAGCGCCACCGCCTCGGTCTCCGACACGCTCTCGTGCTTGAGCACAGCGTCAACGGCCTGATGGCAGACACGTTTGGCCACGTTGCAGGTTCACAATGCGTCACACGAAGGAGCTCCAGGGCGCCCCAGTGGCAACAATCCGTGATCACCCCTGATGTAGAAAGCCATAGCGGCACGGCCAGCAACGGAGTAGGGGATTGCGTTGTGGCCGAGTACCGCGTTCGGTTGAATCGTAGGCAAGAGGTAGGTCGGGGTTGTGCGGTGCTGCAATGTGAAGAATACCCTCCTGCCTTCATGCCACCAGCGGGGAAACTGGACCGCCGCCACGCCACCTGCCGCGCACCTGCAGCACGCGCTCCGGCAGGTCGGCGCAGGGCAGCGTGACCCGCTCCCTGCCCGGCATCACCACCAGGGCCGCCGCCTTGTCCACAGTGAAGGTGGGCGCGTTGAGCAGCAGCTGGCCGGCGGCCTGGGCTGCGGCGCGGGCAGCCTCCACCTCCGCCTTGGGCAGGGGCACCTGGGGGGCAGGGGCACGCATGACGACAGGGGCACGCATGACGACAGGGGCACGTGCGAGAGTGGAGTGTGACGCGTAGGATTGGCGTGTTGGAAGGGCAAAGTCAAGGTGGGGGCGCAGCCGGCCTGCACCGATTTGGCAACGGGCAGGGACACCCAACAGGTGCTATGGTGCTTAAGAGGGAGCTTGTGTAGGCCCAGTGCTTGCTTACGCCACAAGGCTACGCGGCTCCAGGACGGGGGCCAGGGGAGACCCAGCAGGGCTGCTGCTGCTTCCGGCGTTGCCTCTGTTAAGGGCCACGAGAGGCCACCTGCGCCTCGGTCTTGGAAAAGGGCATGTGTGCAGCAGCTGTCACCCTGACACACAGCAACGCACCTCCATCCACACCGAGCTACTTGTGGCGCAAGCGGTGGAGCAGCCTGGCACAATGCGCACGCACCGGCATCTCGAGGCGATTCGCAGCCTGTACATCAAAACACTGCTGGCGTGCACATCCTTCTACGCACATCCGCGTTGCACCGTTAACCCACGCGCACCCACCCGCGTGTGCTGCAGGTGCAGGTACAGCCCCGCCCCGCTGCGCTGGTGGTCCAGGTCCAGGTACTGCTCGCCAAAGCCCTGTGGGTTAACGACGGTGGGTAAACAGACCTGACGGGCTGACGGTACAACCTGGCCTGTCTTGCCGTGCAGTGGCAACAACGTTAGGAGCTTCTTGTCCCCAAAAGGGGAACGCCACGGCAACATTAGTGCCGGCGGTACTAATTCGTAGCGATGGTCGCACCGTGGGGTTGGAGGAGTACCTAGGTATAACCGCAAGCGCACACTCACTTGCAGGGGACATACGCTTGTTATATCCCTGTATCGCGTTTTACTACGGTACTCACTTGCAGGGTGTTGAGGTTGACGTACAGACCACCAGGGGACTCCGGGGAGTCATAGGAGAACATGCACTCGTCCTTGTAAACCTGAAAGGGATGAACACCGTATGTAGTGCTACTTGAGCAAGCGTGTCGTAAATCATGGTAATATGGACGCACAAGGTCACACGTCCTCCTAAGTAGGCAGTGGACAAACTGCCTGAGCGCGGGGTTAGGAGGGTGCGCGTCCAATGCGGGGGATGTTGGGCACCCGTACCTTGTCGTGGTGTGCCGCCACCTTCACATTGCGCATATGCTGCCGGATGCGGCCCAGCAACGCCTCATCTACAGGAGGTGCCGCTCCAGCTGGAGCGGCATCTGGCGAGGCCATGGCGCCGCTTGCTGTGTGGAACTCGAAAGCAGCTGCCACTCAAGCTGCCGGGGCGATGTCCGCGGCGTTGTCGCAGCTGTAAAGGAGGCAATGGATGGCATCCGCACGAATCAAATAGCAAGGCATTCCACCGTCCATAAGTTGATCCTAGGGGTATTTCGCGGTTCTCCGGAGAGGTGGTGTCGGGGGCATGCGCAGCCCAAGTGGGTGCGTTGGGAGTAACTGCATCGCGGGAGTCCTGTTGTCCCGTGAATCCAGTACGTATGCCACGCAAAGTCACCATGTGCAGTGGCACTGCTGGGAATATCGAGCAAGAATGACAGGAACCCCAAGCGGATCTCCCCGCGCACCTGTCGGGGTATTGCTGCTGGGCAGCCACCACGTGTTAATGCAAAGTCGCGATTGTAAGCGAGAGTGTATGGAGCGTCAAACCAGGGAAGCGGGATTGGAGTGGGCCACCTGTGCCGAGCGGCAATGCGAGAAGGTCTCCCTTGGTGCATGCTGCCCACACAGCCGGCCCCTCACAGCTCCGTCTCAAGCCTTTGCATTTGTGTCAACACAATCATCAAATCTATAAACGTTGACATTGTTGGACGCTCACCAGTCACCTATTCTTTTATGTCGCCCGTTGACGTTGCCGTGGCCTGCTGCTTGTATCAGGACTGTATACTAGGGATATGTAGCTCTTTCCTCAAGGCGACGTGATAATGTGGCGCGAAAGGAGGGTCAGAGTTGAGTGCGCACCTCAGTGGAGCACCACAACAACCAGCTCGACTTCAGAACCACAAAAGAACAATGGGAATGCATCTTTCTCATTACGCCAGCGCCTGGAGCAGCTAGTCAGCGCATCGTTGACGCAGGGGCCAACGGCGGAGACAACTTTTCAGGCGCTTGACCGACCAGCTTTACCCCAACACGAATGTAGTATCGTAACAGTTCCTCCCGCTCCATCGCCGGTGCCGGAGCCTCCTGTGCACCCGGCCCCGTTCGTCGCCGCGCAACATATCCCGCCCTACGCCCCGCTCCGCTCGGCCTGGCCGGAGCCAGCCCTCCTTGACCTGGTCAAGCAGCAGGCGCTATATGCAACAGACTTGAACTTAGTCCCGTTAGAACAAGGCGTAGAAAGCAGTGGCGGGCCGGGTGTCGGGACGCTGCAGGCAATCGCAAACGAGGCCTTGGCCAGCGTCACCAACAGCCCCTCGTCCACCAGCTCGCAACTGGTGCAGCTGCTGGCAGACGTGTGCAGCCGCCCACAAGCGCCATGCACACCCAACGGGACTACCCAGGCATTGACAGGTGCGCAGTGGGTTCCTGACCGTGTGGCGTTTTGACACGCGCACCAAGTGTGTCGGGCCCAACGCACAGCCATCACACATGCGGACACCACCGTGAACGGACTTTCTGACCTTACACTACACACTCACACAGGGGGACTGCTTTGGGGTGCTCATCCGGCAGACCCACTGCGTGCTGGCAGCATCCCGGCGCCGCCTGGGCACGTGTCCGCGCCAGCAGCGGCCGCGGCAGCAGCAGCTTGCGGGCTGTCGCCGGTTCCTGCTCTGGATACTGTGCCCCTAGGGGCACCATCTGCGCTAGTGGGCTTCGAGGTAGGGCCTTTGGCTCAGCCTCATTAAGCCGAAGGGCGTGCGAAAACCCCACGAGGCGTTACCAGCAGCGTCTAGATGCTGTCATTCTGTTGACTGCTGTGTTCCAACATGGCTGCCTTTTACTGCATCACGCAGGGTGACTGGCTGGCTGTAAGCCCCCCTGTGCTACAGCACTGGGAAAAGGTGAGCTGGCCCAACCCAGTTCGGAACTCCAGTGCTGGTCTGTTTGTTACTGCGCTCCGGCATGGCTTGGCCGGGACGCGTGACAGGCCATCTGGGTTCATGCCCATACTGCAGGTGTCGCTTGAGCCGTACGGTCCGCAGAAGGCCGTACACTTCTACGTGGTGTGCCCCGAGCAGCACGTGTCGGCAGCCCGCCTGTTCTTCAAGGTACGACCCCTTTTTACGCCTTCTGAGGACTATCCCAACAACATAGCCCCTATCCCAGCTCTGTTACCCCGCTCAGTTCCGCCCGGTCACGAGTCTGTGATGCCACTTCCATTTACACCTGCCAACACTTGTATGCATCCCCACAACTACGCAGGACCTGTCCTCCACCTTCTCGTCCATGCGCCTGGGCACCCACCAGCCCGGCCGCACGCCCGCCAACGTGCACAGCCTCGATGGAATCATCCCCGTGCCACTGGAGTCCTCACCCCAGCTGCAGCAGCTGCAGGGCGCGGGCCCACAGGGCCCCGCCTCCCCAGAAGCCTCGGAGCCGGGCCCTGGGGCCCCGGGTTGGAACCCCATGGCCCGGAGAGTGGACCGAACGGCGCTCCGGAGCGCCGTACTGGGGTTCCGGAGCAACTACGGACCGGGATCCGTGCCTGGGGAAGGCGGCTGGGAGGCGCCGGATGAGGCGTGCTACGCCCCTCGGCGTCTGGGGTCTGGAGGATGTGTGGGCGCAGCGCTGAGGAAGGATTCCTTGGATGGTGCGGGGGAGGGGGTGCAGGGCCGGGGGCATGCGGTGACGGGGGCGGAGGAGCAGCAGGGCGAGGGCGGTTACGCCGGGGGCCCGCTGCAGCACTACTGGCGCAACCTGCGACACGTGGGGCGGCAGCTGCAGCGGCACCTGCTGCTGCAGCCGCGAGAACTCGTGAGCTTAAGACACGCAGCTGCTGGGCCGGGGCTGGCGGGTCAAGCAGGGGCGGCGGGGTCCACAGGCCATGGCTGCATGGCCGCCCGGACGCCGTCTTCAGCGTTTGCAACCAACGGGCCTACTGCCCTGGCGGCGGCGGCACCGTCCGGGTCGGCAGACGGCTTGTTGGATTTCGGCCCGCCGGCCCTAGTGGTGTACGTGGTTCCTCCCTCGGAGCGGAGGGAGGACGTGCTGCGGGCGCTAATGGAGGTGGGGGCATGCCTGGCCCCGGCCACGCCAGCCGCCCGGGTGGCAGCTGCACCGGTTGCTGGTGTGGCGGCGGAGCAGCTGCAGCAGCCGGGCTGCAACGCATCGGGCCGGGGGCGTACGGAGGAGGATGCAGCGGAGCGTGTACCAGACAGGCCGCTGCCAGGCGCAACCGGCCCGGTCGATGCCCGTATGCAGCAGCAAGTTCTGTCCTTCAACCCACACCAGCAGCAGCAGCAACAGGTGTCGGCGCACCGGGCGGGTACCCTCCTCCGCATGGGGTCTAGCGCTTGCGCCGGCTCAGCGCAGCAGGCTGGCAGCTGTGCGGCTGGCGTGGGAGTTGGAACGGGGCTCGGGGCGGGGACCACCCCGCCGGAGCCGCCCGCGAGCGTAGGCATGGGCACGGGTGCGGGCCCCACTAGCAGCAGCAACGGCTGCTACGGCGGCCACACCAGCATGGGGGACGGCCAGGCCTGCAGCGCGGAGCTGCAGCAGCAGCAGCAGTGGGTGCATGCGCAGCTACCCGAGCTGCTCGCGCGGCTGGGCGGTGCTGCCAGGAGCCTGTATCGTCCCGCGGGCGGGCCCGGCGGGTGCGCTGCAGGCACGGACGGGGCGGGTGGCTGCGGCGCGATGGCCAAGGCTGGTGGCGCTGCGGGTGCGGGGGCATCGTCCCACCAGCCGCAGCTGGACCCTAGGCAGCTGCCGGCAACGGAAGTGACCATCCAGGTGAGGCTTGAGCTATGAGTTGGGCTGGTGACCGGTAGCGCAGGGCGAGGGCAAGCGCTTAGCAACTGCTGTGTTGCAGCCGTTTCCATTGTGGGCCTTGCGCCTCGCCGGTTCTTAACAACTGTTCCTTGCCCATGGACCTGGCTTTCCGCAGCTGCTGTTGCCGTCTTCGCTCCACGACATCACCGGTACATGCGTCCGCGCCACCGCCGCCGCCGCGTACAGCAAGCTGTGCCGCCGCCAGGCGTGCCACGGCGCAGCAGCAGCTGCAGCGGCCGCAGCTCCTGCTTCAGCCTCCGCAGGCAGCACCACCGCCATGGCCGTGCACCCGGCTGCGCCCTCCTACCGCGGCCCGCCGCCCGACCCAGGGTTAGCCGACGTGGGTGCTACCCCCGGCCCTAGCAGCTCCACTACCTGCTCCTTGCCTATCGCTGGGCTCGTGCCCGCACTCCAGGGCGTGAGGTCAGCACACTGCGGGGCCCAGGGCGGGGAGCAGGTGTGTGGGGTGGACGCAGGGGGGCTCGAGGGCGCGGTGGTGGCGTGCTGCAGTGGCCGCAGTGCACATTATGAGCCTCTGGTTGTGCTGGCACCTGAGGCGGTGGTCTCGGAGGCTGTGCGGCAGGCGCAGCAGCAGACGTGCGACGGCGGCGGGAGCAGCAGCGGAGGACTTGGTGGTGGCGGAGCCGCAACCTTGGTTGACCAGCATGGAGGGGCGCAGGGCGCGGAGGCAGCAGCGGCGGCAGCAGCGCCGTCGCTGCACTGCGCGTATGCATGGCAAACGTGTGGGCACGGCAGCGGGTCGGGTCCCGGGCGGCCGCACGGAGGGCGGGAGCGGGCGGAGCGGTGTTGGCTGGCCGTGACAGTTACGGACGGGTTAGGGGAGGTGCTTGATGCCCGCGTGCTGCAGCTGCAGGCACTTGCACCTGCACACAGCGCCCGTTGCCCCTTGCCAGGGGGCGGGGAAGCAGGGACGTGCGTTGTGCGCGAGAGGGAGAGCACTGGAAGGCGACTTGCCGGGTGTGGTGGTGAGGGCCCGGCGTCAGGGCACATGGAGGTGGAGGCAGCTGGGGATGCGGCGACGGGGCGGTTGGAGGGTTTGGTGTGCCGTGCGGTGCTGTGCCACGCGCAGCTGGTGCAGAGGCAGGTGGCGGCGCGGAGGGGAGGGGTTGCGGGGAGGCTGGCGGTGGTCAAGGTCGGGGCCCCCACAGCGGCGGAGGTTGCGGAGTGGGAGCTGCTTCAGCAACAGCAACAGCAGCAGCAGCACCACCAGGACTGCCCCCAGCAGCACCAAGCGCAGCCAGCGCCCGGCTCGGGCGCCGCCTCGCCGACCGAGGATGCGGGTCCCGAGCCAGAGCTGCTGCCCCTGCCTCCGCCCCATCTCGCGTGGCTTGAGCTGCATGCGCCTGTGGCTGTACAGCCGTCCTGCAGGCTGCCGCATGGCGGCTTTGCCGTACGGTATGCGCCGTGCGGCAGTCCTGCCAGGGGAGAGCCCCTGGCCTCGGCCGCGCCCGCTGAACCCAAGGGGCAGGAGCAGCAGCACGTGGGTGCGGCGGCTGCAGGCTCTGGCTACCCCTGTGGCGCAGTGACCATCTGTGCCTTCCCCACACAGCAGCCCTCCAGCGCCTCCTGCTACGCCCTGGAGCCGCTGGACCGGGCCGTACGGCTGCTGTCCGTACACCCCTGGCCGGCCGTGCCGTACGGTGTACGGAAGCAGGCCGGCGGCCGCATAGCAGATTTGGAGGGCGTTGGCGGGGACGTGGCCTCGGCGGCGGGCCTAGGAGCGGTGGCGGGAGGCCATGCGACACTCAAGCGGTCAGCAGCAGGTCGCGACCGGCCGTGGGAGGCGGCGGAGGGGCAGGGGGAGGGCACCGGAGGGTTGCAACCCAGGGCGAAGCGGCTGCACAGCGGGGATGGGCAGCTGGGGGCGGGCGGCCAGTGCGAGCAGCTGCGGTGCGGGGCAGGTGTGGGTGTGGGCGTGGGAACAGCTGGGGCTGTGTGGGACCCGGTGGGGCTGTGCCGGGAATTGTTTGCGCTGTGCGTGCTGCGGGACTGTGTGCTGATGGCGCAGAGCGGGCCGCGCGGCGGGCCGTCAGCGGGTGTGGCGGCGGCGGGCGGCCGTGCGGCTGCCTTTGCCAGGGGCGGCGGCGCGGGGGCGGGGGCGCTGCTGCCGCTGCACTGCGGTGTGTGTGTGCAGCTGCTGCAGCTGGTGACGGCGTGCGATCGGGTGGCGTGTGGGACGGGGCATAGCAGTGGGTAAAGAGGTGGTGATTGCCCACTGCCAGGCCAGCTAGCTCTGGATCTGTTGTGAATTAAAGGCTTGATGATCCCATAGTGCGGAAGCGTTGCGGGGCGGTGGTCTGAGTGGAGCAGGAGCTTTTCGCGTGCGTTTCTGGGCGGCTTGTTGCGAGGTGGGAACGGGGTGTGCGCATTGGTAATTGTTAGGCTAAACGCGCCGCATTGGTACGTAAAAGGCGCGAATGCATCGACATCGCTTGGATTGAGTTCTACGCAAGCAGCAGCGGTTATACCTTGATGGCCAGCAGTGGAAAGGAGGCGGCTTGCGCAGTCTGGCATTTTGGAGAGCGCGTGCCGTAATATGACCGTAAGTACCATGATGCATCGATATGGTGTCGATTCCCTTGCTCGCGCGTCTTATGACCTACCGAGTTGCTGCGGCGTACGCGCGGCTGGGGCATGGGCACTGCCGGTTCCTGGGGCTTGACCAAGCATGTGTGCGCAGTGGTTGGTGGGTAACCCGCAACGTGCATAATTGCAACTGCTTGTTCTTGCGGAGCCGTGGTGCATAGCATCATTCGGACGTGCAGCTACGAGGCACTCATCAAAGGGACGGGCTAACCTACGCAGTATGTAAGTATTCGCCAAGAGACCTGCGCCATGTGCTTGTGCTTACTGTCTGGACGAGGCCGGTAGGCAGTCACCAATGGTTGGTGCATCAGGTGCTGGGCTTCTCCATGTGTCGTGCGAAGGCAGATTCGCACGGACTGCTTGTAAGTTCCCAATAAGGCTGGGCCCGCGAAGGAAGTCGATTGGCTGGTACGCCCCACTCCCCCACACAGCTGCTCGTCGGGGTGGTGAACTGGGCGAACATGGGTTGGTGCTTCGTGGATGCAATGCCCGCAAGTCCTGCAAGTTCACGGTCTAGAGGCTTCCCACGTTCCCAGTACACCCGCGGGCCACCATCCTCTCATTGGCAGGCGAGCCTAGCCTGTTCAGTTCCCCTGGCCTGGGCGGCCATGTCATGTGCAGGGGATGTCCCCCTCTGTCGTACGCCACCGCTACAGTGCAGAGGCCTGAGGCCAAAGGCCCAAGGCCCTCGACTAAGGCGTTGTTAACATCGCCTGGGGGTGTCTTGGCCATGCGCATCAGATATGCCCTGTTAGCCCTGAATGCCAATCCTTGATACCCCTGCTGGCGCCCCGCCCCTGCTGGCGCAACATGGCTCAAGCCTGACTGGGCTGCCCAGCGACGTTTGGCCCCTAATATGGCGATATTCGTCTCGTGCTTCGCGGGAGGCTTTGCGCTCGACCTGCCGGGCGCTCCGCGCAATCGCCGACAGCAAGTTGGCGGTGCTGGAAGTGTTACCGACATCCGAGTGGCTGCGTGAGGTGGAATTGAAACGTGAAGACAGACTCCTAGCGAAATTCAGCAACGTGGAGGCGCTGTACCTTCGGCCGGCCAGCGCTCGCGACTTCATTCGGCGCGTTGAGCTGTCCACTGCATTTGCTGTTCTCGGCCCGCTACCAAGCTTGCACCGCTTGCATCTATCCGGATGGCCTTCGCAACAGCACTTGGACATTTACGGGGCGCTTGCTTCCTGGTGCCCCAACCTGGAGGACTTGGTCCTCGAGGGCCTCACGCCATCATCCCTGCACCGGCTCTCCCAGCTCCCCCACCTGCGACGCCTTTCTCTCCGCCATACGGCCCCTCACCAGCAGCATATCATCATGCGGGGCTGCCCCGACGTACGGACGCTAACGCAGCTCTCGTGTTTACAGCTTACGGTGAGCAATCACGTGCATCCGCACAAACTGCGGCCATCATGCGTTCGGCCAACGCCCCACATTACGGCGCGGGTAACAGAAGCCATTTACCGAGTACCAGCTACTGCATAACTACCCTCTTACGTATAACGCTGTCGTGCCTGTGACGACTCAACAGGGCGTGGTCCCCAACGCCAGCACCGCCGCCGCCCTGGCCGCCCTCACCGGCCTGCGCCGCCTGAATCTGGACCTGCTGCACGACGGGTACGACAAGGCCATGCAGGTACGAAACCCGTACGGCAGCGCGAGATACTAGTTGCTACGCAGTCGTACAGCTGACTTGACGCACACGGCGCGTTCGGTTGCAAGTTGGCACACTGGCCATTTCCTTTTTCCATGGCGCGGCGGCCGCTGTCCAGGCTTGCTACTGCTGCGGCTACCGGCAAGCAGTCTTCCCACTGTCCCCCTTCAAATACAGGTTCTGGACCTCCGCTCCCACACGTGCCTCACACGCCTGGCACTCCGCGCATGCAGCGCCGCCGCCGCCGCGTCACGCAACGGCTGCCATAGCCTTCCCTGCCCCTCCGCGCTGCGGGCCACCCTCCAGCGCCTGCCTGCCAGCCTGGTGGCCCTCGCAGTGGAGGTGGGGCCGTGGAGGCCGCAGCACGGGGGGCAGTGGGCCCCTCCGCCGCCACTGCCACCAGCACCACCAGCACCACTTGCGCCTATGGACGTGGATGCGGCGGCAGCGGCCGCCGACCGCGTTGGGCCCGCGTGGCAGGGGGCAGCCTCGCTAAGCCACAACCCAGGGAGTCAGGCAACGGGCGCAGGAGCAAGGGCAGGGGCAGGTGGGGTTAGCTGTGCTCCGCTGCTGCGTGAGCTGCGCTGCCCCGCCGACCTACTGCTGTGCCTCCGTGACGTGGGCCTGTGCGTGTACCGCCTGGAGGCCCTGGCCCTGGCGCCCGTACAACAGCAGTACGGCAGGGAGCTGTACGGCTGGAACGACGGTTGGGGGTGTGTGTACGACAGCGGTGCGGAGGCGGAGGACGGTGGGGCAGGACCAGCGGAGGGGCTGAGCGCGGGGAGGAGCTTGGGGCAAGGGAGAGGGCATTGGGATGGAGGGAGAGCGGAGGCGGAGGGGGAGGAGCGGCTGTTGCGGCGGCTGGTTGCTGCGGCGGCGGAGCAGGGGAGGGCGGGGGATGCGGCGGCGTGCGCGTCGTCGTGGGACGCCGCGGCGGCGCTGCAGGCGCTGCCTCAGGGGGAGCAGGGCGTGGGGGGAGCAGAGACGGAGGGCATGCAGCGGCTGGTGGCGGCGGAGGGATATTACAGCCAACCGTTGCTGCAGCGCCTGCGGCACCTGCAGGTGTGTGATGCTGCAGTGTGTGTAGAGGATTAGCAACCAACAAATGGATGAAGCAAGGACAGTGGCATGACCAGTGGCATGGGCTGCCGTTGATGCGCCTGACCCCCGCAAGGTGCGTGGGCATGGCGCTTGTGATTGTCTCAGCTGCGCTGGTCCGTGCGCATGCCCCGATTTCCAGGCGCCTAGCTGCCCCTCTGCCCTCCGCGGGCGACGAGTCCCAGTTCTTGGTTCTGCAGCTTTACAAACTGCCGATACAGTGCCGCCTTGACCCGTTGCTGTCCCTAAAGACGTGTTTCCAACGCCGTGGAATGCCTCGCAGGTGGATGCCCGGCTGTCGCGAAACCCAGAGAGCTTCCTCCTCAGCCTCCCCCGCACGCCCCCGCCCCACAGCCCACGCAGCAGCCCCTCTGCCCCCCTGATGTATCTCCACCTCAACCTGCACCTCGACCGGGAACTGAACCCTGTCGCCCTCACGGAGTGGCTAATACACACCTCGGCCCACACCCTTCGGCACCTGTCGTTGCGCGGGCTGCGTCCGGCGGCCCTCCGGCGCCCCGTCGAGCAGCTTGCCTTCGTGGCGTGCCTCGCGCAGCTGCCCGCGCTGCGTGTGCTGTGCCTGCAGCCGCTGTACGACATGCTGGGCGCGCTGTGCATGCTGGGGGGCCACCCCGCGCTGCGCGTGCTGAGGCTGGAGGGGGTGGTGGAGGAGGGCGAGAGGGGGGACGAGAGGCCGCTGAGGGGACGGCTGGTGCAGCTGATGCTGGCGTTAGGGGGAGGGGCGTGTGGGGTAGGGAGGCTGGCGGAAGGTGGGTCTGGTGGGGTGGAGGAGGGGCCCTGGTGTAAGGAGGAGAGTGCGAGAGGGGGACGGGGGCATGGTGTGGGAAGTGGCCCATGGCAGGAGATTGAGGGCACTTGGGGCCAAAAGGCAGGGGGCAGGGATGCGGAGGACGAGAAGGGTGGTAGTAGCGTGGGAAGTGGGGCAGAGGACGTCGTGGACGAGGGGGAGGCCGGTGTAGCGGGGTTGGGAGTGACGGGAATGGGGCCATTGCGGTCGTGTGACCTGGTGAGGGGCAAGCCTGCGAGGTGGCTGGCGGCGGCGGTGCAGGCGGGCCAGGAGCTCAGGCGGGGGTGGCTGCACGGCCGTGGGCTGCATGGTGGGGTCGAGAAGGGGCGGGTGTGGGTTAGCGGGCACCGCGTGGTGCTGGTGGTGCCTCAGCTGCAGCAATTCGAGGTGGTGGAGCTGAACAGGGAGGTGGAGGCGGGGACGGGGGGCATGTGCATGTGCGAGCTGCGGCGTTGACCGAGGAAGCAGGCGGATGCCAAGGGGCGGTTGGTGGTGGGTGAACGAGGTGCAACACTCTGAACACGTGCGACGCGGGAGGAGGGAGCGAGAGAGCTGCCGTGCTGCAGCTGATGTGGATGACGCTGAGCGAATGTTGGCGCTGAGCGATTTGCCGGAATCCGAATGCAATAGGTCGCATGCGGGAGAGCGTTGCTGTAGCGTAACATTGTGGTGTGGGTGTGCGGTGCCCGGGTGTTGCTTCCTACAGTGCACAACACTCATAGTGCTGATCAGCAGTGTTGATGTATGTATGGTTCTGCAGTTTTGGTCCCCTTCCAGAGCGCAGTGCCGTCTCAATCGGGAAACAGGGCTGGTCCCGGCCGTCAGGGACACAAGGTTCCCCACCCCTCTCGTTGTACGGATTGGAGCCACCAGCTGCAATGCAGCCTTACCGTACATGTCCATTTACTGGTGCTTCCTTTGTCGTTGTGTTCCTATGCATTTTTGTCCTTTCGAAAGACCCTACTGGTATGTGGTGTCCAGTGCCCCAACCCGGAAGCCCTGCCAGCACTGCCAAGCCAGCCACAGAACGCGTCGGCTTCGTTGCGTTGTTTACAGGGGACACCTTCTGGTTGGGGTGTTGTACCACACCCATCCACATCAAGCGGGCAACAAGACAGCCCTCCCAAAGCAGAGTGAGCTGCCACTGCCAAGGCCTAGTCATGGCCATGGCACCACACCAAGTAGCCCTTAGCACAAGTAGTACGGCAGGACACAAGACAAAGCAACTCCGTGCGTGGCATCTTGGCAGCAGTAGCGCCACCCAGGGCATGGAAGCATTGACAGCGGCCCTAGCTAGTACACGTGGCACCCTACTAACCACCACTCGGCCACACACACACACGCTACGGTAGTCAGTCACAGCAGGTGCACAGGGCAGGCATGGCAAGCAGCGTCACTGTAGGGTGCCGTACGCGTCGGCAGAAGGCGAAAGCATGCAGCTCAAGCACAGCGCCATTGTACCGGACTCGGTTGTCCTGTATGCGAAGGAACGAATGGTCAGCAGGCACGCTCCTCCATCCCTTAGACATGCCGAGTGTAGCAAAGCCTCACAGGTACAACCAGAAATCCACTACCGCCCGGGTACGTGCCGCAGCAACATGCCTCCGTGTAAACACCGCCGTCCATGCTCCTTGGCTGCTAACGCACTGAGGCACACAAGTCTGCATTGGGCTCCAACGCTGCCCTGACGTACTGGCTATAACACTGCCGCCATCGCTGAGTACAGGTGGCCCAGCTGCTTGAAGTTGCAGCCCTGACGGTGATGGTGTTAAGGGCGCTGAGGGGCACTGGCCAGCCCAGGCGCGGCAGCAGCATGGCGACGACGGCGCCAATGTACGGAATGTTATGCTGCTAGCTGGTGGCTGTCTGTCTGTCCAAGCCCATGGTCCACAAGGCGGCCTGTCAGGCGTGTCCACTCGCTGAGGATGGGGCTTTGCGGCGTGGCACAGTGCTCCAGGACGTAGGTGGAGAGGTGGCAGCAGTACGCACCTGCCGCTGTGGCTCGTCGAAAAGCTGAAAGATGGAACCGAAAAGATGTCCTGCAACCTGTGACGTGGGTTGCTGTCGTCATCGGCCCAGTCTGGGTTGGGGGTCGCTGGTGGGTTAACAAATGACACACCCAGGGACGTAACTGATTGCATAACCTTAAGCCCTGCCCAACGGAGCTGAAGCTGAGAGGCGGCGGGCTGGCCATGGGCGTGGGTTGGGGGCGGAGGACTTGTAACATTGTTCGAAAGTCCAGTGACTCGGGTCGGTTTAGGGTTCGCACCACACCCTGCTGCACACCAACTGCCAACTCCAAGACTGCCGGGTTGATGCCGCAAGCTGGCGCCGCCTTGTCGCCAAGCCAACGGCTGCGAAGGTAGGGCAAAGGAGGCACAAAGGACACAGCGTCGTGTTGTTGCAAGTGGGCATCAAAGTCATACCGGTTTGGAGAACCGGACGGGAAGTCATTAAGGCACGCTCCTCGGTTGAGCACCTGTGCCATTACCCTGTTCCATTCCCTTGTAACCCTAGCCTACGCAGCTGCTACCCAACATGCGCTCACGTTCAACCCGTCAATAACCTCGCCCCAAGTATCTGCTTGCGTTCCAGGGCGAAACTGTTTGCACCACCCCAAGTCGCTCACCTGAACAGGTTGCTCAGTCCGTTGCATGGTTGCTGACCAACTCAAACAACGCCGCCCAGTCCGCTCGCAGGCCATCCGGGACACCCTCGAGGTATGTTTGGTGGAAAGTGTCCGGGCCTAGGGTGCGTAGGTGGTGCGCAACCCCGCGCGAGCCCTCCTCGAACGGACAGTCGTCGTCCAGAAACAGAAGGGCCAGGCACGACACAGGGAGAGAAAGCTCCTCCTGGAACCACTCCCTCCCTCGTTCCTCAATTACTCGCATGACATAGCTGTCCCAGTGCTCCAAGCAGCCTGCTGCCGCCTGCCGCGGACCAGCTGCCTTCAGCAGAAGCTGGTGGGCGTCCTTGACTATGCTGCAACGGAGGATTTTCCCACGAGCGTGGCTGCCCGCCGCCAAACGATCAAATGTCGCGTCTATTTGCTTCTTCCACTGGCGGAGCTCCTGCTCAAAGCCATCGAGACGGCGTTCCACGTCAACATCGTCAACTGTCAGCGCCGGGGAGAGGTCCACAACGACGGCTGCTTCCTCCTGGGGGATCAAGTCCTGATCCAAGATGTCTCCTAGCAAGCCAAGGTCAGCAGGTGTCTCAGAGTTTGGTGTCATGTTCCTTCAGTGTTACTGCTAAGTATTTGGCTCACTCGGTACTCAAGCTATATATAAACAGGAACGCAGGAAAGCGAATAGAAAGTCGCAGGGTGCAAAGTAAAGTAAAGACGACGGATCCGACCCTTGGCTACCCGAGTACCGGACAGCCTCGCAGGTAGATCCTCAGCCTCCCCCGCACGCCCCCGCCCCACATCCCGCCCCACAGCCCCTGCGGCACCCCGTCTGCCCCCCTGCTGCACCTCCACCTCAACCTGCACCTCGACCGCGACCTCAATCCCTTGGCCCTCACGGCGTGGTTAATACGCAGTTCAGCTAATACACACACCTGCGGCACCTGTCGTTGCGCGGGCTGCGTCCGGCGGCCCGCTCGGGCAGCTCGCCTTTGTGGCATGCCTCGCGCAGCTGCCCGCGCTGCGTGTGCTATGCCTGCAGCCGCTGTACGACATGCTGGGCGCGCTGCGCATGCTTGGGGGCCACCACGCGCTGCGCGTGCTGAGGCTGGAGGGGTTGGTGGAGGAGGGCGAGAGGGTAGACGAGCGACCGCTGAGGGGACGGCTGGTGCAGCTGATGCTGGCGTTGGGGCGAGGGGCGTGTGGGGTAGGGAAGCTGGCGGAAGGTGGGTCTGGTGGGGCGGAGGACGGGATTGGGCGTGGGGTGGTGTGGTGTGGGGCGGAAGGGTGTGGGTAGGTGGTGCGGAGAATGGGCGAACAGGGCAATGCTGCGAGGTGGAGGGTACTGGGGCCCGGGTGGCGGGGGGCAGGGAGGAGGTAGAAGAGGGCGGGTGCACGGGGAGTGGGGCAGAGGAGATCGAAGTGGAGGAGGAAGGCGGTGTAGCGGGTGTTGAAGTGACGGGCAGTTCACCATTGCCGTTATGTGACCTGGTGCGGGGCAAGCCTGAGAAATGGCTGGCGGCGGTGGTGCAGGCGGGGCAGGAGCTCAGGGTGGGGTAGCTGCACGGCCGCGGGCGGTGTGGTGGGGTCGAGGGGGAGCGGGAACCGTGTGGTGCTGGTGGTGCCTCAGCTGCAGCAGTGCGTGGGAGGTGGTGGAGCTGAACGGAGAGGTGGAGGCGGGGAGCCGGGGACGGACGGACGGCAGGTGCATGTGCGAGCTGCGGCGTTGACCGAGGAAGCAGGCAAAGGCCATGCAAGGAGCGGTTGGCTACGGGTGATTTGAGGTGCAATACTCTGGACACGTGCGACGCGGGAGGATTGAGAGGGCTGCCGTGCTGCAGGTAACGTGGATGGCCGCTGAGCGAGTCGCCGGAGTGCAGTGGGTTGCATGCGGGAGAGCGTTGCCGTAGCGTGGTGATGTGGCACCGGTGTGCGGTGCCCGGGTGTTTCTTCCTACAGCGTGCACCACTGCTTAGTGCAGATCAGCAGTCTTGACGCATGTGCCGGTATGTTTTTTGCAGTTTTGGTCCCCCTCCAGAGCCCAGCCCCGTCCCAACCGGGAAACAGGGCTGGCCCCGGCCATCAGGGGCCCTCTCGCTGTACGGATAGGAGCCACCAGCACCAACACAGCACTGACACAGTCTTGATGCATGTGCGCTTACAAGTCCGTCTACTGGCGCGTCCTATCTTGTGTTCGTATACACTGGTGTCCAGCCTGAAAGACCCTACCGGTATATTGTGTAACGCAGTGCCCCACCCCAATGCCTGCCAAGTGCCAATACGGCCATGTCAGCCGCCCAACAGCTTACTTCCTGGTTCTGCCACGCAAGGCGAAGTACACCTGCACGACCCAGTTGCGAAAGCAATGCCTCGAAGGACACCGACATCCAGCGACCAAACTCAGCAAGCAGGCTCCATACATGCCGCGTTGTGTTATGCAGCAGGGCAGCCCAACACAAACCAGCGCGTTCCAGCCTGTTCCAGCCCCCCGGCTAGCCCAGCGGCCTACCGTACTGTACGGACTACGGACAAGCCACAGCCGTGCGCTTTCGTACGCCACCTCGTGTACCGGCAAGCGGTAGCTTCAGACCAGGCCAGACCCTTCTTTCTGCACCCTGGCCGCCCTTCCAGCAGTGTAATCGGCTGATGGCGTTCCTTCTCCAGGTCATATCACTCAGCAAGAGAATGCCTGCCTCCCCCCTCGCAGCTCAAAAATCACGAGGAGGTACTTCCTTGTCAGCTGCCGCATCCCCACGTCCGCTTGTAGCCATGCTGCCTCGGCATCCAACTCCATGAGGGCCGTTTTACCCTCAGCAATCTCACGCTGAAGCTGCGCCACCTCGAGTTCCTTCTTCAGCAAAGCGTTGTCGGCTTTGCGCTGCAGCAGTGCCTATATCCTTCTCCATCTTCATCCACCTGGTAGGGCGGGAGGTGATGTTATGGGGTTACCGTGACAGCTTAGTGACAAACCCGGAAATTGGCCCTACTGAGCGGCGGAAGCAGGGCCTAGGCAACGAGGTGAGCGCGTGGCAGCAACGTACGTGGTAGTGATTGCGATCAGAAAGACCTTGTGTGTACATCTGCAATCTGATCCCTACAACCTTGTACAAGAACGCACCAAGCCCTCCACATAGTTGCCGTCGTGCAGCACAGTTCCGGGCCTGTCCACCCCAACCAGCCCCAACCGCTCACCGCCTCCCCTCACGTGTCCGTTCGCAAGTGCTAACAGCCCCTCCATGCGCCGACACCTGCCCCACCCGTACCGATATCCATTTCAAGCGTTTGAGGTTTGCAGGTACTACGGACATAGCAGTCACTACCGTACGCATCTGTGCCCGCTTCCGCCACCGCCTGCCACCACTCACCCGCCTCCACCCGCATGTGCGCCAGCAGCTATCCCGCGCTGTACAGTATATTGTTGCACGTAATGTTTTACACACATGAAACACAGGTGGTATACACTTGCTTGTGTCCACCGCTCACCTGCCTCCACGCCCATCTGCGCCGCCAGCTGGCCCGCGCGGTACTTCCCCGGCTGCAGCGGCCCCGCAGCCACGCACCGTACTAGCTGCCAGGCACAGCTGCAAGGCAGCCGCCAACGCCACAGCCGTTGCGTCGTCCCCGCTACCGCCCAGAAGCGCCTCCCAACCACTGCCGCCGCCGCCGTCCCCGGCCTGAGCTGCGGGCGCCGTGGCCCCCTTGCCGCACAACCCCTCGCTGTGCTCGGCATGCCCGTTGCCTTGCCACGCCGCCAGTTGCATCCGCGCTTCAGTGCAGCCAGCTTCGGTAACCCACGCACCAAGCCCGGCAGGCTGGCATCGCCGCCGTCCAACACAGACTGTCACCGCTCGCCAGCCGCCCCCACTCCCTCCCGCACCCCTGCCTCTGCTGCTGCCGTTCCAGACCCCGCCGCCACTCCTGCCGCTGGCCCTTGGAGTGACCGTGCCCCTGCTGCTGGCTCGCTCGCGCTACTCCCGCCGCAGTCCTGCGCGACGATATGTGCTGCTGCTGGCTCGCTTAGGGCGCCGGGGCGGTGTTGCCTCCTCCAGGTCGACGTCACAGCAAGTGTCCTGCAGGTAGGCGTGCAAGGGCAATTGACAATGCGCAGGCCTTAATGTTGCAGCACATGGCTAAATGATGACTTCACGATGACTCCAACGCCATCACTTAGCAGCCCTCCGAGACAGCATCCCGAACCGACGCCCTGGCTCTTACCAGCTGGTCTACCACCTCATCGTCCAGTCCGCGAGCCTCGCTCTTGACGCCAAGGTGCGTGGCAACACACACCATGAGCAAGCACTGCCGCAGCTGTAGGGGCGGCCCGAAGGACAGAAACTTGTCCTTGGAGCTGAGGCAAGGCAAGGCAAAGGAGGGAGGGGAGTATGGTCGGCGAGCGGAAGGACAGCTATGCAACAGCAGCCGCAAAAGCACGCACCAGTCAGCATGGGCACCCTGTTTCAAACACCTACCCGGGGGAGTGCTGCCAATACAGGCGGGTCTAATTCCACGCATAGTACGCTAGGTAAAGCGCACTAGCGCAGCCTCAACCGGCATACGCGCATACCGTATCCTCCACGCATTGTGTCTCACACACCGCACCAGCAGGTACAGTGCAGCCTCAACAGGTGGACCTATGTCCACTCACCGCGTCATGCAGCGTGTCGCCTCTTCATTGTTGTCCTCGTCGCGCAGGAACTCGTATACGTTAATCACCTCCTGCGCTGCGGCCGATGGTGTCTCAAACCTGCAGTTAAGCAGATACACACAAGGCCGCCACCTGGATCGTGTCGGCTGCACCAGTAGTGGCGCCCCCCTGCGCACACCGGCCCAAACCCCACATAGTCATACACGTGCGCGTTTTGCATGTCCAGCACATGAAGGCATAGGGGGTGTTATTTGGCTGCATGCACGTGTCGTACAGCGTGCATTGAATGCAAGCGTCGCCAAGCGAATAGTCGGCGAACCGGTGCACGCGCACCCTGACACTGACCCGTGTCTTGCAGCGCACTGATAGGCTTGGAATGGCCTCATGAAGATCTTCTCCCACAACTGCTGCCGGCTCATAGCCTGGCCCATCCTCATAGCCTGGTCCCTCTCCACGAACTCTGCACGTGAAGGTGTGTCACGCGAAGCGGGAAACAATCAAGTGCTACAGCGAGGATAGCACAAGCGAATACCTGATGAGGCGCAATGGTGGCACGTGCACCTCACGGCCGTACGTCAGTCCAGCCAGGTCCAGCGCTGCACGGAGCCCTACCGATTAAGCCCCGGACCGTCAGCTGGCCGCGCGCCTCCAGCAGGTCCACAACCAACTTGTGGAACTTCTGCAGCGTCGCGGCTCTCTCCGCCTCAAGAGCCAGGGTAGCCGTGTCCAGCTCGGCCCCCAGGCGTGCTTCCTCCGCCTTCGCCTTCTTGCTGATGAGCCGCCGCAGCTGCAACTCCTTTTTCAAATTGAGAAAGAGCTGCTCCTTCTTCACCCCCCTGGTCAAGCGGAGGCGGCAGCAAGGACCGGGGTTCAGCAACCCATTGCGACCAAAGCTCATCCTGCACGCGGCTCTTAAGGAGGTACCGTCTACATATCTCTTTTGCAAATGCGTTTGCATTAGAACAAGAATGTGTAGGAGAACCCATCACAAACGGGACTAATGACTGGGCTTTGCGCTGATTTCGCACCGGCTGGGAAGCCTCAGCGGTGGCGTAAGGTCTGAATACCGTAGGTTAGCGCCTACAGGCAAACAAAGTTGGCGCCTGCCTGGGAAGCGCTCGCCAAACCGCGACGCGACTTGACATGGACCTGCTGCTAACACACGCATCTATGTGCTGTTGGGGCTATATACGGCTTCCTGTTATTTTGTGTTGAGAGGCCCAAGTAGCCTTGCGTTGAGTGCATGCTTCAAGTAGTTTCATGACTATCATGAGTAGTAGTATCATGACTGGCTATCGAGGAGTGCCGTACCCTGGCCGTTCTGTCAAGTTCTTGCCGAACCCTGTTGCTGAAGTAACCCTGCTGCTCCTGCCACTGGTGCTGGCCTGCAGCGGCTGGCTTGCGCTACTGTGGCCGCGGTGCGCAACAACGACCTGCACCACCCCCACGTCGGCAGCTGGCTGGCGCGGCACCTATGCAACCTGGTGCAACTGGCCTCACGCCGCGTGCTGGAAGTGCGTGTGCCTGAACTGCCTGTGTATGACTCCTACGATGCAGAGCCTGTGTATGTAGGTGTAGCTCACTGCCTTGCCGGTCACCTCCTCCCGCGCTGCTACCCCGGACCCTTGTCCAATTGCCCTTGCCTGCATTCCCCAGTGCTCAACGCCAGCCCGGAAGTTCAGCATGGTTATTGGCTTCACCCCGATCGTTATGCGGGTGAACGGTCTGGTAAGTTGTTCGCTTCCTGCACGACACACAGGTCATCCACACGACCTCGCAACGGCTTTCCTTCTCGAAGTCCGCAGAGCTTACACGCAAGCTGCAGCCGTACGTACACAAGCGGTAGACAGGCAGAACAGCCTGCCCAGGCTGACAGTTAAGTACAGTATAAGCAGTGCGAACCCTGCCGCTTGCTGCCCACAGCTCTAGCATGCTCCGGCACTTACTCCACCCAGCGCCCGCAGTGACGACCCATTCTCTGCCAGCATTTTGGTCCAGTGCCAATCGTACAAACGCCGCGCTCACGCTGTTCCAGGTGGGAACACACGTATCGGCGTGCTCCGGGACAGCTACACTGCAGCTCCTGACCTCCAGCTACCACCTTAGATGACTGCCCGCACGGCGGCAAGGCCAGCAGGATGCCAGGAGGATTGACCCCACTGATAACCTCTGCCCATACCGGGTACGTCCTTGTAGCCCCGAACACCCCTGCCCTTACCCCCGTCCAAGCGTTCCCACTTGCTGCTCCCTCAATTGCTGCTGACCTTCGCTCCTACCTACCAGCTCCTCACAGCTACCCTGCCCGCCCCTCACAGCTCCCCCGCCAGCGGCACCCCCAGCGCCAGGTCCTCACAGCTCCCCC
>VFQN01000483.1_pt1 | contig 73725 bp, 53 predicted proteins | sample 3512371 | NCBI WGS metagenome assembly VFQN01 (sample SAMN10412370, study PRJNA504923) | tailings metagenome | isolation source: Replicate 2 from Balatoc abandoned mine | place: Philippines: Itogon, Benguet | collected 2017-08-28 | reverse complement strand
GACCGTCACCGATGCGGTAGGTGCCGGCGCTGTGCCAGGCCATGCGGATGAACTGCGGGCCGTAGTGGCCGAAGTCGGCGGGCCACCAGGCCTGCGAGTCGGTCATCAGCTTGCGCAGGTCATTCTTGAGCGCCGCATAGTCGAGCTTCTTGAAGGCCTCGCGGTAGTTGAAGCTCTTGCCCAGCGGATCGGACTTGGACGAGTGCTGGCTGAGGAGGTCGACGCGCAACTGGTCAGGCCACCATTGGCGGTTCCCCGTACCGCCGCCGGCGATAGGCGCCGAGGCGATACTAGAAAATCGGCATTTGCCTTCCGTACTTCCGTCCATGTGCCTCTCCAGCTCGGGTTGGGGGCCACTCTTGTTCGCGCGCAATGCGCCTGCGGCTTCCCTGGAACTAAAACCAATCCAAACTGTAGGTCCCCTTGCCGTCATGGTCCAATCGCTTTAACTTCAGTCGCCGATAAGAAAAACTGATCGATATGCTCTCCCTCAAGCAGCTTCGCTATCTGGACGCGATCGCCCGTCATTGCCATTTCGGCAAGGCGGCGGCGCATTGCGCGGTCTCGCAGCCGGCGCTCTCCATGCAGATTCAGGAGCTGGAAACCGAACTCGGCGTGAAGCTCGTCGAGCGCCGGCGCCAGGGTGCCCAGCTCACCGATGCCGGCCGTGAGGTGGCAAGGCGGGCGCAGCGGATACTCAACGAGGTGCACGACATCGGAGATTTCGCGCGCCAGAGCCGCGAGCCGCTGTCGGCGCCGCTTCGGCTCGGCGTGATCCCGACCATCGCACCGTATGTGCTACCGGCGCTGCTGCCGTTGCTGCGCGAAGCCTATCCGCAGCTCGTCCTGCAGGTGCGCGAGACGCATACGCAGCAGCTCGTGACAGAGCTCATCGACGGCACGCTCGATCTGCTGCTGCTGGCGCTGCCGGTCGAGCATGCCGAGATCGAGACGCTGGCGCTGACGGAGGATCGCTTCCTGCTGGCGCTGCCGCCGGACCGCGTGCTGCGCGGACGCGTGCGTGCGACGCCGGATCTCTTCAAGCACGATCGCCTGCTTTTGCTCGAGGAGGGGCATTGCCTGCGCGATCAGGCGCTGTCGTTCTGCAATTTGCGCCAGGTCGGTGGCGTCGACACGTTCGGCGCCTCGAGCCTCGCGACGATCGTGCAGATGGTCGCCAACGGCATGGGGCTGACGTTCCTTCCCGAGATCAGCCTGAAGCTCGAGGCAGCAGGCAACCGGGTGCAGATCAGACGGTTCGCCGATCCCGAGCCGGTCCGACGTCTCGGCCTCGCATGGCGTGCGTCGAGCCCGCGCAAGCGTGACTTCGGCGAGCTCGGCAAACTGATCCTGGAGGCGATCCGCAATTGCCAGCGGCCAGCCGCGGCGGACGCTCACGCCACGCGCAAGCGGCTACCGCGTCCGTTGGTGCGATAAAGCGGGCAGGCGCGCAGCTAATCGGCGCGCGGCCAGCTCGCATATGGGTTTTTAGCGAGATCGGCATTGTAGAAGCGGCGATCGTCGGTCACTTCCTCGCCGATCCAGGCCGGCAGCTCGATGATCCGATCGGCGCGGTCGAGCTCGATCTCGGCAATCACGAGACCGCTGTTCTCGCCATCGAAGACGTCGATTTCCCAGTTGAGCCCGCCGTTGCGCACGATGTGCCGGGTTTTGCTGATGATCGCGCCGTCGCGGTGCTCCATCAGCTCGCGCGCATCGGCGACGGGAATGGCGAACTCGTACTCGTGCCGCTCGATGCCGGATCGCGTCGTCTTGATCGTGAGCGTCGCGACTGCATCATCGTCGATGCGCACGCGCGTCGACACGCGCTCGTTCTTGGTCAGGTAGGCCTGGCGGAGCCGGCGCGTGCGCACGACATGGCGCTTCCATCCATCGCCGCGGACCCGAAATTTTCTCTCGATCTCAAGCGCCATGGACGCGTTCACACTACCTGGGTGAAGCCGGAATCGCGCGAGTCCGGAGAGCGCGCGCTCATCAACTGTGTAGGCGGTGACGGTGTGGGCCGCAACCGCACCACCGATTTTGACCCACACTCAGTGCCGCCGGAGAGCCTTCCGAAAGCGGCCTCCGTGCTCGCGCCCGGTACGCCGCAGAGCGCAACGCTGGAAGCACATTCGGTGCCGCCTATGTCGGCAGCTTGGATAGAATTTCAGCAGGAATCCCCCGCTGACGGCTCCCAATCTTTCCAATAAATTCAAGCGATAACAGCCGACTACGATTGGTTAAGGAACTGGCACGCAGAGTGCATACACAAATGTATGCACGACGAGTGTGCAGATGGATCGAAGGTTTCATGTGGAGGATCTCAACATGCATCGCAGGAATTTTCTTGCAGGCTCGGGTGCCGCCGTCGCGGGCGCTCACCTCATTCCATTCCTCAAGTCTTCCGCTGCGTGGGCTCAGGGTGCGGCCGACACGCTCGTCATCGCGACGAGCACCACCATCAACAGTCTCGATCTCCATCGCGTCGGCACCAACCGTCCGAGCTATGCGGTCACAGTCAACATCTACGACCGCCTGCTCACCTTCGACACCAAGGTCAACGCCGATGGCGCGATCGTCTACGACTACACGAAGCTCAAGGGCGAGCTCGCCGAGAGCTGGGAAGTCGCCGACGATGGCATGTCGGTGATCTTCAAGCTCAAGCCGACCGCGAAGTTCTGGGACGGCACGCCGGTCACCGCACACGACGTCAAGTGGTCGCTCGATCGCGCCGTCTCGCTCGGCGGCTTTCCCGGCGTGCAGATGAAGGCCGGTTCGCTTGAGAAGCCGGAGCAGTTCGAGGTCGTTGACGAGCGCACATTCCGGATCAAGTTCCTGCGCAAGTCCAAGCTGACGCTGCCCGATCTCGCGGTGCCGGTGCCATGCATCATGAGCGCCAAGGTCGGCAAGGAGAAAGCGACCGAGAAGGACCCGTGGGCGACCGAGTGGTTCCATCGAAACCCGATGGGCTCCGGCGCCTACAAGCTCGAGCGCTGGGATCCGGGTCAGCAGATCGTCTACACGCGCAACGATGCCTGGGTCGGTGGCGCGCAGCCGGCATACAAGCGGGTCATCATCCGCGAGATCCCTGCGCAGGCTACTCGCCGCGCGCTTGTCGAGCGCGGTGACATCCACGTCGCGTTCGAGATCCCGTCGAAGGATGCGCAGGAGCTGAAAAAGGCCGGCAAGGTGGCCGTCGTCGGCGCGCCGATCGACAACTGTCTGCACGTGCTCTGCCCGAACCTCGACTTCGAGCCGTTCAAGGACAAGCGCGTGCGCCAGGCCGTGGCGTACTCGGTGCCCTACGACCAGATCTTCAAGCAGGCCGCCTACGAGCGCGGCGTGCCCATGTGGGGCGGCAAGTCCACGACACCCGCCGACATCACGTGGCCGCAGCCGTTCCCGTACACGACCAACTACGACAAGGCGAAGGAGCTGCTGTCGCAGACGGCATTCAAGGATGGCTTCGAGGTGCCGCTGTCGTTCGATCTCGGCACCGCGGAATGGGGCGAGCCCACGGCGCTGCTGATCCAGGAAGGCCTCGCCAAGATCGGCATCAAGGCGACGATCGACAAGATCCCCGGCGCCAACTGGCGCACCCGCGCGCTCGTCGAGAAGAAACTGCCGCTGCACCTCGAGAACTTCGGCGGCTGGCTCGACACGCCCGACTACTACTTCTTCTGGGCGTACATCAAAGGCAACCTTTTCAATTCGTCGAACTACGACGATGCCGAGATGACGGCGCTGACCAACGAGACGCTGCACATGGAGGTCAGCGATCCGCAGTACGCGCCCAAGATCAAGCGGATGCTGGCGAAGGCGTTTGACGACGTGCCGCGCATTCCGCTGTGGCAGCCGTTCCTCGACAGCGCCATGCGCAAGGATGTCGATGGATACACGTCATGGTTCCATCGCCAGCCCGACGCCCGCTTCATGAAGCCGAAGAAGGCTTGAACATCATGAGCGGCGCCAGACTCCTCAGCATTGGAAAGCGGCTTGGCCAGACTATACCAGTTCTGATTGGAATTCTGGTCATCACGTTCCTGCTTACGCGCGCGTTGCCGGGTGATCCGGCGGCGTACTTCGCTGGTCCCGCGGCCGACGAGAAATCGATCGCGGAGATCCGCAAATCGCTCGGACTGGACCGGTCGTTGCCGGCCCAGTTCCTGATCTACATCCAGCAACTCGCCAAGGGCGATCTCGGCCAGTCGATCTCGACCGGCCAGCCAGTCGTGACTGAGCTGCTCACGCGCCTGCCGGCATCGCTCGAATTGACACTCGCCGCGCTGACGCTGTCGATCCTGATTGCCGTGCCACTCGGTGTTCTCGCCGCGACCCGGCCCGATACCTGGGTCGATCACCTCTGTCGATTCGTGGTGACAGCGGGGGTCAGTCTGCCGACGTTCTTCACCGGGCTCGCGCTGCTCTATGTTTTCTACTATCTGCTGGGGCTCGCGCCGGCGCCGATGGGGCGCCTCAACATCATCGTTCTGCCGCCACCGCACATCACCGGCTTCTACACGGTCGACGCGCTGCTCTCCGGCGACTTCGAAACATTCCGGGCAGCATTGGCGCAGCTCGCTCTGCCGGCGGCGACGCTCGCGCTCTTCACGCTTGCGCCGATCGCCCGCATGACGCGCGGCTCGATGCTTCAGGTGCTGGCGGCGGACTTCGTGCGCACCGCGCGCGCGGCCGGGCTACTGGGGCGGACGGTGCTCTTCACCTACGCATTCCGCAATGCGCTGCTTCCCGTGGTGACAACGCTCGGCATGGTGTTCTCCTTCACTCTCGGCGCCAATGTCCTCGTCGAGAAGGTGTTCGCGTGGCCCGGCATCGGCTCCTACGCGATCGAGGCGTTGACCGTATCCGATTACGCCGCCGTGCAGGGGTTCGTGCTGGCCATGGCCATCCTGTTCGTCGTCCTGAACCTGCTGATTGACATCGCATACACGCTGATTGATCCACGAATTGCCTCGGAGGCGTGAAATGCTGGCCCGAACAGATCAAGCGGAATCCAAAGCAGATGTCCCGCCGGCACCAAAGTCGTGGCTCGGCCACGTCAAGTATGTGCTGCTCTCCAACCCGGTCACGCTTTTTGCGTTCTCGCTGCTGCTGCTGATCCTGATCGCGGCGCTCTTCGGGCCTTACGTGGTGCCCTACGATCCGCTCGCGACCAACTCGGGCCAGCAGCTCAAGCCGCCGTCGTGGCAGCACTGGTTCGGCACTGACCAGCTCGGTCGCGATATCTTCTCGCGCGTCGTGGTGGCGGCGCGGCTCGATCTCGTCATGTCGGTGGCGGCCGTCGCGCTGTCGTTCGTGATGGGCTCGGCGCTCGGTTCGGTGGCCGGCTATTTCGGCGGCTGGGTCGATACGGTGGTCGGTCGCATGTGCGACACGATTATGGCGTTCCCGCTATTCGTGCTCGCCATGGGCATCGTCGCGGCACTCGGCAACACGATCGAGAACATCATTTACGCCACCGCCATCATCAATCTCCCGTTCTATGCCCGCATGGCACGCGCCGAGGTGAGCATCCGCCGCAACGCCGGCTTCGTGCTGGCGGCGCGACTGACCGGAAATAGCGACTGGCGCGTGCTCGCACTGCAGGTGTTCCCGAATGCGCTGCCGCCGATGATGGTGCAGGTATCGCTCAATCTCGGCTGGGCGATCCTCAACGCCGCCGGCCTCTCCTTCATCGGCCTCGGTGTGCGGCCGCCGACGCCCGAGTGGGGCATCATGGTCGCGGAGGGCGCGAACTACATCATCTCCGGCGAGTGGTGGGTGGCGCTGTTCCCGGGCCTTGCGCTGATGCTCGCGGTCTTCACGTTCAACCTGCTCGGTGACGGCCTGCGCGACATCGTCGACCCGCAGCGGAGGACATGAGCATGGCCACGCAACACCCGCTCCTCGATGTCTCCGACCTGACGGTCGAGTTTGCAACCCGCAACGGCACCGTCACCGCCGTGCGCAAGGTCAACCTCACCGTCGCCAAGGGCGAGACCGTCGGTATCGTCGGCGAGTCGGGTTCCGGCAAGTCGGTGACGTCCTACGCGGTCATGCGCATCCTCGATCGCGCCGGTCGCATCGCGCAGGGCACGATCAGCTTCTCTGGCGTCTCCATTCAGGATGCGCGCGAGGACACGATGCTCGACCTGCGCGGCCGCGAGATCTCAATGATCTTCCAGAGCCCGCGCACTGCGCTCAATCCGATCCGCCAGGTCGGACGCCAGATCGAGGACGTACTGATCCGGCATTCGCAGGCGACCTCGAACAACGCCAAGGAAAAGGCGATCGAGCTCCTGAAGCTCGTGCACATCAACGATCCTGAAAGTCGCTATTACGCCTATCCGTTCGAGCTCTCGGGCGGCATGTGCCAGCGAATCGTGATCGCGATCGCGCTCGCCTGCCAGCCGCGGCTGCTGATCGCCGACGAGCCGACGACCGGCCTCGACGTCACGACGCAGAAGACGGTGATGGATCTCGTCGCGGACCTGACGCGCGAGCGGCAGATGTCGACCATCCTCATCACTCACGATCTCGGGCTCGCGGCCCAGTACTGCGATCGCATCGTCGTCATGGAGAAAGGCAATGTCGTCGAGACCGCGCTGTCCTCGCAGATCTTCAAGGCGCCGGCTCACGCCTATACCAAGCGGCTTATGCGCGCGACGCCGCGACCGGGTATCACGATCCGCGACCTCCTGCCGGAGGACCAGATGCCGGCTTCGGAACCGGCGCCAGTCACCAAGTCCGGAGGCGCGCCGATCCTCTCGGTTCGCGATCTGGTCAAGGAGTATCCGCGCGGCGGCGGTGGCTTCCTCGCCAAGTTCGGCGCGGGCAAGGGCGGCGGTGAAGCGCCGAAGCCGTTCCGCGCCGTGGACGGGATCTCGTTCGACGTTGGCATCGGCGAGAGCGTCGGCCTCGTCGGTGAGTCGGGATGCGGCAAGTCGACGACATCCTCGATGGTGATGCGGCTCCTCGATCCGACGTCCGGCTCTATCACGTTCGACAGCGTCGATGTCGCCGCCGTCCCCGCCAAGGCATTTGCGACCCACGCGCTGCGGCCAAAACTGCAGATGGTGTTCCAGGATCCGACGGATAGCCTCAATCCGCGCTTCACCGCGGCTCGCGCCATAGCCGATCCGCTCTACCGGCTCGGCGGCATCACCGGCGCGGACGAAGCGCGCAGCCGTGTCGACACGCTCGCCGACCAGGTCGGCCTGCCGCGCACGCTGCTTGATCGCTTCCCGCATCAGCTCTCGGGCGGACAGAAGGCGCGCGTCGGCATCGCCCGCGCGATCGCGCTGTCGCCGAAGCTCGTCATTCTCGACGAGCCGACCGCGGCGCTCGACGTCTCCGTGCAGGCGGTGGTGCTCAACCTGCTGGTGGAACTGAAGGCGCGGCTCGGCATGAGCTACCTGTTCGTCTCGCATGACCTGCACGTAGTGCGCCTGCTCTGCGATCGCGTCATCGTGATGAAGGGCGGACGAATCGTCGAGGCGGGCGAGACGGAGGCGGTGATGACCGCACCCGGCGATCCCTATACGCGCGAATTGCTCGCGGCTGCGCCACACGCACCGCTCTGAACTCAACAACGGATGGCGAAAATGCCGAACCCGCTTACGATTCCAGCTCTGCACGCCGCGTATGCGAAGGGAGCACGAGCCGCCGACGTCATCGAACAGGTGTACGCGGCGATCGAAGCGGCAGGTGATCCCGGCATCTTCATCTCCGTCGTGCCATTCGAGGAAGCCGAGGCCGTGGCCGATCGGCTGCCGCCATTCGATCCGTCGCGCTTTCCGCTCTGGGGCGTGCCGTTCGCGGTCAAGGACAACATCGACGTCGCCGGCTTGCCGACGACGGCCGCATGTCCGGCATTCGCCTATGAGCCGGGCGCAAATGCCGTCGCCGTGCAGCGTCTTCTCGATGCTGGCGCGATCGTAATCGGCAAGACCAATCTCGACCAGTTCGCGACCGGCCTCGTCGGCGTGCGCACGCCTTATCCAGTGCCGCGCAATACCTTCGATCCGTCGCTGGTGCCGGGCGGCTCGTCGTCCGGCTCGGCGGTGGCGGTGGCGCGCGGCATCGTACCGTTCGCGCTCGGCACCGATACGGCGGGATCCGGCCGCGTGCCGGCGGCGCTCAACAACATCGTGGGCCTCAAGCCGAGCCTCGGCGCCATCTCGACGACCGGGCTCGTGCCGGCGTGCCGAACGCTGGACTGCCTCTCGGTGTTTGCGCTGACCGTCGAGGACGCGTGGACGGCCGCGCGCGTGATGGCCGCCTACGACGCCGACGACGCCTACTCGCGCGCGATCGCGTTCGAGCGGTCGGCCATGCCGCCGAAGCTGCGTGTCGGCATTCCCGACTCGCGCTCGCTAGAGTTCTTTGGCGATCGGCACGCGGCGGCGGCGTTCCAGCGCTCGCTCGAGGCGATGGCAGAGCTGGACGCGCGATGCACCGGCATCGATCTCGCGCCGTTCCACGAGGTCGCCAAGCTGCTCTATCACGGCCCCTGGGTCGGCGAGCGATATCAGGCGATCCGGTCGCTCATCGAGAGCAACGAGAGCGTGCTGCATCCCGTCACCCTGCAGATCACGGCCGCCGCACGCAAATTCTCCGCTGCCGACGCGTTCGCCGGGACCTACGCGCTCGCGGCACTGAAGCGCAAGACCGCCGCCGTTTGGAAGGACATCGATGTGCTGCTCGTTCCGTCGATCCCGACCGTCTACACGACCGACGACCTTGCCGCCGATCCCGTTGGTCCCAACTCACGGCTCGGCACCTATACCAATTTCGTCAACCTGCTCGATCTGTGCGCGCTCGCGGTGCCGGGACCGTTCCGCGATGACGGGCGTCCGTCCGGCGTCACGCTGATCGCGCCGCGTGGCCGCGACGGACTCCTCGCCGAGATTGGCGAGCGCTTGCACGCTGCTGCAGGCGTTCGACTGGGTGCGACGGATGGTGAGCTTACACGACCTGTAGAGGGGAAAGCGGCGGTCGCTGCGCCCAGCGGTTGGATCGAGATCGCCTGCGTCGGAGCCCATATGTCGGGGCTGCCACTCAACAGCGAGCTCACCGACCTCGGTGGCGTCCTCGTGCGTACGACGCGCACCGAGGCGCTCTACAAACTCTATGCGCTCGCTGGTGGCGCCGTGCCGCGACCGGGGCTGATGCGCGTAGCGCCTGGCGACGGCCACGAGATCGCGCTCGAAGTGTGGGCTCTGCCGCCGGAGGGTTTCGCGCGCTTCGTCGAGAAGATCCCGAGCCCGCTCGGCCTCGCGACGATCAAGCTCGCGGACGGCACGGCGCCGAAGGGCTTCGCCGTCGAGATGGCGGGATTGACGAACGCGGCCGAGATCTCGCGTTTCGGTGGTTGGCGGGCCTATCTGGAAGCCCGCGGCTCTCAGGCGTCGGCGAGGGTGGTTCCGAACTCCGGCACCAGCGTCTCGTAGGCTTCGCGCACCACGCGGATATGGGCGCGCATCGCTTCTGCGGCTTCCTCCGCCGCGCCGCGCGCGATCGCGTCGACGACCTTGCCGTGCTCGTCGTGCGAGGAGCCGAGCCGGCCAGCCCCGAAGAACTGCACGCGACGAAACGGCGCCAGCCGCTTGCGCACCGTCTGCGTCAGCTCGGCGAGATAGCTGTTATGGGTGCCGGTGTAGATCGCGTCGTGGAACACGAGATTGTAGCGAACATAGGCGTCCGGATCGTCGCCCATCGCGATCGGCTCGCCTTGATGATGGAGCGCCACCAGCGCCGCGCGCTCATCGCTCGTCATGCGCAGCGCAGCTTCCTTGGCGCACAGCCCCTCGAGCTCCAGCATGACGTGAAACATGTCGTCGAGACGCTCGCGGGTGACGCCTGCGACGACGGCGCCGCGGCGCGGGCGTGCCTCGGCAAGGCCCGTGGCCTCGAGCTGGCGGATCGCTTCGCGGACCGGCGTACGCGAGACGCCGAATTTGCGCGCCAGCTCGATCTCCTCGAGCGGCAGGCCTGGCGGCAGACGGCCGCGCACGATTTCGTCCGCTAGAAGCTGGCGGATCTCCTCGGCACGGGTGCTGGACGTCGATCCGTTCCTGCGTTCTGACATGGCAACGGCGTAGACCAAGCCGGTGGCATTCTCAAGTCGCGTTTGGCGTCGTCGCAATGCGATAAAAAAAGACGCCGCGACATGAAGGTTGAACCTCGTAGAGGCCTTCCATCGTGTCAGCGGCGTTGCCGGAAGCCCAAACGTTGGGCTGGGGAAGCGAAGTCCAGGAGCTGATACTCTACTGTGACGAAGCACGAAGCGTGCCAAAGCTATTGTTAGTGCGAAAATTAATGAGGAACAGGAGGTTGGCTGTCGCGGACGCTGTTTCTTGTGTCGCCGCAGCAGGAGCCAGTCCGCCGAGATTTTAGGCCCGCTGCCGAACCCTTGTGCAGCACCGACGAGGGCGTCGCCAGCCTGTTGCGTCGCGCCGACGGGCCGGCCACAGTAGTGGACGTCGAGCAGTGATGGGCTGCATAGGGATAAGAAGGAGCGCAGATGGCCGACCACGAGACGTTCGAGCTTGGGCCACTGGTGCTGCAACGTGGCGTGACGCTGCCGAAGGCCCATCTCGTCTACAAGACTTACGGCCGGCTCGCGCCGGACAAGAGCAATCTCATCCTCTATCCGACCTCCTACGGCGCTCATCACTCGGACATCGACTGGCTGATCGGGCCAGGACGCGTGCTCGATCCGGAGCGCTATTTCATCGTGATCCCGAACCAGTTCGGCAACGGCCTCTCGACATCGCCGAGCAATCTTGCCGAGCCATTCGGACTCGGCCGCGTCCCGGTCTTCACGCATTGGGACAACGTCCAGGCACAGGAGCGGCTGCTGCGCGAGGTTTTCGGCGTGACCAAGCCTGCGCTGATCTATGGCTGGTCGATGGGCGGTCAACAGGCGCTGCACTGGGCGGCGCTGTTTCCCGATCGCGTCGCGCGCATCTGTGCGGTCTGCACGTCGGCGCGGACGAGCCCACACAACAAGGTGTTCCTCGAAGGCATCCGCGCGACCTTGATGACCGACGCCGCGTGGCGCGATGGCCGCTTCATCGAGCGCCCGGTGAAGGCACTGCGCGCGTTCGCTCGCGTGTATGCCGGCTGGGCAATGAGCCAGGCGTTCTATCGTCGCAAAATGTGGGCCGATGTCGGCTTCGCCTCGCTCGAGGACTATCTGGTGCGTGCGTGGGAGGGAAATTTCCTGCGCCGCTCCGGCGAGGACCTGCTGTCGATGATCGAGACGTGGACCCAGTCGGACATCTCCGACAATCCGCTTTACAGCGGCGACATCGAGAAGGCTCTCGGCGCTATCACCGCCCGCGCGATCATCATGCCGTCGACCACCGACCTCTACTTCACGGTGCCGGACAGCGAAGCAGAGACCCGGCTGATGCCGAACGCCGAGTTGCGCCCGATCGTGTCGGACTGGGGGCATCGCGCCGGCAATCCGGTCCAGTGCCCTGAGGACGAGGCTGTGCTGCGTCAGGCCGTACGCGATCTGCTGGCCGGGTGATGACGCCGACCGGTCTACCGTTCTGACTCACCAAGAGTTGACCGTTCGGCGGTTGCTGCCGGTCTTACCCGGCATCTAAACTCGATCGCTCGGGCGCCCGCCCGAAGCCGGGTAACGCCAAATTCGGGGGCCGCTGGAACTTGCAACCGGCGACAGCGTCCGGCAGAGATATGGACGGCTTTCCGGCCGACAATTTCGTGACCGGCGGCCGCCGCAATCATCCCGTCATACTGGCGACCGCCATATGACGGCCCACGCACAGCAGGGCGCCCGCCGGTGTCCTGCCATCGACAGAATAGAACGAGGAAACGAGCATGATTGGTTCCACGACGCATAGCGCGCTGCGTTCGGACGCGCCTGTCACGACGGCACGTCGCGCCGTCAAGTCGCTGCTGCCGGCTTGCCTGCTGGTGCTCGCAACCACGCTGGGCGCGACGGCACAGGAGCAGCCGGGCAAGAATTTCGAGCCGCAGGTCGGTCAGGCCGGCAAGGACGTCGTTTGGGTGCCGACGCCGCAGACGCTTGTCGACCAGATGCTCGCGATAGCGAAGGCGACGCCGAAGGACTACCTGATCGATCTCGGATCTGGTGACGGGCGCACCGTCATCACGGCGGCGAAGCTCGGCCTGCGCGCGCACGGCATCGAGTACAATCCGCAGATGGTCGAGGTGGCGAAGAAGGCGGCCGAGGCCGCTGGCGTGGCCGACAAGGCGACGTTCGAGAAGGCCGATCTCTTCGAGAGCGATTTCTCGAAGGCCCAGATCATCACGATGTTCCTGCTGCCGTGGATCAACGAGAAGCTGGCGCCGAAGCTGCTGCAGCTCGAGCCAGGTACCCGCCTCGTGTCGAACACGTTCACGATGGGCGACTGGCAGGCGGACGAGACCGCGACCGTCACCAACGACTGCGTCAACTACTGCAAGGCGCTGCTGTGGATCGTGCCGGCTAAAGTCGAGGGCACGTGGCAGCTCGGCGAGGCAGAGCTCAAGCTCAAGCAGACCAATCAGATGCTGAGCGGCACGCTTGGGCCGACCGAGATCACGGATTCGCGGATGCGCGGCCGGGACATCACCTTCAAGGTCGGCAATGCGGTCTACACCGGCACCGTCAACGGAAAATCGATGAGCGGTACCGTTGCGGGCGGCGGGAGCTGGACCGCGACGATGAAGTAGCGCGCAGAAGCGTCAGCGTTCGCTTTTTTTGTCCGGCGTGCGATCTTCTCGATCGCGCGCCGGATTTATTTTGGGCGTAGCGCGCGGATCGCGGGCCGCGCACTCCATGGAACTCAAAGGAGGTGACGCCAGCTTGGGAAGGAGTCAGGCTGCCGGCCGTCCACTTCACCATTATGGCCATCGTCATCTGCGCGGCATGGACCGACTACAGGCTGTTGAGCCTGTTTCTGTTGCTTGTCGTCGTGCTACTGCTCGCGGTGTTGGCGTGACGGTCAGGAGACGTGATCGCGCACCGCGAGGCCGATCAGCACGGTAACGCCCCAGAGGCAGAACATGCCGATGAACACGACCACGGAGTTGAGGATGCGCCGCGGATAGAGCGCATACTCGGGCAGAGCCGGCGCGACGATCGTCGCCAGATAGCGCTGCTGGCGCGCGGCGTCGAGGCGCACTCGCTCGAGCGACGCCATCGCCGAGAGGTAGGCCTTCTCGGCGAACTCGCGGTCGATGGTCAGCGCCTCATAGTCGGCAATCAGGCCGCCGATCGTTGAATCGGTCGCGGTATCGGCGCCACTGTCGGCGATGCGCTTGCGTTCCTCGTCGATCTGCTTTTCGAGCGCCCTGATCAGGTTGGCCTGATGGACCACCGTCGGTGCACTCTCGGAGAGCTGCTGGCGCTGCGCCTGCAACCTGGCGCGCGCCGTCGTGAGCTCGCTCTGCAGCGTCTCGATGATCATCTGTCGCGACTCGGCTTTCTTGCGCGGGTCGAGCTCCTGGCGCTCCTCGCGGAACGCGCGCACGGCGAGACGCGCCTGGCGCAGGCGACCCTCCATGCGATCGACTTCCTGCTCGGCGATTTTGACTGCGTCGCCACGTGCGCGGGCGGAAAGGTCATTGATGAGCTGCTCGCTCTGCTTGAGGATCGCGGTCGAGAGCTTGAGGGCATCCTCGCGAGTGAAGGCGCGCACCTGGATCGTCATGATCTGCGACGTCGTATCAAAACCGACCGTCACCATGCGTCGCCAGTAGAGGACAATCTCCTCCATGGGCAGCGAAGGATCGAGGCGCGCCCACCAGTCCGCGTCGCCGTGCGAGAAGAGGCTCCGATAGTCGATCTCGCCGCGCAGCAGGTCGAGGATCTGGCGGCTGCGCACGAAGTCGAGCACGACATAGGCGTCGGCGACGGTTGGCGTCGAGCCGCCGCCGCTGATCAGGCCCATCAGGTCGGGCGCCTGGGTGGTCGTCGCGCTGCGGACCGCGAAGCGCGTCTCGGAGGCGTACTGGTCGCTGGCAAAGAAGGCGTAGTAGCTGGCGACGACCGTCGTCGGGAGAAGAACGGCGAGCAGGAACGAGAGCGCGATGATGCGCCGACGCGTCCGCTGGCCGCTGCCGAGCACAGGCGGTGCGCGCGGCCGGTCCTGATCCGCGGCATCGGTGAAGGGCAGGCGTACCTTGGTGACTGCCGGTTCCCCGGACCCACTCGGTTTTGCTTTTGCCGCTGGCGCCATCGTGACCGTCCTTCTCCAGCCCGATCCGCTACGCGACTCTGCTCATCGCCATCAGTTGCTTGTGGACGGCGATCCCTTCCTCGAGATCGTCGTACAGCTCGACATCGCCGTCGTGCACCACGGCTGCCATGTCGCAGTAGCCGCGCAGCGTGCCGAGGCTGTGCGAGACCATGAAGATGCGGGAATGAGCGAGCTTCTCCTTGAAGGCGCGGCGGCACTTCTCCTTGAAGCGGTCATCGCCGACCTCGGTGATCTCGTCGACCAGATACCAGTCGAAGGACACCGCCATGCTGATGCCGAAGGCAAGCCGCGCGCGCATCCCTGAGGAATATGTTGCGACCGGCATCTCGAACGACGGCCCGAGCTCTGAGAAGTCGCGCACGAAGTCCAGCACGCGATCGGTGTCCTGCCCGTAGATGCGCGAGACGAAGCGCGTGTTGTCGGCGCCGGTGGTGCTGCCGTTGAATCCGCCGGAGAAGCCGAGCGGCCACGACACACTGCCTTCGCGGAGGATGCGCCCGCGATCGGGCTGCTCGCCGCCGGCGATCAGCCGCAGCAGCGTTGATTTCCCGGCGCCGTTCTGTCCGATGATGGCGATGTTGCGATGGGCGAACGTGAGGGTGACCGAGCGGAGCACGTGCCTTCGGCCGCGCCCGAGCTTGTAGGACTTCGACACGTCAATGAGCCGGATCAGGCTACGCCTCCCCGTGTGGCAGTAAGCGCTCGGCGGCAAGCCCGACCAGCGTCGTCGCGAGCCCCCAACCGATCAGGTATTCGAAATTGACGTGGTCCGGCCGATACCCCGCGTAATAACCGTACCGGAGCCACTCGATGCCATGGAGGATCGGGTTCCACGTGAGGACGCTTGTGATCTGCGTCGGCAGCATTCCCGGCGTGAAGAAGACGCCAGACATCAGGAACAGCGCGCGGCCTAGCAGCCCTTCTACGTGGCGCCACGACGCGGAGTAGGAGTTGAGGACGGCATTGATGGTGCCGAGTCCGAAGCCGATCAGCGCCAGAGCGGCAAGGCCTGCCACGAAGACATCGAGATGCGCCGGGGGCGGCACGTGCTCGATCACCATCAGGCCCGCAATGATGATGGCCATGGAGAGGAGGCTGGTCGCCACCTCGAGGATGCCTCGGGCGAGCATCGTGTCGACGCGCTTGACCACGGGGAACGCGAGCAGCGCCTGATTGGCCTCGAAAGCCGCGCCGACCTGCAATGCCAGGCGGCGCTGTAAGGTGTAGCCGAGCATGCCGATCGCCAGGAACAGATAGAGGCTCTGTCCGACCGCCGGCACGCGCCCGATCATATGGAACGCGAACGAGAGGACGATGATGCCGGCGAGCGGCTCGAGGATCGCCCAGAGATAGCCGATCTGGGAGCGGCCAAAGCGGACGCGGGTCTCACGCAGCAGCAGCGCCGCGACGACGCGCCCCGTCAGCGCGATGGGCGAGCCGCCGCGGGGGCCAAAGCGCCTAGTCGAAGTTCCGGACATTGCCGCTGAGATTCCCGAAAGAGCGCGTTCCGAGATCGATGAGGCGCAGCACCTTGGCGATCTCCACGCCCGGCGCGTTGGCGATGTAGAGGACGTCCTTGTCGCGGACGAGAAAGCCGCGGGCGTAGAAGTAGCTGCCCGGATCTCTCAAGCTGATGCGGTAGACTGTCGGTACGGTCCCGGATCCGCCGTAGGCGGTGGCGTGCGGCGCAATCTGGCGGATGATCGCTTCGGCCTCGTAGCGGAAGACGAAGATGCCGGTCGAATCCGCGCGCTCGTCGATGAGGCCGCCGGCCAGCGCGATGGCTTCGAGCGCGTTGACCTGCGAGGCGGGGAATACGTACGCGCCGGGCTTCTGGATCGCACCGAAGACGGAGTACCGCTTGGGGTCGTGGTTGATGTAGATGCGGTCACCCGCGAGGATGAAGATGTTCTCGCTTTGCTCGTCGATGATCCGCTCGAGGAGCTGCGTGCCGCGCTCCTGGCCGCGCACGAACGTCACGTAGACCTCGCGTGCCGGGAAGCGCGTGCCGCCAGCCTTGGCGACGACGTCGAGCAGCCGATCGCCGGTCGTCGACAGCGGATAGCGCCCGGGATTGGCGACATCGCCGGCCAGCACGAAGGTATTGCTCTCGGTGCTGGTGATCGAGACCACGACCTGCGGCTGGATAGCGCGTCCCTGCAACCGATCGATGATGAGCTTCTGCACCTCGAGCGGTGTGCGGTCCTCCACCTTCAGCAAGCCGGCGTAGGGCAGCGAGATGCTACCCTGCTGGTCCACCTGGAGGGCGGGAAACGTGGCGTGCCGCTGCTCCTTGCCGCTGAAGAGACCGCCCTCACCGGCCTCGTAGACCGTAACGGCAAGGATGTCGCCGGCGCCGATCCGTGACCGGGGTGCCTTGGCGGCTGTGCGCATGAGGCGGCCGAGGCCGTTCTTGTTGGCAGCTCCGATGGCGCGGATGACCTCGCGGTTGACGTCGATCACGACATACTCGGCGGGATCGGTCGTGGTTGGGGTGCCGCCAATCTCGCGGGACAGCGGTCCGGTCGATGGTGTGATGCCGCAGCCGGCCACAGCTAAGCAGATCAAGGCGACCAAGCCTTTGAACGCGGCCCGCAGCAATGGCCAGCGAATTCCTTCAGCCATCAGTTCCGACACCGCACCAACCGTATTTCTACTTTAGGTAGATGAAACCATAGCGCGGGCGATCCGGTCAATCGAAGTCGGACCACATCTAATGGTTGTTGATTCATTCTGCGCCGACCGTTGCCAAAATACAACGATACAGCTCATATCAGTTGATTAAGCGTTTGATATTATTGCGATGATGCTGATGGTGGACTACCATTGTCAGAATCATCAGCAATGAGATGTAGCAATCTATGATTGAATTATTGGTGAATGTGAGCATTAGTTTCGTGGTCAATGTAATTGTCGAGTGAATGCAATCTTAGGTGGTGGGATCGGGTATGCGGGGCGTTCGAGCTGCGACGCTGTCCAGCGGGATCTGGCAGCTGAGGGATCTGTTACGAGGGGCGGTGGGGGTCGAACTCGTCCGCTGGCCGAAGCTGGTCGGGGCAGACGCGTTCGATGTCGTTGTTGGGTGGGGTCACAAATCGACGGCCGCGTCAGCCCGTCGGTTGTCCGAGCGTCGCAATAAGCGCTACGTGGCTATCGAGGATGGCTGGATCAGGTCGATCCGGCCGGGACCAGAAGAATTGCCGAGATCCCTCATCGTCGATCGGACTGGGGGGATCTACTACGACGCCAGCGCACCGTCCGATCTCGAGCGCCTGATCGCGGAGAACGCCGCCGACACTGATTCAGATTCGCGCCTGCGCGCCGAGCGCGGCATGGCGCGCCTTCGCCGCGAGGCGATCTCCAAATACAACGACGGGCCGCAGCTCGACGAAGCCGCCTTGGGAATGACGCCGCGCCGCGGCAGGCGGCGCGTTCTTGTGGTTGACCAGACGTACGGTGACGCGTCAGTGGGCGGCGGTCTCGCCGACAGCCGCACCTTCGCGGCGATGTTAGACGCGGCGCGCATCGAAAACCCCGGCGCGGAGATCGTCGTCAAGGTGCATCCCGAAGTGATGAACGGCACCAAGTTCGGCTATCTGGCGGGAATGGCTCTCGAGGACATTCGCGTCATCGCCGTTCCGGTCAATCCTTGGTCGCTGCTCGAGATCGTCGACCGGGTCTATGTTGTCACGAGTCAGCTCGGCTTCGAAGCGTTGATGGCAGGCCTGCCGGTGACGTGCTTCGGCGCACCGTTCTATGCGGGCTGGGGTCTCACCGACGATCGCATTGCGGTTGCGCGTCGCACAGCGCGTCCGACACTCGCCCAGCTCTTCGCCGCGGCCTATCTCGACTACGCTGCCTATCTCGACACGCGGACCGGCCAGCGCGTGAGTTTCGAGGCGGCGGTGGATCAGATCGTGAAGGACAGGGCGGGCTTGCCTGCCGCTGGAGGTCGAAGATCGGCGCGCCGATGGCGGGCGATCGCTGCGTGGCGCTGATGCTGACGGCATCGAGAAATGGGGAGTCCGGTTGCGTCGTCATCACCGGCGCGAGCCGTGGGCTTGGGCGCGCTCTGGCAATGGCATATGCCGAGCCTGGCGTGCTGCTCGGCCTGACGGCGCGTGATTCCGCCGCCCTCGAGGAGGTCGCCTCGGGCTGCCGCCGTCGCGGCGCGGAAGTCGTGACGTGCATCGCCGACGTGGCGAGACCGGACGCGCTCTCCACGTGGCTGCGCGGCCTCAACGCACGACGGCCGATTGCGCTGCTGATCGCCAACGCCGGGCGCTTCGACGGGCGGCGCATTGGCGCCGACCGCGAGACGCTCGACGACGCGCTCGGCGTGCTGCGCGTCAACCTCGAGGGCGTCGTGCGTACGATCGACGCCGCTCTGCCGCTGATGATGTCGCGCCGAGGCGGCCGCGTCGCAGTGATCTCGTCGCTGGCCGCCATCTATCCGCTCGCCGACGCGCCGGCTTACAGCGCGTCCAAGGCGGGTGTTGCCGCGTACTGCGAGAGCCTGCGGGCGCTGGTCGCGCCTCACGGCATCCACGTCTCGGTCGTCTACCCCGGCCACATTGCGACGCGCCAGACGGAGGTGCAGGAGGGCTGCCTGCACGTGGTGATGACGCCCGAGGTGGCGGCGCGTCGCATCAAGCGTGGGCTTGCGCGGCGGCGTTCACGGATCTGGCTGCCGACGCCGTTGGCGCTGCTGTCGCGTATCGGCGGCGCGCTGCCGCCGAAGCTGCGCGAGCTGACGGCGGGGGCCTTCCGTTTCCGGGTGCACGAGAGCAGCTCCAGCCCGTGAGCCGGGTCAGAAGCGATAGCGGATGCCAAACGTCGCGAAGTGGACGCCGCCACCGACGCCGTTGAACATGTCGACCTCGCCGACCAGCACGCGCGCGCCCGAGCGGTGGTGTATCCGCCCGACCAGCTCCCACTCCGGATAGGCGGGCAGGCCGAGGGTGATTTCGGGCGAGAAGAAATGGAGCAGCTTGGACCCGCGATGGGTCTTGTCGCGTTCGCGCTCGAGTTCGGGAACCGACGACGCGAAATTGAAGCCCGTCGAAGCGGCGACCGTCGTGCGCACGTAGCGGTTCCATGGGAACCAGGTCCAGCGTGCGTAGAGGGACGCCCACACCTCGGTCTCGTGCATGTTACCGAAGCGCTGGGCGATCCCGATCTCGCCCTCAAGATCGATGACCTCCACGAATGTCACCAGCCGTCGGGAGGCTGCGCCCGCGATGATGCCGCCGCGGGAGAATTCCCAATCCCAGGGCGGGACGAAGTCCTCCGGCCTGAAGGTGGTCAGATTCTCGAGCCCGAACATCGACAGCATGCCCGTGGTGGTGAAAACGCCGCCATAGACGTGGACGGCGCATTCCCCGGCACAGAATGGCGTGCCGCTGGACGGTAAGTGGCTTTTGAACCAGGCGAAATCGGCCCTGGCGGGCTGCTCGGCCGATACAGTTCCGCCGCCGAAACGCACCGCAAGAAGCACCGCGGTCGCGACGGTGATCACGCCCCGAACTTTGCCCGACCTCCACATTCCAAGCCCCGCCAATTGCCACAAATCGAACATGGCGAGTCCGTGCAATAATTGCAACTTAAGATTGAATAAACATGGGCCGCGCCGAGCAGAATGCGAGCCGGCTTATCCCCGCCCCGCGAACGCTGACTAGATTTGGGTCGCCCGACACGCCGTCCCCATGCACACGCCGGAAACGTACTGATGGACACTCCGAACCTCGGCCTCCCCTTCCTGATGGCGGCTCAAGCTCAGAAGCACGTCACCCACAACGAGGCTCTGCGCGCCCTCGACGCGCTGGTGCATCTGGCTGTCGGAGATCGCGACCTCTCTGCCCCGCCCGGCGCCCCCGAGGACGGTGATCGCTACATAGTCGCCGAAGGCGGGTCGGGTGCCTGGGCCGGGCGCGACTCGCAGATCGCGGCATTCCAGGATGGCGGCTGGGCCTTCTTCGCACCGCGCCTGGGTTGGCGCGCATGGATCGGCGATGAGGCCCTGCTCGTCGTGTGGAGCGGCAGCGAGTGGTCACCTGTCGGCGGCGGCGAGGGCAGTGGTGGTGACGGCGCATTCGATACGGTCGGCGTCAGCACCACCGCCGACTCGACGAACCGCCTCTCAGTGGCGTCTCCCGCCTCGCTGTTCACCCATGCCGGCAACGGCCATCAGGTCAAGCTCAACAAGGCGGCCGCCGGCGACACCGCATCGCTGTTGTTCCAGACCGACTGGTCCGGCCGCGCCGAGATCGGAACCACCGGTGACGACGACTTCCACTTCAAGGTCAGTCCCGACGGTAGCGATTGGCACGACGCCATCGTGATCGACAAGGATACTGGCGCTGCTGCGTTGCCGTCCGGGTTCCTCGACCCCGCCGCGACGCGCGCGCAGCTCAAGATGTTGACGCTCACGCAAGCCGCCTACGACGCACTCGATCCGCCCGATGCTGACACGCTCTACTTCATATCGGATGCCGAGTAGGCCATGGCCATCGCACTTGGCGGCGCCATCATCGGCAAGGTCTTCCACGGCTCCGTCGAGCTGGCGAAGGTCTATCACGGTGCCGCGCTCATCCACGACACGACCGGCGACTTCCTCCTGACTGAGGACGGCGATCGCATCACGCTCGAAGACGGCACGCCGATCGAACTCACCGGAACCATCGAAGGACTCGCGACCGCTGTCGATCTCGACGGAACCGAGTGGGGCTTCATCCTCCAGGACGGCGCGACCGTGAAGGCGCGTCTGTCGGACCTCTTGGAATATCTAAATGGCTGACAAGAAGATCTCGGAGCTCGACGAAGCGGACGCGCTGACCGGCGCCGAGCTGATCGCGATCGTGCAGGATGGTGTCACCCGACAGGCGACCCTGCTGGCGATCAAGGATCTCGGACTCGCCGCTGCGCCTGATGTCTTCGCGGAAGACAACTGGTCCGTCGCGCGTGGAAATGCGCTGGCGGCCGTCACCATCGCTGCGCTGCCGGCGGACAACGGGGCGACGATCACCGACGTGGAATACCGCGTCGACAGCGGCTCCTGGGTTTCATCGGGCGGCACGGCAGGCTTCGATATCACCGGCCTCACGAACGGCGTCGAGTACGACATCGAGTTGCGTGCTGTGAATGCGGTCGGCGCCAGTAATGCCAGCGACACCAAGAGCGTCACGCCGGCGACGGTACCAAGTGCGTTCGGCGCCGGTGCCTGGTCGCTCGCCGCCGGCCATCAGAAAGCCGACGTCACGATCGGCTCGCTGCCCGCCAGCGGTGGCTCGACCATTACCGACATAGAATACCGTCTGGACGGCGGCTCGTGGATCTCATCCAGCGGCGTATCGTCCTTCACGATCACCGGCCTGACGAACGACACCGAATACGATGTCGAGCTGCGGGCGCTGAACAGCGTCGGCGCCGGCGCCGCGAGCGATACCAAGTCCGTGACGCCGGGCTGGACGCCGCTGAACCTGGGCGCCAAGCTCCGGGCGTGGTGGGACTATACCGACACGGCAAATCTCTGGCAGAACACCGACGCTACGGGCGCGGTATCTACCGACACCGATCCCGTGGGCCGCGTGAGCGACAAGTCCGGCAACGGCAAGCATCTCATTCAGGCGACCAGCGGCAACAAGCCGGCCTATCGCACCAGCGCGCCGCGCGTCCGCTTCGACGGTTCCAACGACTATCTGGCTGTCGCGTCGGCCGCCTTCCCGCTGGATGCCTTCGAACTGTTTCAAGTTGTGCAGCAGCACGCGACAGGCGCCAATGATGATCGGCTCTATTCGTTCGCGCGTTCCGGGATTGATGCGGACTGGAACAGCACCAGCGCGCTGATCATTACGTTGGGTAACGCATCCAATCTTCTCGAGATGTACGCGAATACGGCCAACCTTCAGGCCCTCTACGCGGGCAGCGGGCTGCTGCCCAAAGGCCTCTATGAAACATCGAAAACGACGACCGTCGCCTCCATCAATGTCAACGGTGCGAACGTGGCGACTGATAGCAGCTTCAATGCGCTCGGCAGCACACACAACGGAAGTTTCCTCGACGGCGCTCGCAAGGAGAACCAGGGAAGCACCACCGTCGCCGGCGGCACTGCAATAGATCGCTTTGAGACGATCATTACCGCTGCCCTCACCAGTGACGAGCGGACCGCCCTGCGCGACTATCTCTACGCACGGCACGAGATTACGCCATGAGGTGTCTCGGCGTCCGGATTGCCTGAGGCCGCAGGCAGGCGATCGAGCTTTGCGTTAAGCGCCGTGGCGCGTTATTCCGCTCAGCCTTAATTCTGGGAACTGCGTCATGCTCTGGAACTCGCTCATGCTGTACCTCGCCTTCACCGGCGGCTTGGCGATCGGTTTCGTGCTCGGCGCCGTCTGGGCTTCCCGCGAGCGATAGGATGCGCTGATTTTCCGCTATCAGAGTATACAACTTTTGAGATGAAGAAGTCTCAGTTGCGGGTTCGGTGCGTAGTCGAAATTCTCCTCCTGGTTGTGCCCGTCGAAGGTTCGACGCCAAAGTGTGCGCCATAGGTTTGAATTTTTTCATCCACAGATTGTAGATCGTGGCGCGCTCATAACAACTTGAGATTGCCGATCGCGGCCGTTACGCATGCATTTGTCTCTCTCGCGTTGGCCTTGCCGTACGCCGTCAGAGGGACGCCTGCCCTTGGTCGGGGCGGCGTAGGGATTGCACGGGGAAGCGTGGCGGCGGCCGTCCTGGCGAGAACGCTTTGGTGTTCCTCGGAGGTAGGCGCTCGGGGAGTCCATAGTGGTGCAGGTGGATGCAGAAAACCGACAGCCCGACGTTCTGATTGCCGGCCTAGCGTGTCGGCTGCCCGGCGCGCCAAGCGCTGCCGAGTTCTGGTCGGTCCTGTACGAGGGCCGCTGCACGGTTACCGATGTCGGGGACGGTCGCTGGCCGCGCGGGCGCTATTTTCACCCCCGCCCCGGTGAACCCGGAAAGGCCTGCACCTTCCGGGCGGGCGTCCTCGATGCCCCCTGGTCATTCGACCCGTCAATGTTCGGGATCTCGCCTCGGGAAGCGGCACAGATCGATCCGCAGCAACGCCTTCTGCTCGAACTCGTCTGGGAAGCTCTCGAGGACGCGGGCGTGGCTGCTTCCCGCCTCGCCGGCACGTCAGTCGGCGTCTTCGTCGGCGCGTCATCCGTCGACCATGGCACCCGCCGCGTGTTCGATCTCGCCGGTGGCGACACCTACTACATGACCGGCAGCGCGCTCTCGCTGATTGCCAATCGGATTTCCCACGTCTTCGATTTCGCCGGCCCGAGCTTCGTTGTCGACACCGCCTGCTCGTCCTCGCTCGTCGCGTTGAACCAGGCGATGGCGGCGCTGCGCCGCGGTGAGATCGACACTGCGATAGTCGCCGGTGTGAACATGCTCCTCACACCGTTCCCGTTCATCGGCTTCTCCCAGGCCCGTATGCTGTCTCCCGAGGGCCTGTGCCGGGCGTTCTCCGCCAACGGGCAGGGCTACGTACGCGCCGAGGGTGGTGTCGCCATCGTGCTCGCCCGCGAAGGTGCCGCGGTGCTCGACCACGGTGCCCCTCATGCTCGTATCGTCGCGTCCGGTGTCAATTCCGACGGCCGGACAGTCGGCGTGTCGCTGCCCTCCTTCGAGGCGCAGGGTCGGCTGCTACGCTCCATCTACGACAGCGCCGGCATCGATCCCGACCGTCTCGCCTTCTTCGAGGCCCACGGCACTGGCACGCGTGCCGGCGATCCCATCGAGGCGCGCGCAATCGGCGAGCAGATCGGCCGCCGTCGCCGCGATCCGCTGCCGATCGGCTCGGCGAAGTCCAACGTCGGTCATCTCGAACCAGCCTCCGGCCTCGTCGGTCTGCTCAAGGCGACGCTGGCGCTGCACCACGATCTGCTGCCGGCAACGCTGCACGCGGAGGAGCTCAATCCCGATATTACCTTCGCCGAGCTGAACCTGCGTGTCGCGCGCCAGCCCGTCGCTCTCCCGCGCACCGACGAGCCACGTCTTGCCGGCATCAGCGCGTTCGGCTTCGGCGGCACGAATGCTCACGTGGTGATCGCCGATCCGATACCCGTGCGCGGCCCAGCTTGGATTCCAGGGGTCGTCGACACAAAAGCGGAGTCACAGCCGCGCTTGGCGGCATTGCTGACCGCGCGCACTGACGCCGCGCTGACCGAAGGTGCCGGGCGGATCGCTGCAGTCCTCACCCGAGGCGAAGCGAGCACTATCGGCGCAGCGCTCGCTCATCACCGCGATCGACTGTCCGAGCGTGCGGTCATCATCGGCGATCTCGACGCCGGCCTCGCGGCCATCGCCGGCGGCGACGCCAGCGAGCACGTGGTGCGCGGACAGGCCGTCGCCGCGGAGGCGCCGGTTGCCTTCGTCTTCTCCGGCAATGGCTCGCAATGGGCCGGCATGGGCCTTGTCGCCCTCGACAATGATCCGATCTTCAGGCGCCACTTCACGGCGATCGGCGACATCATCGAGCGTCAAGCCGGATGGTCCGTCATCGAAATGCTGGACTCGGCTAACCTCGCGGACCAGATCCGGTTGACGCGCATCGCGCAGCCCCTGCTGTTCGCGCTCCAGGCCGCCGCCGCCGACACGCTACGTGAGCGTGGGCTCGCGCCGTCCGTCGTCGTCGGCCATAGCGTCGGCGAGGTTGCCGCCGCCTACGCCGCCGGTCTCTACGATCGTGAGCGTGCCGTCCGGCTTATCATCGCCCGATCCGTCGCGCAGGAATTCTCCCGCGACCAGGGACGGATGGCCGTGCTGCACGCGTCCGACGACGAGGTGCGCAATCTCCTCGACAGCATTGCCGCCCCGTCGATCGAGATCGCAGCCATCAACAGTCCAACCTCCGTGACGCTGGTCGGCCCCGCCGACGAGATCAGCGATATGCTCAACGTCGCCGAGGCCGCGGGGCTGAGCGGGCAGCCGCTCGATATCGACTATCCTTTCCACAGTCGGATCATGGATGCGGCGCGCAACCGGCTCCACGCGGACCTCGCCGACCTCGTTGCAAGTCCCGGCAATGCGATCTTCATATCTACTGTCGACGCTGCGCCACTGGATGCCGACGCACTCGACGCGGACTACTGGTGGCGGAACGTCCGCATGCCTGTCTTGTTCGCTGATGCCATCCGGCGGGTCGCATCCCATGGTGCCGGCGTTTTCGTCGAAATCGGGCCGCGCCCGGTCCTCCGCACTTACCTCGACCAGACGCTGCGCGCCGCGAACGCTGCCTTCGCCATCGTACCGACCTTCTCGCGTCAGGATCAGCACGCCGTCGATGCTCTCGCCGTGACGTGCGCCACCGCCATCGCGCGCGGCGCCCGCTTCGATGCCGTGCGCGCCTTCGGTCCGCCGCCGCCGACCGGCTGGCGCTTCCTGCCCCACTATGCGTGGCAACGCACGCACCTCTTCGACGCCGAGACGGCTGACGCCATCGGCGGTCTCGAGGTTAGCCTCGCCGGTCCCGCGAAGGACGGCCTGATCGGCTATCGTGCCTCGTCGGACGTGCCCGTCTGGCACAGCCATCTCGATACCGTTGTCTGCCCCGAGCTTGGCGATCATCGCGTCGCGGGCAAGTCGTGGCTTCCGGCCGCCGCCTTCGCCGACATGGCGCTCTCCGCAGCGCAAATGTGGCTCGGCCACGATCGCGTGGAGCTGCGCGACCTCGACATCGTGCGTCCGCTCGTGCTCTCGGCCGAAGCGCTGATGGACGTGCGCACGAGCATCGATTCCGCAACGGCAACCTGCCAGATCGATAGCCGCCCGTGTCGGTCAGATGATCCCTGGCAAGTCCATGCGCGGTGCCGCGTCACGAAGCTGTGCGATGCCGATCGCGCGCCTTCCGCCCGCATGTGGACGGAAGTCGGCGCGCGTGTTCTCCCCGCGGCCGATGTCTACGCGCAAGCCAAGCGTGTCGGTCTCGATTACGGTCCCGCGTTCCGCCGTCTCTCCAATGTCCGCTTGATGGCCGGAGGCGAGATCCATGTGGACCTCGATCCCGCCGCCGGTCTGTGGCCCCGCGCCTGCGTGCTCTCGCCGACTGACCTCGACGCTGCCTTCCACGGTCTCTTTGCACTTCTCGGCGGCGATGACGCAATCGCGGGCGACAAGGCCTACATTCCCGTGCGGCTCGGCCGCCTCCAGATCGTCTCGCCGTCAGCGACGGTGGTGAGCGCGCGTATCTCCGACGTACGCGTCACCCGTCACGCGCTCTGCTGCAGTATCCTCCTGTTCGATGCGGACGGCGCCGTCGTTGCAGGTGTCGAAGAGGCGCGCTTCGCCGTCACCGCCTTGAAGACCGGTCGCGATGCCGACAGCGTCGCCTGTCATTTCGTTGGCCGGCGACATCTCGACGCCCGCCGCGCGTCGAGCGAGGCGCCAGATCTCGACGCTTTCCGCCGCAAGCTCGCCGCCCTCCCTGCCGCCGGTCCGGGGCCGAGCGAGGAAGCCGTCCTGCTGCTCGATGCCGCCGCGCAGCGCGCCGCCTATGACGCGCTTCAGGTGATCGCCGGTCCGGAAGGTCGCATCGACGTCGGTGCCGCCGCGGGACCACTCGCGACTGCAATTGCGATCGCGCGGCGCGGCGGACTGATCGTGACCGACGAGACCGTGCGGCTCGTCAACGATTGCCCGGTGCCGCCGCTCGACCAGATCATGCCGGCGCTGCTGGCCGAGCATCCCGCCTACGGCGCCGAGTGCGCGCTGTTGTCCGACGCCGCGGCCGTGGTTGCCAAGGCGGCACCGAAGCTCCGCGCGGATTCGCTGGAGAGGTCCCGGGCGGCCGTTGCCTGGACGCCTGCGACCGCAACGTGGCAGCACTACCGCCAGCACGCGCCGCGCGCCCGCGCCGCCGTCGCGCATGTGCGCTCGGCAGTCGAGCATCTGACCTCGCGTTGGCCCCATGACCGACCGCTGCGGCTCCTCCAGCTCGGGGCCGACGGCGCACTGATCCAGACATCGCGACTCGCGACGCTCGTTGCCGAGGGCCGCCTCCAGCTCACGATTGCGGACGACGATGCACCTGCGCTGCGTGCTTTCCGCGCGCGAATCGGCAATCTCGCGTTGGCGGCGCTGGTCGAACTTGACGACGCTGGCTTCGCGGCGCTGTCCGAGCTTGGACCATTCGATGCGCTCGTCGCCTCCGGTATCCTGTATCGCTTCGACGCTCGGCGACTCGCCACGATCCGCAGCGCACTGGCACCGCGCGCCGTACTGTTCGCCGTCGAACCCGACGCTGGTCCCGCCGCGCAGCTCATATGCAGCCTCATGGGTGGGCAGGGCGATCGCGCCTTGCCAGTGCGCGATGCGGCGCGCTGGCAGAGCGCGCTTGCGAGCGCCGGGTTCACCGACGTCGACGTGCAGGTGCGTCAGCAGCTTTCCGGCCTCGTCGTCATCTCGGGCAGCGCCTGCGACGCTTTCGCCGAGCCTCGTGACGAGGTCGGCACTGCAGATGGCGCACCGCGCGCGCGTCGCAGTCGCGTCGTCGCTGTGGATCAGGCCGCTGTCGCCGGTTTTGCTGCGCTGTTCGATGTGGCTCGCCGCACCCGGTCCGATCCTCGCGCAGATGCAGCTGGCGATGCCGCCGTTAGCGAGGTTATCATCCTTACCGATGCCGGTTGCATTATCGATGATCCGCGCCGCGCCGTCGCCGATGCAATCGCGCTGATCAAGGAGACGCTGGCCTATGCCGACACGGTGCCCGCGCGCGTCTGGGTCGTGGCGTCGGGTGGCGCGCGCCATCTCGTCGGCGAGGGCCGCGCGTCACCGGTCGCCACCGCCATCTGGCCCCTGGTGCGCACGATCGCCAACGAGCATCCGCACATCGACTTTCGCGCGGTCGATTTCGCCGAGGCGTTCGATGTCGCTTCTCAGGCAGCGCGACTCGCCGAGCTTGTAGCCGCGCCCGGCGACGAATCCGAGATCGTGCTGACGGTGCAGGGTTACGTCGCATTGCGCGCCGCGCCCGGTCTCGCCGCGCCTCGCGCAAGCGGAAAGGCAAATCTCACGCGCGGCACTCGCCTCGCACTCGATCGACCGGGCGCGCTGCAGAGCCTTCGCTGGGACGTTGTCGAACGCCGCGCACCGACTGAAGATGAGGTCGAGATCGAAGTCGCGGCTGCCAGCCTCAATTTCCGCGATGTCATGTGGGCGACAGGAGTGCTTCCCGTCGAAGCGCTGGAGGATGGTTTTGCGGGGCCGACTGTGGGCTTCGAATGCGCGGGCACCGTCGTGCGTGCGGGCGCACGCGTGACCCATCTCGGCGTCGGCGACCGCGTCTTCGCGATGGCACCGGCGACCCTCGCCTCGCACGTGACCGTGGCGGCCGCTGCGGTCAGCCGCGTTCCCGAATCGATCGATCTCACGGCTGCCGTGACGGTACCTGTGGCGTTCCTCACCGCGCACTACGCACTTGACCGCCTCGGGCGGCTCCGCGCCGGCGAATGGGTACTGATCCATGGCGGTGCCGGTGGCGTCGGTCTCGCAGCAATCCAGATCGCGAAGGCGAGGGGCGTCCGCATCATCGCCACCGCGGGAACGCGCGAGAAGCGCGCGCTGCTCCGCCAGCTCGGCGCCGACCACGTCTTCTCATCGCGCTCGCTCGCCTTCGTCGACGAGATTCGCGCGGTCGTGCCCGATGGCGTCCACGTCGTGCTCAACGCGCTCGCTGGCGAGGCGATGGAACGCAGCCTCGAGCTGGTGCGGCCGTTCGGCCGCTTCCTTGAACTCGGCAAGCGTGACTACTACGAGAATGCCAAGATTGCGCTGCGTCCCTTCCGCCGTAACGTTTCCTATTTCGGCATCGATGTCGATCAGCTCGCGATCCACGATCCGCGCCATGTCCAGGAACTGATGAGTGAACTCTGCGCCGAGCTCGAATGCGGCGCACTCCATCCTTTGCCGTATCGTTGCTTCGATGCCGAGGATACGCTGGCCGCGTTCCGTCTGATGCAGCAGTCCGGCCACATCGGCAAGATCGTCGTCGCCCCACTTGCCCCCCGTGACGCGATCGCAGCGCCGCTACCGCGGACCTTCTCCGTCGCGGCTGATGGTGTGCATCTCGTTGTCGGCGGTCTCGGCGGCTTCGGCATGGCAACTGCCGAATGGCTCGTCGAGCGCGGCGCAAGAGCACTCGCCCTGGCCTCGCGTAGCGGCGCGCCAGGTCCTGACGCCGCTGCGGCAATCGCCCGTTTGCGTGCGCAAGGCGTCGAGGTTCTGCTCGAAGCTTGCGACGTGACCGATGGCGATGCCGTCGCATGTCTCCTCGAGCGCGTGCGCGAACGGGGTATGCGTCTCGCCAGCGTCTTCCATTGCGCCATGGTCATTGAGGACGGCGTGCTCGCCAATATGGATCGCGACGCTGTCGAGCGCGTACTGGCGCCGAAGATCGATGGTGCGCGCCACCTCGATCGCCTGACGCGCGGCGCCGGACTAGATCATTTCGTTCTCTACGCGTCGGCGACGACACTGCTCGGCAATCCCGGCCAAGGCGCCTACGTCGCCGCCAATGGCTATCTCGAAGGTCTTGCTCACGAGCGGGCGGCTGCCGGCGAGCCGGCGCTCGCAGTCGCCTGGGGCGCGATCGCCGACACCGGCTACCTCGCGCGCGACGCGAGAGCGGCGTCCCTGATGAGCGCGCGCACCGGGGCCATTCCGATGACGGCAAGGGAAGCGCTGCATCACCTCGAGGTCGTGCTCGCACGCGATGATCTGGCGCCGGTGGCGACGATTGCGCCCGTCGACTTGCACGCCTTGACACAACGGCTGCCGGTGCTCAAGCGACCCACGTTCGCCGCGCTCGCGCCCGCCGAGGACGCGATGGCGCAAATCGAGGGCCCGCCAGATCTCGCCGCCGAGATCGCCGGCCTCGACGCTGCCGCGGCGCACGCGGTGCTGCTCCGCCATCTCACCGGCGTGATCGCGGCGATCATGCGCACACCGGCATCATCCGTCGAGGCGCGTCGGCCGCTTGCCGAGATGGGCATCGACTCCTTGATGACGGTAGAGCTGCAAATCGCAGCCAGGGAGCGCTTCGGCATGGAGCTGCCGCTCGGCGGTCTCGTCGCTGGCGCGACCATCGATGACCTCGCGGCGCGGCTGCTGCAACGATTGAAATCGGGTCCGAGCGCGAACGATGCGGAACGCGACCTGATCGCAAAGCATCTGGAGCGTAGCGAGGGAACTCCGCAGGCCATCGCGGCGCAGTAGCGCAAGCTGGAGGACGAATGACCGAGCAGACGATCCGCAGAATGCTTGCCGGAACAGACAAGGTCGATCTGATCGCGCGCATGCGCGGGCTCGCGCGCGCCATCGATCCGACACAGGGGGCACGTCCCGATCGCGCCGCGCCAGCATTCGAGTCGCTCGTCGAGTACAGGACGCTCACCAGGCATCGCGACGTGGCGCGCGACTACCAGGTCGCCGACCCCTACTTTCGTGTGCAGGCCGGGCGCGCCGGTCCGACGACGGTGATCGACGGACGCGAGGTGTTGAACTTCTCCTCCTACGACTACCTCGGTCTCAATCACGCGCCTTCCGTTGCCGCAGCCGCCAAGGCTGCAATCGACCGGTACGGCACGTCCGTCTCCGCGAGCCGCCTCGTCGCCGGGGAGCGGCCGATCCTGCGCGATCTCGAGCGGAAGCTCGCGTCTATCTACGATGCCGACGATGCGGCTGTATTCGTCAGCGGTCACGGCACCAATGTCGGCGTCATCTCGACGTTGATGCGACCGCAGGATCTCATCCTCCACGACCAGCTCTGCCATGCCAGCATTCTCGTCGGGGCTAAGCTGTCGGGTGCGGCGCGCCGCGCGTTTCCTCACAATGATCTCGCCGCGTTGGAACAAATGCTCAAGGAAGCTGATGGCGACCACGAGCGTATCCTCATCGTCGTCGAAGGTCTGTATTCGATGGACGGTGATCTCCCCGATCTTGAGCAGCTTGTCGCGCTCAAGCGTCGCTACGGCGCGTGGCTGATGGTAGACGAGGCGCACGCGCTCGGCGTGCTCGGAGCGAAAGGCCGCGGCGTCGCCGAGCATTTCGGCATCGATCCGCGCGACGTCGACATCTGGATGGGCACGCTCAGCAAGACCCTTGCCGGGGCTGGGGGCTACATCGCTGGCTCGACGGGCCTGATTGAGCTGCTCAAGCTCGGCGTTTCCGCTTTCATCTACAGCGTCGGCCTGTCACCGCCGGTCGCGGGGGCCGCGATCGCGGCGATAGATGTCCTGCAGCGCGAACCCGAGAGGACCGAGCGGCTCCGGCACAACGGTCGGTTCTTCCTCGAGACGGCGAAGTCTGCCGGTCTCGATACAGGGCTCGGCGAAGGGTATGCGATTTGCCCCGTGCTGATCGGCGATTCGCTGCGCGCGGCGAAGTTGTGCGAAGCGCTCCTCGAAAACGGAGTGAATGTCTCGCCGATCATCTATCCGGCGGTGCCGGTGCAGTCTGCGCGCCTACGCTTCTTCATCACCAGCGAGCACACCGAGGATCAGATCAGGACGGCGATCACGGTCACCAAGTGTAAGCTTGACAAGCTGGTGGCCCAGGGTTTCGGCCTGTCGATGAAGGCGCGCCTGCTGGCTTCAGGTCACGAGCGTTGAGCGGCGTCGTGATCGCGGGTGTCTCGTGGTGGAACCGCAAAGCGGTCGCCGCCCTCGTCCGCGATATTGATCCAGCGCCGCGGATCGCCGCAGACATAGCGAACGGCATCGACGCGGCGCGACGCGAGGGCCATCCGCTTCTCGCGTGGGCCTCCAGGTTCACGTCCGATCTCGAACGCGAGGCCGCCGCGGTGGGCGTGCACGTCACGCGGATCGAAGATGGCTTCTTGCGATCGGTCGGGCTCGGCGCCGGCCTCGTGCGCGGTGCCTCCTACGCCCTCGACGCACGCGGCATCCACTACGACGCGACTCGGCCGAGCGATCTGGAGCACATGCTGCAGTACGCCCTCGTCTCCGAGGACGAGGCGCGCCTCGGCGCGCGTATCGCTGCACTCATTTCCCACCACGGCTTGTCGAAATACAATCTCGCGGCCGCACCGTTGCGACTTCCGGCGACACCGGGCCGCGAGCGCATCCTCGTGCCTGGCCAGGTCGCCGGCGATGCCGCGATCCGCATGACGATCTCAGACTCTATCGATCTCTCCGCCGGCAACATCAATCTGGAGCTCCTGCGCGTCGTGCGCGAGCGCCACCCGCGGGCCTACATCGTCTACAAGCCGCATCCCGATGTGGTCAGGGGGCTGCGTCCCGGCCACATCGCACGAGAGGACGCGCGCCGGCTCGCGGATATCGAAGTGGCCGATGCCGATATCCTGGGTCTTATCGGGCAGTGCGACCGCGTCGAGACGCTATCTTCGCTCACGGGTTTCGAGGCGCTGATCCGCGGCAAGCCGGTGTCGGTGCACGGCGCGCCCTTCTACGCCGGGTGGGGCCTCACCGAGGATCTGACGATGTTCGCGCGACGCTCGCGCCGACGAACGATCGGGGAGCTCGTCTATCTGAGCCTCGTGCGCTATTGCCGCCACGTCGATCCGCTGACGCTGGCGCCAGTATCGTGCGAGCGACTGATCGAGCGCCTTGCCGATCTCAGGGCGCAGCCCCGACGGCACGTGGAGGCCGACGTAATGACGTTCGTCTCGCGGCTAGGCCGCAGGTTCGGGCTCTGATCAGCCCGCGAGCGCATCCTCGATCGCGCGCGCGGCCCGGTTGGTGAGCAGCGCGTCGGCGACATTGCGGACTGCAGCGTCCAGGCCTTCGCGAGAATAGATCGTCCCTCGTACCAGCACACTGCCAGCAATTGCCCGCACGAGGTCGGCGGCAAGCATGGCGTCGGGCTTCAGCGGCGCGCTCCAGAATGAGTCGAGTGTTCCCTGATGCGTGAGGCCCGCGATATCGTAGAGCGCCGGCGCCAGCGTCTTGGTTGGGATTCCGGCGAGCACCGCCTCCAGTCCCGCCGACGAGTTGATCGTCACGACGCCGCGCGCGCCCGGAAGTATTGCGGGGAGATCGCCGCCATCGAGAAAGTGCAGGCGATCCGACAGTCCAAGTGCACGCGCGATGTCGTCAATCCGCCGCCGCCATCTGATGAGGCCGTTGTCGAGTGGATGAGACTTGATGACGAGCGCCGCATCCGCCGGGGCGTGCGCCGCGAACGATGCCGCGATCTGGTCCAGCGCTTCGGCTTGCCCCTTGAACGGCGACCGGGCTCTGATCTGAAAATCGCCTTCGAGCTGCATCGGAACGACGAAGTACGGCCGTCTCGCAGTATTGAGCGCCGCCATCTGGCGCTTGGCACGACGGTTGCGCGCGCCCGCTGTCGCGAGCCGCGCGATCCATGCCGCGTATTCGAGCGGCGGCCAGTCGATCGTGTGGCGCCGATAGTGTGGATAGAGGAACCACAGCGCCGTGTTCGCGAGATTGTAGGCGACGTCGGGAGCGGCGACCCAGGCGAAGTGGCTCGGATAGCGCGGCTTGAGGTCCACCGGGTCGCTCCGCGCCGCCAAGCGCGCGATGGCGTGCGGATCGCGCGGGAACATCGATGCCGCCGCGGTCCCGTCGCGGTCGACGGTCATCCAGTCCGGGCGCAGGTAGCCGAGCTCGGTGACGAAGACGCGCGCGCCGGCGAGGGTCGCTTCCTGCGCCGCAATCGCATGATAGCTGCGGCATTCGCCATGCAACACGACATCGGTGATGCCGTGCGCCGCCATGTGCTTTCGCGCGAAGCCGCCGAATGCGTCGAGCCGGTCGCGGAAGTCGACCGCGCCGCCGCGTCGCCAGTGCAATTTGTCGCCGATGCAGAGATTGATGCGTGATACGCCGTGTCCGGCCGCCTCGATCCGGTCGGCGACGCGCGCGTAAAGCGGCGACAGCGGCCCCTGAAGGAACAGGAAACTCCGCTGCGCCGGCTGTTCGGTCATCGAATGAGGCCCTGGCGCGCTCTACGAATCGAACAGCTCGACGCCGAGCTGATGAGCCCGCGCGAGCCGCGGCGGCGAGTCGACGAAGCCGCCCGGCTCGTTGACGGTGCCATCGATCAGCCGCTGCGTAATCTCGAAGATGGCGCGCGCGCGGCCTTCGCGATTGTAGAAACTGCCTTGGATCTGGATGGTGGCGGCGAGAAGACGGATGAAGCAATCGCGCAGCTCGGGATCGGGAAGCTCCGGCTCGCACCAGAAACTGTCGAGCGAGCCCTGGTGCGTGAGTCCGGGAATGTCGAACATGGCAAGGCCCAGCACCTTGGTGGGTCTGAGCCGCTGGATCGCGTGCATGCCGACCGTGCTATTGATGAGGATGACGCGGCTGCAGTGATCGAGAAGGGTCGGCAGGTGTCCGCCGTCGATCGTCGAGACGCGCCGCGGAATGCCGAGCTTGGCTGCGACCTCGCCGACTACTCGGGACCATCCCTCCCAGCCGTTGTCGAGCGGATGGATTTTGAACACGACGTGGAAATCCTCGGGCGCCGCACGTCGCAACGAGTCGAGCACCATCTCGATCGCCTCCCGCTGATGGCGGAACGGCGAGCTGGCGCGGAGCTGATAGTCGTTCTGCATCTGCAGCGGCACGAGCGCGTAGCGCCGCTTCATCTGCAGCCAGTTGCGCGTGCGGACGGCGGCGCGCCTGCTGCGGCGACCGGATGCCATCAGGCGGGGCAGGTAGCTCAGGTAGTTGAGCAGGGGATTGTAGTAGTTGTCGGCGTTGTAGCGCGGGTAGAAGGGGCGCCCGAAATACGTGATCAGGTGGTGGGTAACCTCGCGAAACGCTTCCGTGGCAAAGCCGTGGGCGTAGCGTTCGGCGAGGTCGCGCGGGGGCACTCTCGCCGCCGCCGCCTTGATCATGGCGGGATCGAGCGGAAAGTGCGAAAGCGCCGACATGCCCTCGCGCTCGAGCGTGATCCAGTCGGGCCGTAGATAACCGAACTCGATCGCGGTGCCGCGCAAGCCGAGGTCGCGCGCGAGGTCGACGGCGACGCGGTGATAGGGCAGGCGGTCCCCATAATAGAGGATGTCGGTGATGGCGTGACGGCGCACGTAGTCGCCGAGGAACGGGCGCCATTGCGCGTATGGGCCACGATAGCTCACCGCCGGACGCCAGCCCCATTGAACGGCATCACCGAGGCACAGATTGATGCGATGAACGTCGTGCCCCCGCGCGACAATTGCATCTCTCAACTCGGGCGCGAACGGACCCGGCGGCGCCTGCAGGAAAAGGAACGCGGGCTTGCGGGTCTGCATCAGCACTGGGGGGCGGCGGGCTATTCCGAGCAATGCGGACGTCGCGCCGTGGTGCGATGCGATGCGGAAATACGTCATCTAATCATCAGGGCACTTTGGAAGCTGCTGATACCGGCAGCGGGTTATGTTCGACGACAACGCTAGCGACGACAGTTGGGGAGGTGAAGCGCAATTATTGCACTCTAAGATTGTAGTTGGGGATAGCCGATGATGTGCTCGATCGCGGCCTAAAAACCAAGCATATGCGGCCTAAAAACGAAGATTCTCGGCCACGCCTGAGCTTATCTACAGAAAGGTGGCCTCGATAAGTGTTGCTATCAAAGGTTGTAGATTTTATGACCGATTGAACGACCTGTCATTGTGCAGCCACGGGACGGCGAATGGGACGCTTCACGAATGGTGGACTTGAGGTTTGGCGCCAATTTCTCAGACTGCGGAACGGCCTAAAGATCCTCTGCCGACGGTTCGAGTACGCCCGCATGCCGGCGGATCGTTTCATTCCGCGCTTCTCGATCGTTTCGCCGGTCTACAACGTTGGCCGCTATCTGGAGCCGTATTTCACCTCGATCGTCATCCAGGAGCAGTTCTGCACGGGCGTGCAGCTGATCGTCGTCGACGACGGGTCGACGGACAATTCGGCGGCCATCCTAGAGAAGTGGCGGCGACGCTTTCCCCGGAACATCACGGTCATCCGTCAGGACAACAGCGGCCAGTCGGTAGCGCGCAACACGGGACTGCGACACGCCGTGGCTAAATGGCTGACCTTCATCGATCCGGACGACTTCATCGAGCACGATTACCTCGCGCGCGTGGGGCGCTTCATCCGGCGTCATGACATCGCCCGGATACCGCTGAATTTCGTCTCCTGTCGGCACATCACCTACAACGAGGCCAACGGCGAGTATCTGGACAATCACCCGCTGCGCCGCCGCTTCGACGCCGATGCCGTCGTGCCGGTGTCCGATCCCGGCCGCTACATTCAGCTTCACGTCAACTCGGTTTTCTTCAGACGCCCCATTATCGAGGCGTCACTCCTGCGCTTCGATGCGCGTGTGAAACCCTGTTTCGAGGATGCCCACTTCGTCGCGCGTTTCATGATGAGCTGCACCGAGGGCACCATCGGCTTCGTGCGCGGTGCGCGGTACTACTATCGCAAGCGCGCCGACAACTCCTCGACGCTGGACACGAGCGCCGAAGCGCCCGAACGGTTCGACGACCTCTATCGATACGGATACTGCGCGCTCCTGGACGAAGCGCGCCAACGCTTCGGCGGCGCGCCACGATGGCTTCAGCGCACGGTGCTGTACGACATTGCCTGGCAGATCCGCCGCTACCTTAACAACGAGGAAAAGCTGGCCTTTCTCGATGCGCGGCAGCTCCAGACCTACAAGTCGCTGCTGCAGCGGGCGTTCAAGCCCATGCACAGCGCGACCATCGCTCGCTTCGAGCTTGCCGGCCTGCGTGAGCTGCATCGGATCGGGCTTCTCGGCACGCTGAAGTCCGTGCACAACAAGAGGTCCTTCTGCTTCATCGAGGAACTCGATGCGCAGCGGGGAACGTTCGTCATCCGGTGGTACGCGTCGTTCTCGGGAAGCCGCGCGCGCATTCGCGTCGACGGGGCCGAGGTCGCGCCGTTGGAGTCGAAAGAGCAGATCCATACGCTGCTGCACGAGCCGTTCTTCTACGAGAACCGCCTGCGCATCAAGCGATCGATTGGCGAGCTGACCGCCGAAGTCGAGGGAGTTCCGTTCTCGATCGATGCGTTCGGCAGCCGCGCGACACCGAGCATCGATCTCGCGGAGATGTTCACGCGTCATTCCGCCGTGGCCGCGCCTGCCATTCTGTCGCGGAGCGCCAGACGCATCCGGCGCCTGAGCCAGTCGCCGCTGATGCGCGGGAAGTACGAGAATGCGTGGGTCCTCATGGACCGCGACACCGAGGCAGACGACAATGCCGAGCACCTCTATCGCTATCTGCAGCGTGCGCGGCGGGACATCAATGCGTACTTCGTCCTGAAACGCGAATCTCGTGACTGGCCGCGCCTCGATGCCGAAGGTTTCCGCCTCATCCCGTTTGGCTCCGACGACCATGCCTGCGCACTGCTCAATGCCCAGTATCTGATTTCTTCACATGCAGACGTTTATGTCTGGAGGCATCTACCGAGGGACGAGTTCCGTGACCTCCTCAAGTACAAGTACGTCTTCCTTCAGCACGGCTACCTCTTCCACGATCTCGCATCCTGGCTCAATACGATTCCCATCGATCTCGTCCTGACGAGCGGCGTACGTGAGCACGAGTCGATCGCGGGCCGGTCGAACCGCTACCGGCTGATGCCGAGCCAGGTCGCGCTCACCGGGCTGCCGAGGCACGATGCGTTGTTCAACAGTGACCGTTTTCCTGAGCGACACATCCTGATCATGCCGACTTGGCGCAACTCGCTCGTCGGCCCGCGAGTCAACAACGGCACCGAGCGTTTGCTCATCGAGAATTTCGAGGAAACAGACTACGCGCTCGCGTGGAAAGCGTTGCTGCACGCGCCGCGTTTAAGGCAGCTGGTCGAGATGCACGGCTACCGGGTCACGTTCTTCCCGCACACCAACGTTCAACCCTACCTCGCGAGTTTCGAGGTTCCTCACTGGATCGACGTCCAGTCGAGAGCTGCCGGAGCTTCGATCCAGGCTGCATTTACGAGCGCGCGCCTCTTGATCACCGACTATTCCTCTGTGGCATTCGAGGCCGCGCGGATCGGACGCGCCGTGCTCTACTATCAGTTCGACCGGGACAGGATATTTTCGGGGATCCACAGCATCCGTCGCGGCTACTTCGACTATGAGCGCGACGGATTCGGGCCGGTGTGCCCCGATCTCGACTCTCTGCTCGATCAGATGCAGCGCGCGCTCGAAAGTCAGGGAAGCGTGCAGCCGCTCTACGCCGCCCGCGCACGCGAAGCATTCAAATGGCGCGATGGCGACGCCTGCCGTCGCGCCGTGCAGGCGATCGAGGCGCTCGGGCAGCCAGTGATCGCTCGCCCCGCGGCTTGGCGGCCTGCCGCCGAGCCGATCGGCGCCAAACCCGTACCCCAGCTCTCGCACGCGCGCGTTTGAGGCCGGCACATCCGCGGCGCCATCCAACACGCGACGATGTGACACAAAAGTACCGCCGCCCGGCTGCGCCTATGGGGGAGGCGCGGTGCAGCCGGACGGCGGGCGGGGTGCTGCGGGCAGGATCAGCCGTGCGCCGATGCCTGCTCAACCTTCTTATGCGCGAGGTCCGCGTCGCTCGGCGGGGCTCCGGCCTGCTTGAGCGGCTTGTTGCCCGTCATCGCGCGCAGCATCACGTAGAACAGCGGCGTCAGGAAGATGCCGAAGAACGTGACGCCGATCATGCCATAGAACACCGCGATGCCCATCGCCTGCCGCATCTCCGCGCCCGCGCCGCTCGACAGCACCAGCGGCACCACGCCCATGATGAAGGCGAACGACGTCATGAGGATCGGCCGCAGGCGGAGCCGGCTTGCTTCGAGCGCGGCCTGCAGCGGTGTGCGTCCGGCAAACTCGAGCTCGCGTGCGAACTCGACGATCAGGATGGCGTTCTTCGCCGACAGCCCGACCAGCACGACGAGGCCGATCTGGGTGAAGACGTTGTTGTCGCCGCCCGTGAACCACACGCCGGTGATCGCGGCCAGCAGTCCCATCGGCACGATCAGGATGATCGACAGCGGCAGAGTCAGGCTCTCGTAGAGGGCCGCGAGCACCAGGAAGACGAGGAAGATCGACAGCGGGAAGATCAGCAGCGCCGAGTTACCGGCGAGAATCTCCTGGTACGTCAGCTCGGTCCACTCGAAGGTGATGCCCGGCGGCAGCGTCTCCGCCGCGATGCGCTCGACGGCCGCCTGTGCCTGTCCCGACGAGTAGCCGGGCGCCGGGCCGCCGGTGACGTCGGCGGAGAGGAAGCCGTTGTAGCGCATGGCCCGCTCGGGTCCCGCCGCCTGCTGCACTCTGAGCAGCGCCGACAGCGGGATCATCTCACCCGACCGCGAGCGCACCTTGAGCAGGCCGATGTCGTCGGCGCGGCTGCGGAATTGCGAATCCGCCTGGACGCGTACCGAGTAGGTGCGCCCGAACCGGTTGAAGTCGTTGACGTAGGCCGAGCCGAGATAGATCTGCATCGTCTCGAAAACGTCGGTCACTGCGACGCCGAGCTGGCGGGCACGGGTACGATCGATCTCGGCGTAGAGCTGCGGCACGTTGATCTGGAAGCCCGTAAACACGCCGGTGAGCTCGGGTGCCTGGCTCGCCTTGGCGAGGAACGCCTTCGTCGCCTGGTCCAGCGCCTCGTAGCCACGGCCCGCCCGGTCCTCGATCTGTAGCTTGAAGCCACCGACCGTGCCGAGGCCTGCCACCGGAGGCGGCGGGAACATGACGATGAAGGCATCCTGGATCGAGGCGAATTGACGGTTGAGCGCCATCGCGACGGCCGGGCCCGCGAGCTCGGGCGTTTGGCGCTCCTTGAACGGCTTCAGCGTCGCGAACACGATGCCGGCGCTCGAGCTGTTGGTGAAGCCCGCGATCGAGAGGCCCGGAAAGGCGACCGCGCTCTCTACGCCGGGCTGCTTCAGGGCGATCTCGCTCATGCGGCGGATGACCTCCTCCGTACGATCGAGCGTGGCGCCATCGGGGAGCTGCGCGAAACCGACGAGGTATTGCTTGTCCTGCGTCGGCACGAAGCCCGAGGGCACGGCCTTGAACACGCCGAATGCAGCGACGACGAGCATCAGATAGATGCCGAAGCCCGCAGTCTTCTGTGACAGCACGCCACGTACGCCGCCGACATAAGCGTTCGTGCCACGATGGAAGATCGCGTTGAAGCCGCGGAACAGCCAGCCGAGCGTGAAGTCGAGGAACCGCGTGAGACGGTCCTTCGGCGCGTCGTGGCCCTTCAGCAGCATCGCGGCGAGGGCCGGCGACAGCGTCAGCGAGTTGATCGCCGAGATCACGGTAGAGATAGCGATGGTCAGCGCGAACTGCCGATAGAACTGCCCGGTGAGGCCGGAGATGAAGGCGAGCGGCACGAACACCGCGACCAGCACCATCGCGATTGCGACAATCGGGCCCGAGACCTCGGTCATGGCCTTGTAGGTTGCCTCGCGCGGCGCAAGCCCCTCCTCGATATTGCGCTCTACGTTCTCGACGACCACGATCGCGTCGTCGACGACGATGCCGATCGCCAGCACGAGGCCGAACAGCGTCAGTGCATTGACCGAGAATCCGAGCAGGTACATCACGGCGAACGTCCCGACGATCGACACCGGGACGGCCGCGAGCGGAATGATCGAGGCGCGCCACGTCTGCAGGAAGAGCACGACTACGATGACGACGAGCACCACGGCCTCGAGCAGCGTCGAGACCACGGCCTCGATCGACGCCCGCACGAACTGCGTCGGATCGTAGACGATGCCGTAGTCGACGCCCTCGGGCATGGTGCGCTTGATCTCCGCCATCACTCGGCGGACCTCTGATGAGATCTGCAGCGCATTGGAGCCCGGCGCCTGGAAGATGCCGACGCCGACCGCCGCCTTGTTGTCGAGCAGCGAGCGCAGCGAATAGTCGGCCGCGCCGAGTTCGAGGCGCGCTATGTCGCGCAACCGCACGACCTGGCCGGTGGTACCCGCTTTGACGACGATGTTGCCGAACTCCTCCTCGGACTGGAGGCGTCCTTGCGCGTTGATGGGGAGCTGCAGATCGATATGCGTCGGCGACGGCGAGGTGCCGATGATGCCGACGGCGGCCTGCACGTTCTGCGCGCGAATCTCGTTGACGACGTCCGCGGCCGAGAGGCCAACCTCGGCGGTCTTGGCCGGATCGAGCCAGATGCGCATGGCGTACTCGCCGCCGCCGAACAGGTTCACCTGGCCGACGCCCTCGATCCGCGCGAGGCGATCGCGGACGTTCAGCACCGCGTAGTTGCGAAGGTAATTGATGTCGTAGCGGTTGTTCGGCGACAGGAGATGCACGACCATCGTCAGGTCGGGCGCGCTCTTGATGGTGGTGATGCCGAGGCGGCGCACCTCCTCCGGCAGCCGTGGCTCGGCCTGCGAGACGCGGTTCTGGACGAGCTGCTGGGCCTTGTCGACGTCTGTACCGAGCCGGAACGTGACCGTCAGCGTCATCACGCCGTCAGTCGTCGCCTGGCTGCTCATGTAGAGCATCCCCTCGACGCCGTTGATCTGCTCCTCGATCGGCGTCGCGACGGTTTCCGCGATCACCTTCGGGTTTGCGCCGGGATATTGGGCGCGGACCACGACCTGCGGCGGCGCCACCTCGGGGTACTCCGAGATCGGCATCACGCGCAGCGCCAGCACGCCTGCGAGAAAGATCAGCACCGACAACACGCCGGCGAAGATCGGACGATCGATAAAGAATCGGGAAAGGTTCATGGCAGCCTCGCAGGGAGCGTGGGACCGCTCCCCGCGGGGCCGGTCAAATCGGGTTGATGGAAATTGCGATCACGATGTGCGTGCCGTTACCGCTGTTGGGCAGGCTTGGTTGCTTCGCCTTGGCCTGGAGAGAGCGCCGCCTGACGATCCATGTCCGTCGCCTGCGGTGTCACGACCGCGCCCGGCCGCACGCGCTGCAGGCCGCTGACGATGACGCGATCACCATTCTCGAGGCCGCTCTTTACGATCCGCAGGTTGCCGGCCATCGGCCCAAGCGTCACCTCACGCCACGCCGCCTTGTTGTCACCGCCGACGACGACCACGAAGCGCTTGCTCTGATCGGTGCCGATCGCGCGCTCGTCCACGGCGATGACAGGTTCCTTGCCCGGCTGCGCCATGCGCACGCGCACGAACTGGCCTGGAATCAGGCGCCCGTCGTGGTTAGCGAAGACGGCCCTGAGGCGCACCGTGCCGCTCGCGGCGTCGACCTGGTTGTCGATGAGCTGCAGCTCGCCCGGGATCCACGCAGCGTCGGCCGCGTTGGTGGCGATCTCGACCTTGATCGCGCCGACGTCCGCCATCGCGTTGGCCTCCTTGCCGAGCGCGGCCATCGCGCGAGCGACGATCGTTTCGTTGGCGTTGAAGCCCGCGTAGATCGGATCGACCGAGACGAGGCTCGTCAGCACCGGCGATTCGGGACCGGCTGCAACGAGATTGCCCACCGTCACCTCGAGGCGCCCGACGCGGCCGTCGACCGGCGCGCGGACCTCGGCGTAGCCAAGATTTAGCCGCGCGGTCTGCAGAGCCGCCTTGGCGGCGCGCACCGCCGCTTCCGCTTCCTTGTTGGCATTGATTCGCTGGTCGACATCGCGCGCCGAGAGTGCCGAAGTGCCCAGCAGCGTGCGACCGCGTGATACTTCGGTGCGCGTGAACTCGGCGCGGGCTTCGGCCGATGCCACCTGCGCTTCGAGCCGATCGACCTCGGCCGCGTAAGGCTCCGGATCGATGGTCACGAGGAGATCACCCTTCTTGACCAGCGCGCCTTCGCGGAAATGGACTTCCTTCACCGTTCCGGCGACGCGAGGGCGGAGCGCGACGCGCTCCACCGCCTCGAGGCGCCCGGAAAACTCGTCCCAAACCACCGCGCTGCGCGGCTCGACGGTCGCGACCGACACCGACGGTGGCGGCGGCAGCATCGCGGCGGGTGCGTCCTGCGTCCGTCCCTGGCCGACCGAATAGAATGCGCCGCCGACGCCTGCGCTGACGGCAAGCGCGGCGGCCGAGGTCCACAGCCACCGACGGCCCTTGGCGGGGGGAAGCGCCTCGGACATTGCGTCGGCGGCCGTGTTGCTCGTGATCATCTCGTTATCCGACATTGTTTCTGTCCTTCTTGTTTCTTGGCTCCCGCTGCTCGGACGGGAGGTCGTGATCGGCTTCTTGCTCTTTGGTTGACCGGCCACTTTTTGTGGCTCGACCCTCATGATCATTCTCGCGTCTGCGAGTAGGCTTGCGTCGTTCGGCGTGCAGAAGTCCGTCCGTCCCTATGGGGGCGGCTGCATCGTTCGTCATTCCGTCTGATCGATGGAAGGGAGCGTTCCCCCCGCCTCCATGCACCCAATTTGACCTAGGCCGGCAGCTTCCGAAATCATACTCGGGTTTGGCTGGGCATATCCGTTGGGTGGCTGACGCCAGCCCAACGGTCTCTGTCTGATACGGCGGCGACGGTCCCTTCAATTACGTGGGGCGTTATCGTTCGAACGGCGGGCACTTCTGGCGGAGCTCCAAGACCGCATCGCGTCGGATTGCACGCCTCGAGCATTCTCAATCGAGGGAGGATCGTTGCAATTGCCACGTCCTGCCCCTATTTTTGTACTGAGCGGTAATTAATGTGCCGCAGTAAGGCTGTCAACAGCTATATGTACCGATCGGTATGGAATGCGGTACCGCTCGCGCATTCGTGAAGGAGGATGAGCCTTGGTGAAGGTCCGCCCTGTTGGCAGGCCCACGTTGGGCCGGCCGAGGGAGTTCGACGCCGACGAGGCCCTCGACAAAGCGCTGATGGCGTTTTGGCGGCGGGGCTTCGAGGGTACGTCGCTATCGGATCTGACCCACGCGATGGGGATCAGCCGTCCGAGCCTTTATGCGGCTTTCGGCAACAAAGAGACGCTCTATCGGCGCGCGCTGGACCGCTACACCGAGAAGGGGCCGTGGGCGATCCAGCGCATTGCGCTCGCCGCGCCGACCGCGCGAGCAGTGGTCGAAGCGCTTCTGCGCAATGCCGCGACCAGCCTCACCGATCCGAACCACCCGGCCGGATGCATGGCGGTGAATGGTGTGTTGTCGTGCGGTGAAGCATCGGACGCGATCCGCGAGGAGCTGTGCGCGCGCCATAGCGCCGGAGAAAGGGAGCTTTTGGAGCGCTTCGAGCGCGCCAAGGCCGCGGGTGACCTGCGCGCCGAAGCAGACCCCGCAGCCCTCGCTCGCTACGTCTCGACGCTGCTGCAAGGTATGGCCGTGCAGGCATCCGGTGGCGCCACGCGTGACGAGCTGCTCGGCGTCGCCGATATGGCCTTGAAGTCGTGGCCGGGATAGCTTCCGCGTAGCGATGCGCGCCTGAATCCCTCGGCTGAATTAATTAAAAACAATATGTTGCGCCGAGGTTCGACCTCAGTGGGCGGCTGAGCAGGTCTTCACGAATAGTTGATCGGCAACATTAGTGAACGATATTCAAATTATCTGAACGTCGATTATTTAAAGTGCAGGGCGATCATCGAGCGTCGCACCTTGCAGCATTGGGAACGACGGGGGACGCCAATGTCCGGAACAGCCACAACGATCATCGCACGCCTCGCCGACGCTCACGGCGAGCAGTTCCGCGTCAGCGTCGGCGCCATCGTCGGCCTTCTGATCACCGGCTTCGTCTGCCAGATGGCATTTGGCTCGATCGGTGATCTGCCCGCGCTCGTCGCGCCGATGGGTGCCTCCACGGTTCTCCTCTTCGCCGCTCCGCAGAGCCCACTCGCACGCCCCTGGTGCTGCATCGGCGGCAACACGGTGTCGGCGCTGGTCGGCGTCACCTGCGCGGCCTTGATTGGAGACCCGATCATTGCGGCAGCGGTCGCCTGCGGTCTCGCGATCGGCCTGATGATTTCGCTCGGCTGCCTGCATCCGCCAGGCGGCGCGGTCGCCCTGACGGCGGTGATCGGCGGCCCTTCGATCCACGCGATGGGCTACGGCTTCGCGATCTGGCCGGTAGCCATCAATTCGCTCCTCCTGCTCGCCGCGGCGCTCGCGTTCAACTGGGTCCTGCCGCGGACCAGGGCCGCCTGATCCTGACTTGCCTTGCTTCAATCCTGGATCATCTCGAGTGCCGCCCGGCGTTCGGCGGACTTCAGCCGCAGGAACAGGGTGCGTGCATTCTTGACGTCGCGCTCGCTACCGCTTTCTGCTGCCTTCTTCAATGCGAGGGTCGTCGGATGATCGGCGCCGGAGATGAACTCCAATGCTTTGGCAAGGCGCGCCATGACTGCGCGATCGATAGTCGTTTCGTCCATACTGATGTCCTTGATATCCTGTGCTGCGCCATGACCGACGGGATTGCCGAGTGTGTGCGCAAGATCGGTGGCTTGACGGTGCGCTCGATCGGTCAGATCGGGCCGTCTGCAGCGCGTGCTCGACAACTATGCCGAGTTTGTCGCGGCCGACGACATGATCGCCGAGCTGCGCGACGACAACAAGCAGCTGGTCGCGAGCATGATCGAGGTGCACAATCTATGCGACGAGCGTGGCGACGTTGCAACCGCGAGCCTGCTCGAGAACCGGATCGACGAGGCCGAGCGCCGCGCGTGGTTCCTGTTCGAGATCAGCCGCAGAGAGAGGGCGTGATTCCACCATGACGAACGATCCTATCGAGGAAGGCGACGAGGTATTCCTCACCGACGGTGGGCGGCACTTCGGTGCCGTGCGGCACGTTGGTCCGTCCGGCCGCAACGAGATCATCGTCTACGTCGAGAACGCCGGCGAATTCACCGTGCCTCTCGACGCGATCGACGCCGTCCATTTCAAGAAGGTGATCGTGCATTTCGACAAGCTCGATCACCGGCTGCAGCGCGCGATCAGGCACGCGCGCGACCGCGAAGACCGGAACCTCTGACGCTCTCTTCTGCGAGAAGCCGTCGCACGGGCGACGAGGTCTCGATCTCGCGGCGTCATCAGGCGGTCATGCCGGCCGCCTTCATGAGCAAGCGAAGGAGCAGGGCGACCGCTGCGAGCGTTGCGACGCTGGCCGTCCAGAGCAGGACGAGCCACCCGATGCGCCGCGCCCAGCTATCCTTCGGCTGGCCGACATCTGGTGACATCAGTGATAGCCCTCGCCGGATTTCACCTTCCCGCGGAACACGTAGTACGACCAGGCCGTGTAGAACAGGATGCACGGTATGATGATGAGCGCGCCGACGAGCGTAAAGCCGAGGCTCTGCGGTGGCGCCGCGGCTTCCCAGATCGAGATGGACGGCGGGATGATGTTCGGCCACAGGCTGATGGCGAGGCCAGTATAGCCCAGAAACTGCAGCAGCAGCGCAAAGAGGAAGGGCGCGGCATGGGCATCGCGCTGGCCGAGTGCATGGATGATCGCCCAGGATGCTCCCAACACCAGTATCGGCACCGGCGCGAAGAAATAGAGGTTCGGCAGCGAGAACCAGCGCGCCGCCACGTCCGCGTGGGCGAACGGCGTCCACACGCTGACGATGCCGATAACCACCAGAAGGGCGAGTGTCGTCGGACGCGCAAGGTGGCGCATCTGACGTTGCAGCGCGCCTTCGGTCTTCATCACCAGCCATGTCGCGCCGAGCAGCGCATACGCGACGATGAGCCCGAAGCCGGTGAACACGCTGAAAGGCGTGATCCAATCGAGCGGACCGCCGGCGAAGACCTCCTTCTCGACCTCGAAGCCCTTGATGAAGGCGCCGAGCGCCACGCCTTGCATGAAAGTCGCGAGATAGGAGCCGCAGATGAAGGCTTTGTCCCACAGTTCCTTGTGCGCTTCGTCGGCCTTGAAGCGGAATTCGAAGGCGACGCCGCGGAGGATCAGCCCGATCAGCATCAGCATGAGCGGCACGTAGAGCGCGCTAAGGATGATCGAATAGGCGAGCGGAAAGGCAGCGAAAAGGGCGGCGCCACCGAGGACCAGCCACGTCTCGTTGCCATCCCAGACCGGCGCCACGGTATTGACCATCGTGTCCCGGTCCTCGTGGTCGTGGATGAACGGAAAAAGAATGCCGATACCGAGATCGAAGCCATCCGCGGTCACGTAGAGTATCAGGCCGAAGGCGATGATGACGGCCCAGATGAGCGGAAGATCGATGCCCATGGCGTGCCTCCCTAACGTTTGACTGGCCCGAGACGGTCGGGTGCGGCGGAGAGCGGCCGCGAGGGACGCGGCGTGCCGCCCTCGCCGGGCTCCGGTTCGCCCTCGTCGGGCCCTTTGGCGACGAGCCTCAGCATGTAGCGGATACCGGCCCCGAACACGGCGAAGTAGAGGACGATGAACGCGATCAGCATCGTCGAGAGCGTGAGCGCGGAATGATCGGAGACGGCGTCCGCGGTCCGCATGACGCCATAGATGATCCACGGTTGACGGCCGATCTCCGTCGTGTACCAGCCGGCCAGGATGGCGATCAGCCCGCTGGGACCCATCGCGAGCGCGAACCGCAGGAACAGGGGCGCATCGTAGAGGCGTCCGCGCCAGCGGCACCACACGCTCCAGAGGCCGAGGACAAGCATGAGGAGGCCGAGCCCGACCATGATGCGGAACGTCCAGAAGACGATCGTCGCGTTGGGTCTATCCTCGCGCGGGAACTCGCTGAGGCCGCGATACTGCCCGTCGAGGCTGTGCGTCAGGATGAGGCTGCCGAGCCGCGGAATCTCGACGGCAAAGCGCGTCGTTTCTGCCTCCATATCCGGCCAGCCGAACAGGATCAGTGGTACGCCCTGGCCCGGCTCGTTGCGCCAGTGGCCTTCCATCGCGGCGATCTTTGCCGGTTGGTACTTCAGCGTATTGAGGCCATGCGCGTCGCCGACCCCGATCTGGATCGGGGTGACGATCAGGATCATCCACATCGCCATCGTGAACATGGTGCGGATCGCAAGCGTCGAGCGGCCACGCAGCAGATGCCACGCCGCCGACGCGCCGACGAACAGCGCCGTCGACAGGAAGGCGGCGATGGTCATGTGGACCAGCCGATAGGGGAACGACGGATTGAAAATGACCTTGATCCAGTCGACCGGCACCGCGCGCCCGTTGATGATCTCGAAGCCCTGCGGCGTGTGCATCCAACTGTTCGATGCGAGAATCCAGGTCGCCGAGATCAGCGTGCCGATCGCGACCATGGCGGTCGAGAAGAGGTGCAGTCCGGGGCCGACGCGGTTCCAGCCGAACAGCATGACGCCGAGGAAGCCGGCCTCGAGGAAGAACGCCGTCAGCACTTCGTAGGCGAGGAGCGGCCCCGTGATGCTGCCCGCGAACTTCGAGAAGTAGCTCCAATTAGTCCCGAACTGGTAGGCCATGACGATGCCGGATACGACGCCCATGGCGAAGTTGACCGCGAAGATCTTGGACCAGAAGTGATAGAGGTCGCGGTAGACCGTTTGCTTCTTCCACAGCCAGAGAGCTTCGAGTACGAAGAGGTAGCTCGCGAGGCCGATCGTGATCGCCGGGAAGATGATGTGGAACGAGATCGTGAATCCGAATTGGATCCGGGCGAGCTCGAGCGCGGTCAATCCGAACATGCTCTTTCCTCGGCGGCTGCGCTGGTCTGATCGCGATCCGCAGCGAGCACCACCTTCGCAAACCATGGGGCGCCTGCAAAGGGAGAGGTTCTGCGCATGCCGGAATTTCGCAGTCGCCTGCTGCGATGAGGTCCAGACCGGCGCGTCGCGAACTCAATTGTCGCAGGAGCGCCAGCAACTTATTGCACCGTTGCGAGCATGTTGCCGACTGAACGGTCGTAGTCGATTAAGTGCAGTTCAGCGCTTTGCTTTGGGCCGGGTACAGACCGCGTGCCCGACGAAGTAGTGATCGGGGTCCGGGCACGCCCCGAGCGTCACGGCAAGTCCGACGTGGCGCATGTAGTTCTCGAGGAATGTCGCACGTCCTCCGGCGTCGATGAGAATGTCGTTGCTGGACGCGAGGCTGCGCAGCTTGGCGACGCCCTGGTGATAGGTGATGTTGGTGTTCACGGTGTTGGCGATGAACGCTAGGCCATTCAAGCCGATCGCAGCCGCGATGAGGGCCTGCTGCCAGATTCTCGGCTTCCAACCCGAACCAATGAGGAGGAGAGGAGCCAACGAGCCGATGAAGGGTATGTAGCGACCCCACCAAGGCTCCGGAAACATGGCGCAGCCGATCGCGGCGGTTCCTACCATTGCGGCGAACAGCCAATTCTGGCCACTCTGCGTCTTGAGGTTGACCAGCGACGCGATGCCAACCAGCAGAACGAGACCGTACAACGGCCCGAACCCTCCAGTCCGCGGCCCCTCCTTTGCGTTGCGGAACTCGGCGATATTGAAAGTGCCGGGCAGCTTCCATTCAAGCGGCTCGGAACAGCAGACGTTTCCCCCCACGCGGGAGAAGATCCCAGCCATGAACTGGTACGCCCTGGTCCGTCCTTCGAGGTCGGCAGGTATATTGCCTGACATGATGGGACCCGTGTCCGGCAGCGGACTTCCGGTTGTCTGGATATTGGTTGCGATGGGTCGATAGTTGGCGACCACCGTGAGTGATAGCGTCACAAGCAGCCAGACGGAGAGGTAGACGAGCGTCGACCACCTCTTCTCGCCGGATCGAACGAGCAGGGCCGCGCCGGTCGCGAGCGTCGTTATCCCGAAGAAGAAGATCCCGCTCGTCTTCGTCGATATGAGAAAGATACCGACGGCGAGGAATAGCGCGAGGTATATCGGCCTCAGGTCGCGCGCCATCAGATAGCCCGTCATGACCAGAATGAGATGCAGCGAGCCGACGATCCCGTCGACCAGGCTGGTCGAAATCTGGGCCAGAACGACCGGGCTCGCCGCCGCTGCTGCACACAGGAATTTGCGCCAGCGTTCCGCGTCGGCGACCAGGCCCCGTGTTGCGAACTCAGTCACGATGTAGGAGGCGACGGCGAGAGCGACGTTCAAGAACAATCCGCTGTGCAGCCCTATGCCCACGGTCGAGAGCGCCGCGCGCAATCTCCAGCTTCCGGACGGATAGATGTTGCCCCATGGGCTCTGGCTCTGATCCAGAAAAAGGTTGAGATCATTGGCCAGCTCGATCGAGATAGGAAGATGATACGTGCGGCCGTCGTAGCTCGGATCGACCGAAATGGAGTGAAGCAGGAAGATCGGCAGCGCTGCGCAGAGAAGAGTCAGCGCGCTTTTGGCGGACAGGTGCCGTGCAGAGAAGAGGAGTCCGCCGGCCATACATAACCAGAATGCAGTGGTCGTCAGTCCTACGCCAAATCCCCAGAGCGCCAGAGCGGCGCTGAGTGGCAGAAAGGCTGTTGCGGCCACCAGGAGGCCATGCGTCAGGCGAAAGTTCGCATCCGGCTCCGGAAAGGGAGTGCTCCGCGCGTGCGGCGGGGTGAGCATAGGGTCAGCCGAAGTCAGGTTGAATGAAGCTGTTGTGCAATTGCGATATGAGTATGCATTCCGCGCGTGCGCGGGCCAACGCTTAGAGCGTCTCTATCCCCGCTATTCGCAGCCACTCGATAACGCCTGGGTGAGGCGCGATGATCAGGCCTTCACCCGCAGATTGCCCGGATCGTAGAAGCTTCGCAGCTGAACGTCCGCCGCGACACGCGTTCCGGCGACCTCTATCTCGTATCGGCCGCTCCTGACAAAATCGGCATCTACCGGACCATTCTGGCGCGCGATGTATCCCGTGCCAAGGGAGCGGCCCACCGTGTGCCCGAACATCCCGGACGTCGTGCGGCCGACAAGCTCTCCATCCCGCCAGATCGGTTCATTGTGATAGAGGAGTGGGCCCTCGTCACGCAGCGCGACCTGCACGAGGCGACGCTGAAGGCCCCGGTGCCGCTGGCGCAGTAGCGCCTCGCGACCAATGAAGGGCACCTTCTTGTCCCATGCCACGGCAAAGCCGAGGCCTGCTTCCAGCGGCGTGTCCTCGTCGGTGATGTCGTGGCCCCAGTGACGATAGCCCTTCTCCATGCGGAGAGAGTTCATGGCGTGATAACCCGCCAGCGACAGACCCGCCGGCTCACCGGCCTCCATGATCGCGTCGAACACGCCCTGCGCGAACTCGGTCGGGATGTACAGCTCCCAGCCGAGCTCCCCGACATACGTGATGCGGCTCGCGCGCACGCGCGCGTATGCGAGGTCGATGATCCGCGATGTCGCAAAGGGGAATGCTTCGTTCGAAATGTCGGCGTCGGTGAGTCGCGACAGGATCTCGCGCGACCGTGGCCCCATGAGGCCGAGAACCGCATAACCCGACGTCGCGTCGAAAGCGGTGGCGCGCGCGTCGCTTGGAATGTTTTTCTGGAGCCACGCGAGATCGCGTGTCGACGTCGCCGCGGCAGTCACGACGAGGAAGCGCGTCTCGCTCTCTCGCGTCACCGTGAGATCCGCCTCGATGCCACCGCGCTCATTGAGCCACTCGGTATAGACGACGCGCCCCGTCGGCACCGCGACGTCATTGGCGCAGATGCGGTTGAGAACCGCTTCCGCATCCGCCCCTTCCACGACGAATTTGCCGAATGAGGACTGGTCGAACAGCCCGGCGCGCTCGCGCACCGCCTTGTGCTCCTCGGCTGAGTGCGCGAACCAGTTCTGTCGGCCATAGCTGTATTCGTAAGCCGGCGACACGCCTTGCGGCGCGAACCAGTTCGCGCGCTCCCAGCCGGCCGTCTCGCCGAAGCACGCTCCGCGCGCGGCGAGGCGATCGTGCAGCACGGACTTCCGCGCCCCGCGTGCGCTCTCCGGCTGCCGGAACGGCCAGTGCATCGCGTAGAGCAGACCGAGAACCTCGACGGTCCGATCCTTGAGATACCTCCGATTGCGCTGGAAAGGCATCAGGCGGCGAATGTCTACGTCCGACAGGTCCATCGGCGGATGGCCGTCGATGATCCAGTCGGCCAGCACCTTGCCGGCACCACCCGCCGACTGAATGCCGATCGAGTTGAAGCCGGCGGCGACGAAGAGGCGACGAACCTCCGGCGTCTCACCGAGCAGATACCTGTTGTCGGGCGTAAAGCTCTCGGGCCCGTTGAAGAAGAGCTGGATGCCTGCGCCCGACAGCGCCGGGACGCGATGGATGGCGGCGGCAAGCAGCGGCTCGATGTGATCGAGATCGTCGGGTAGCGTGTCGAAGGCGAAGCTTTCCGGGATGCCGTCCATGCCCCACGGCTTGGCCTTCGGCTCGAACCAGCCGACGAGCAGCTTCCCCGCGTCCTCCTTGATATAGGTGCACGCGTCCGCGTCGCGCAAAACGGGAAGGTGGCGCGGCAACCCGGGGATGGCGTCGGTGACGACATAGAAATGCTCCGCCGCGTGGAGCGGGATCGCGGCGCCTGCGCGCGCGCCGAGCTCGTGTGCCCACATGCCGGCGCAGTTGACCACATACTCCGCGTGGATATCGCCTTTCGGCGTGCGGACACCCGTGGCGCGACCGCCGGTCACGAGAATCTCCGAAACCTTCACGTTCTCGTAGATCCGCGCGCCGCGGCTTCGCGCCCCTTTGGCCAGCGCCTGCGTCGTATCGATCGGATTGGTCTGGCCATCCCTTGGCAGGTGCACGGCGCCGAGCAGCCCCTCGGTGTTCATGAGCGGCCACAGCTCCTTGGCCTGCTCGGCAGTGAGGACATTGGCTTCGAGACCGAAGCAGCGCGCCATCGACGCACCGCGCTTCAATTCTTCGAAGCGGCCTTCGCTGGCCGCCAGGGCCAGCGAACCGATCTGGCGGAAGCCCGTCGCCTGCCCGGTCTCCTTCTCGAGCGTGGCGTAAAGTTCGGTCGTGTATTGCGCCAGACGTGTGAGGTTATGGGTCGCTCTGAGCTGGCCGACGAGGCCCGCGGCGTGCCACGTCGTCCCCGACGTGAGCTGCTTGCGCTCGAGCAAGACGACGTCTTTCCAGCCGCGCAGCGTCAGGTGATAGGCGATGCTGCAGCCGACGATGCCGCCGCCGACGATCACGACCTGTGCCCTATCCGGTAAGCTGGCCACGGAACTCTCCTCGCAAGCCTGTGGGATCACAGGTCGCGGGATTCTGGTCGATCCTCCCCGTCTGTGAAGCTTATTCTTTGCATGGAACCATGCTCGGAAGCATTTTTTGGCCGGGGTCGCTACTTGATGGTGTAACGGGCGGTCAGCACGTCGCTGTCATTTGCCTTCCGCGTGATTCGCAATGATGCGCTGAGGCTCGCGCTGGCCAGTCCGGCGTGGCCGCGGCCAGCTATCCGGACGGCCGAAGTCTCAGTCGATCTGGGACGCTGCGGAGGAAGCGGTGCTCAGAATGGCACGAAGGACAACCGACAGCGTCGGCGGTGAAATCGGCTTAGACAGGAATGGCGCGCCCTCGAAGCCGGGCGGGAAGTGCTTCTGAGAGTTGCCCGAGAGAACGACAAACGGTGTCCCGCTGGACTTCAGCGCAAGGGCAACAGCTTCAGAGTTCTCTGGACCCAGATGCACGTCGAGCACTGCGACGTCGCAGCCCACCTTGCCTAGAAGCTTCAGCGCATACGCTACCGAAGTAGCCGGCCCGACGACCTCGAAGCCAGCGTCGGTGAGCTGATCCGCGACATCCATGGCGAGCAGAGGCTCGTCCTCGACGATCAGCACGCGACTCTCGGTGTGCGCCTTCATGGTCGGACCTTCATTTCCCCGCCAGCTCCACCCGAGGGCTCATGATCTCGAATTCTTTTCGCGGGACAAGCGAGCTGCCAACTGAAGCCGGCCGGGCTGAATTCCAACTGCACGTCAGCATCGAGGCTGAGCTCGATCATGTTCTTGATGACCTTCGAGCCGAACCCTCTTCGCTGCGGCGTGGGCACGAGAGGACCACCGCTCTCTCTCCAGCTCATCGTGAACCGTCCGGGAGCCCCCGTTCCATTCAACTGCCATGCGATATCCACATGCCCATCCTGATTGGAGAGCGCGCCGTGCTTCACCGCATTAGTCGCGAGCTCATGGACGGCCATTCCAATCGATTGGACGGCGCGCGCTGCAAGCTTGAGGGGAGGGCCAGTGAGAATAATTCTCTCTCCGACTATGTCCTCGAAATGCGCGAGCTGGGCGCGAACCAGAGTCGAAAAGTCGATGCTTCGCCACTGACTGTTGAGAAGCAGGTCCTGATGAGTGGACAGCGCCTGCACGCGACGAGTGAAGCGCTGGAGGAAATCAGTTGGCGCACTGGCCGCCGTCTGCGTCGCGATCGCCAGGACGAGGCTCAGAATATTCTTCGAGCGATGATTTACCTCGTTGAGGAGCGTTTCGATGTCCTTTGTGCGCTCAGCGACCTGATCCTCCAGTGTCGCGTTCAGCTCGCGCAACTGGTCCTCGGCGCGGCGCCGGGACGCGACTTCCGCTTGCAGCGCTTGATTGGCCAACTCGCTGTGCTGCTGCTTGCGGTGAAGGTCGGCGAAGACGGCGACTTTCGAGCGGAGCACGGCCGAATTGACGGGCTTGTAGAGATAGTCGACAGCGCCGCTGCCATAGCCGTCGAGGACCTGCTCATCCTCGTCGTAGTAGGCGGTCAGAAAGATGATGGGTATGAGCGCGCTCTTCTTGCGCTCCTTGATCATCTTTGCGAGCTCGATCCCGCTCGTCCCAGGCATCCGGATGTCGAGAATGATCAGCGCAAATTGTCGCGCCAGGAGGGCGAGCAACGCCTGCTCTGCGGATTCGGCCCGAACTAGACGATATCTCGGATCGTCAAGGATCGTCTCGAGTACGGTCAGATTCTTGGGCTCATCGTCGACGACAAGTATGTTGATCGGGGTGTCATCCAGCGCGGGAGCACCCTGCGCCGCCAACTCGGCCGCCATGTTCACGGGTGGTCGACCAGCAACGTCCTTGCCAAGCGTACTCATCTCAACAAATCCATCTTGTCCCAGTGCGGCAGTGGCGGGAGAGACTGCACCGCCAGGCATGATCACCTCGGCCATATCTATCGGAACAGCCAAACTCGCAGCAGTGAGAGCAGTTGCTCGGAATTCACCGGCTTCGATATGTAATCGCTTGCGCCGGCATCCAGACACTTCTCTCGATCGCCCTTCATCGCTTTGGCCGTGAGCGCCAGCATGGGCAAGGTGCGATGTTCCGACATGGCGCGTATCCTGCGCATGGTTTCATAGCCATCCATATCGGGCATCATGATGTCCATGAGAACGATGCCGAGATCGGGCGTGTTCTGGACGATCTCGATCGCCTCGCGTCCGCTTGTGCTGTTGAGCACGTGCATATCGTAGTTCTCGAGAAGCGAAGTGAGCGCGAAAATGTTGCGCGCGTCGTCGTCGACCACGAGGACTTTGCGCGACTTCAGGACTTCGTTCGAATTGTGCAGCCGTTGCAGCATCGCCTGCCTGTCTGGTCGCAGCCCGGCCACCGCGCGATGCAGGAATAGGCACGTCTCATCGAGCAAGCGTTCCGGCGATTGGACGTCCTTGACTATGAGGCCTCGGCTCGCGCCTCTGATCGCGGCCTGCTCGTCGGGAGACAACGGCCTATCGGTGAAGAGCACGACGGGAAGGTTGGCCGACGCGGGGTTATTTCCCACTTTTCCGAGCAGCTCGACGGCGGCCATATCGGTCAAGTCCATGTCGAGCACCACGCAATCGACCGCCTTCTCGCCGAGGGCATCGAGCATCTCGGCAGCGGTCGAGGCCGCAGCAATTTCGATATCGTCCTGGCCCAGAAAGTCGATAATTGTTTGCCGCGCCGTATCGCTACCGCAGGCGACCAGCAGGCGCTTCTCACGCCGCGAGAGGAATTGCGTCATCTGGTCGAATGCCGCCTCGATCCGGTCGGTCGTCGGACCTTTCACGACATAGAAGAGGGCACCGTGTGCGAGACCATGCTGTCGCTCATCGTCCAGCGTCACGATCTGCACGGGAATATGCCGCGTAGCCGGATCCAGTTTGAGCTGATGCAGAACTGTCCAGCCGAGCATGTCGGGCAGGGTAATATCCAGCGAGATCGCCGACGGTCGCAGTTGGCGTGCGAGCGCCAAGCCGGCCGCACCCATGTGCGTGACGACTCCCTTGAAACCGCGCTTGCGCGCGAGATCGAGCAGGATTTGCGCGTAGTGGTTATCGTCCTCGATGATCAAGAATATCGAGTCGCCGTTCGCTATGTGGTGACGGTCGTCCTCTATGGCCTCAGCGCGCGATAGCGGAAGGCCGATTGGCTGCCGCAGGTTCGCAAGAATGACATTTGCGCTCTTGGCCAGCTCCGAACGACTCTCGGGAGGTGAGTAGCGGAGCGGCAGGAACAGCGTGAAGGTGCTGCCTTCTCCAGGCGTGCTGACGAGGTGGATCTCCCCACCGAGAAGCTGCGCCAGCTCCTTGCTGATGGCGAGTCCTAGACCTGTGCCGCCAAATTTCCGGGATGTGCCAGCGTCGGCCTGCTGGAAGGCATCGAATATGAGCCGTTGTTTCTCAGGCGCAATGCCGATGCCCGTGTCCTCCACCGAGAAGGCGGCGATCCGCTCCGCTTTGCTGAGCACAGGGTGATCGTGGCTCCAGCCATGCTTCGCTAGCTCAACGCGCACAGTCACATGGCCGCTCGACGTGAACTTGACGGCATTTGAGAGCAGGTTCTTGAGAATTTGCTGGAGGCGTTTCGGATCGCTGAAAATGGAGACCGGCAGTTCGTCCGCTATATGGACGTGGAAGGGCAGTTTCTTGGCCTCGGCCACGTGACGGAAGCTGCGATTGATCGTGTCGCGCAACCCGGAGAATGCGATCTCCTCTACATCTATCGTGACGGTTCCAGATTCGATCTTGGAAAGATCGAGGATGTCGTTGATGAGATGCAGCAGATCGGATCCGGACGCATGAATGTTGCGGGAAAACTCGACCTCGCGCTCGGAGAGGGCGCCGGACGCGTTCGTTGCAAGCTGCTGGCTGAGGATCAGAATGGAGTTCAAGGGCGTTCGCAGCTCGTGAGACATATTCGCGAGGAACTCGGATTTGTACTTGGACGTCAGCGCAAGCTCTTCGGCCTTCTCCTCGAGCGCATGACGGGCCTGTTCCACCTCGGCATTCTTGCGCTCAACTTCAGAGTTCTGCTCGGCAAGCAGCCGAGCCTTGGTGCCGAGTTCTTCATTTCGGAGCTGGAGCTCGCTCTGGCGTGACTGCAACTCCGCCGTGAGCTGCTGGGATTGCTTGAGCAGGCCCTCCGTGCGCATCGTCGCCTCGATCGTATTGAATACGACGCCGATGCTCGGCATGAGCTGATCGAGTAGCGCGAGATCGGTTTCCGAGAATGGGTGCAGCGCTGCGAGTTCGATGACGGCCTTGGTCTCTCCCTCGAACAGCACGGGCAGCACGACGATGCTTATCCGCTTCGCTTCACCCAGGCTGGACGAGATCGTAATGAAATCACTGGGAACATCGCTGAGGAGGATGCGCCTTTTTTCGAGTGCGCATTGACCGGCGAGACCTTCGCCGAGAGCGAGCGTCTGGATGATCGCGCCTCGATGCGCGTAGCTCGAGAGCAGATTGAGCTCCCGATACTCGTTGCCACTGTTGAGATGGTAGATCGTGCCTTGATAGGCTTTGATGAGCGGACTCAACTCGCTGAGCAGAATTTGGCCGACGGTATTGAGCTCGCGTTGTCCCTGAAGCATGCCCGTGAAGCGCGCGAGGTTGGTCTTCAGCCAATCCTCCTCTCGATTGCGCGCCGTCGTCTCGCGCAGGTTCGAGATCATCGTGTTGATGTTGTCCTTGAGCTCGGCGACCTCGCCCCGCGTCTCGACCTGGATCGATCGCGTGAGGTCGCCCTTCGTCACCGCAGTCGCCACTTCTGCGATGGCGCGCACCTGGCTGGTGAGATTGGCCGCGAGGAGGTTGACGTTGCCCGTCAGGTCCTTCCACGTGCCGGCGGCGCCCGGGACATTGGCCTGTCCTCCGAGCCGGCCTTCCACACCGACTTCTCTCGCGACGTTCGTCACCTGCTCGGCGAACGTGGCGAGCGTGTCGATCATGTTGTTGATCGTTCCCGCCAGCGCGGCGACTTCGCCTTTGGCCTGCACCGTCAGGCGTTGCGTGAGATTGCCGTTGGCCACGGCGGTTACGACCTTCACGATGCCTCTAACCTGCTCCGTCAGGTTTGATGCCATGAAGTTCACATTGTCGGTGAGATCTCGCCATGTGCCGCCGACGCCGGCGACCTGCGCCTGCCCGCCGAGCTTGCCTTCCGTGCCGACTTCACGGGCAACGCGCGTTACCTCGGATGCGAAGCCGTTGAGCTGATCGACCAGTGTGTTGATGGTGTTCTTGAGCTCGAGCAGCTCGCCTCTCACATCGGCGGTGATCTTGCGATTGAGGTCGCCGCCCGCGATGGCGGTGGCCACGTCGGCGATGTTGCGAACCTGGCCCGTCAGGTTCGAGGCCATGGAGTTCACGTTGTCCGTCAGATCTTTCCACGTTCCGGCGACGCCGGGGACCTCAGCCTGTCCGCCGAGCTTGCCCTCGGTGCCGACCTCGCGCGCGACACGGCTCACCTCGGCGGCGAAGGAGCGGAGCTGATCCACCATCGTGTTGATGGTTTCTTTGAGCTCGAGTATCTCGCCGCGCACATCGACGGTGATCTTCTTGGACAGATCCCCATTCGCAACGGCGATCGTGACTTCGGCGATATTGCGCACCTGACCGGTGAGATTGTTGGCCATCGAATTGACGTTGTCGGTGAGGTCCTTCCAGGTTCCGGCGACGCCCGGCACCGCGGCCTGCCCGCCGAGCTTTCCTTCCGTTCCGACCTCGCGGGCGACGCGCGTCACCTCGGCAGCGAAGCCGTTGAGCTGATCGACCATCGTGTTGATCGTATTCTTGAGCTCCAGGATCTCGCCGCGCACGTCGACGGTGATCTTCTTCGACAGGTTGCCGTTGGCAACCGCCGTCGTCACTTCGGCGATGTTGCGCACCTGGCCCGTCAAGTTCGAGGCCATGAAGTTGACGTTGTCTGTCAGATCCTTCCACGTTCCCGCAACGCCAGGGACCTCGGCCTGCCCGCCGAGCTTTCCTTCCGTACCCACCTCGCGGGCGACGCGCGTCACCTCGGACGCGAAGCCGTTGAGCTGATCGACCATCGTGTTGATGGTGTTCTTGAGCGCGAGAATCTCGCCCTTCACATCGACGGTGATCTTGCGCGATAGATCGCCTTGCGCGACGGCCGTGGTCACCTCGGCGATGTTGCGTACCTGGCCCGTCAAGTTCGAGGCCATCGAGTTCACCGAGTCGGTCAGGTCCTTCCACGTGCCGGCGATGCCGCCGACCTGAGCTTGCCCGCCAAGTTTTCCTTCGGTGCCGACCTCGCGTGCAACGCGCGTCACCTCGGCGGCGAAGCCATTGAGCTGATCGACCATCGTGTTGATGGTCTCTTTCAGCTCGAGGATCTCGCCCTTCACGTCGACAGTGATCTTCCGCGATAGATCGCCTCGAGCAACTGCAGTGGTGACCTGCGCGATGTTGCGCACCTGCGCCGTCAGGTTGGTCGCCATGGCATTCACGGAGTCGGTGAGGTCTTTCCATGTACCAGCGACGCCAGGAACCACAGCCTGACCACCGAGGCGCCCGTCGGTACCGACCTCGCGCGCCACACGCGTCACCTCCGATGCAAACGCGCGTAACTGATCCACCATCGTGTTGATGGCGTCCTTCAGAAGCAAAATCTCACCGCGGACATCGACCGTGATCTTCTTGGAGAGATCACCGTTCGCAACCGCGATCGTCACGTCGGCGATATTGCGGACCTGGTCCGTGAGATTGCCGGCCATCTGGTTGACGGATTCGGTGAGCTCTCGCCACACTCCCGAGACGCCCTTCACTTGGGCCTGGCCGCCGAGCTTGCCTTGCGTGCCCACCTCCCGGGCCACGCGCGTCACTTCGGAAGTGAAGACTGAAAGCTGCTCGATCATGGCATTGACGAGCTTGGCCGAGCGCAGAAATTCGCCCTTCAGAGCCCTACCGTCGACCTCCAGCTCCATGGACTGCCCGAGATCGCCTTTAGCGACTGCACCGATAGTGCGAGCAATCTCCGTCGTCGGCCGGACGAGATCGTCGAGCAGCGTATTGATGGAATCGACCTTTGCGGCCCAGTCGCCGTTCATGCCCTGCACGGACATGCGCTGTCGCAGGCGGCCCTCCCTGCCGACAGTCGTGCTCAGCCGCGTCAGATCTCGCCAAATGCGCTCCTGATCGCCAATCGCTCGATTGAATTCTTCCGCTATCCGGCCGTCGATGCCGTCCCAATCGGTCGGAAGGCGCGCGGAGAGATCGCCTTCGCGGAGTGCAATCATGGCGGTGAGAATTCTACGAGCGCGCCCTCCGTCGGCCTTTGCTCCCGCGGGTGAGGGCGGAGCCGGCTCGCGATCCGCCGTCGTTGCGTGACTTCTGCGCGGGCGTGGCAGAGCGGTGTCGGTCATGGCGTTACCGGGAGACCAGAAGGGCAATTGTGTACGGGAGGACGGCGACATGCTGCCTCTGCGTGACGCGGCTGCGTCGCGCTGATGCGGAGGGGAGCACAACTCTGGGGCTCATTTGTCGAAGTGTCCCTCTTCAACCCTTGCCCACGACGCTCGCAAACGCAGGTAAGGCTCAAGGAAGGGCATGAGCCAGTGCGCGGCCAATAGGAACGCACTGGAGTGGAGCTGGTTCCACGTTGATGGAAGTTTTTTAGGTTGGTCGGTGTGGTTCGCCGTGCCGACCACAATCTTCACCGGTAGTTCGTGCGCCTGGAGTCCGGGTAACGCCGTGTGTGGTGGTTGGTTCAGATATGGCGGGACGCGGGCCGGTTGAGAGGGCGCCTACGGAACTGATGCTAATCAGCCGGGTTGTAGAAGGAGCGTCCAAGGCGTCGGCGGCTATGGCTCACCACTATCACATCAACTATCTCCAGCCCACTCACTATGTCATATGTGAGGGTGGCTCGGCATGGTATGTCTTCGGACCGATGCCGTTGTACAAGGCGGTCCTGGAAGCGGTCGGCAAATACCGCATAAATCACGAGCCTTGCATCCTCTCGAACGACCTCAACCTTATCGGTATCGAGTCCATACTAGCAGTCAGGGCGAGACCGGACTTTCCCATCCTCATCACGAGGGACGCACCGGCCATTTAGAGCGCCCCCGCACAATTGGGCGGAGCACTCATCGAGCACGGATGGCACGATCCGGATCGGCTCGAGCGTAATCTATGGAAGCCAGGAAACGGCTTGAAGCGGGGATCTAGCTGCTCTTGTGCGAGCGCTCGACGTCGCCCTCGTCGACCTTCGTGCGGAACCAGCGGCGATGATGGCGCCAGCCCCAGCCACCGGTCACGGTGCCGCGCGTCATGGCATCGATCGTACCGCGGACCCAGAATGCCGAGTACACATGGATGACGAAGACGCAGATGGTCGCGACGGCAGCGATTGCGTGCACGATTGCGGCCCAACGCATCGTCTCGATGGAGACACGCCAGCCGAAGGTGGCCTGCAGATAGCTCATGCCGTGCTCCCAGATGCACAAACCGGAGAGCAGCAGGACGATGACGAGAAAGGTCTGCGACCAGAAGACGAACTTCTGCCCGGCATTGTATTTGCCCACTTCAGGCAGGAACTCCTCGCCGCGCGAAGAGAGCGCGTAGCGTATGCGCGACAACCAGACGACGTCTGTGTGCTCCGGCAAGTTCTGTGAGGCAAAGCGCACGAACATGCCGGAGAACGCGACAAACAGGACAATTCCGAGCCACGGGTGCAGCCAGCGCGCTCTCTGGCCGCTGCCGAAAAGGCCCGTCAGCCAGTACAAGCTCGGATGGAAGAACGCGAGACCGCTCAAGGCCAACAGCGTAAAGCTGATCGCGACGATCCAATGGTTGATCCGCGCGGAGCCCGAGTAGCGCGGTACGCGTACATGGGCTTCGGGCACCTGATCGACGGCCTGATCGCTCATGTCTTCTCCTCCGCCAGTCGCTCAGCCTCCTCCTCATCATGCTTGGTGACGCGGTTCGGGCCCTGCGTGAAGTAGTGCACGACGCCGGCGATGACAGAGAGGCCAATCACGCCCAGGCCCGCATACTTCGCCGCACCCTTCCACACCTTGACCAGAGGACTGATGCGCGGCGTGTCCGGCAGGTTGGCGTAGATGTGCGGCTTGTCGGCGTGGTGCAGCACATACATGACGTGCGTGCCGCTCACGCCCGGCGGATCATAGAGGCCGGCCTTGTCGAAGCCGCGCGACTTCAGATCCTTGATGCGCAGATCTGCCCAGGCCTTCATCTCGTCCTTGGTGCCGAAGACGATGGCCTGCGTGGGGCATGCCTTCTGGCACGCCGGACCTTGGCCAACGGCAACCCGATCCGAGCAGAGCGTGCACTTGTAGGCCGTGTTGTCCTTGCGCGAGATGCGCGGGATGTTGAACGGGCAGCCCTTGATGCAGTAGCCGCAGCCGATACAATTTTCGTGGACGAAATCCACGATTCCGTTGGAGTACTGCACGATCGCGCCGGGCGCCGGACAGGCCTCGAGGCAGCCGGGCTCCATGCAGTGCATGCAGCCGTCCTTGCGGATCAGCCACTCGAGATTGTCGGTCTCGGGGTTGACCCACTCGGTGAAGCGCATGACAGTGAGACTGTCCGGCGTCAGATCCTCGGGATTGTTATACGTGCCGTGGACCTCGCCAACTTCCTCGCGCAGGTCGTTCCACTCGAGGCATGCCGCCTGACAGGCTTTGCAGCCAATGCACTTCGAGACATCGATGAGCTTGGCGACGGGGGTGAGCCGTCGCGCCGGCGCCGGAACGGTCGATGCCGAGCGCCGGATGAGATCCTGCGTGCCGAAGCCGGGCGCGCTCTTGGACACATCGGGATTTGGAAGCGGTGGGAACATGTTTTCGCCTCCTTAGGCCACCGGCGGCCCGTTCGAGGGCTCGATATTGACCTGGAACGCCTTGTACTCCGGCGTCTCGATGTTGGCGTCGCCGACGAAGGGTGAGAGCGAGTTCGGACCGAATCCCTTCTTCGCCGCGCCCATGAAGCCCCAGTGGATGGGAATGCCCACCACGTGCACCGTCTTGCCGTCGCAGATCATCGGACGAATACGCTTCGTCACCACCGCCTTGGCGAAGATCGAGCCCCGCGGCGACCACACGCGGACCCAGCCACCCATTTGAATGCGCTTCTCCTTCGCCAGCTCCTCGCTGATTTCGACGAAGAACTCGGGCTGGAGTGAAGCATTGATTTGATTGTGCTTCGTCCAGTAGTGGAAGTGCTCCGTGAGGCGGTAGGTCGTCGCCGCGTAGGGGTAGTCCGTCGCATTGCCGAACTGTGCCGCATCGCTCTTGAAGACGCGCGCGGCGGGATTGCCGCGGATCTTCGGCGCGATGACGTTGGCGATCGGCGCCTCGAACGGCTCGTAGTGCACTGGGAACGGCCCCTCGCGAAGACCGCGCAGCGAGAACAGACGTGCGGTCCCCTCGGCATTCATGATGAAGGGCATAACGACGCCCGGCTGGGCAGTCGGCGCGATGTCCGGGATGTCGTAGCCCGTCCACTTCGCACCATCCCACCACAACAGCTTGCGCGTCTCGTCCCAGGGGTTGCCCGCAAGATCCGACGAAGCGCGATTGTAGAGAATGCGCCGGTTGGCCGGCCATGACCATGCCCAGCCCGGATATGTGCCGGTATCGTCTGGATCGCGCGTGTCGTGCCGCGCCATCTGGTTGCCGGCCTCGGTGAAGCAGCCGGAGTAGATCCAGCAGCCGCAAGCCGTCGTGCCGTCGTCGCGCAGCGCCGCGAAGCCCGGCACTTGCTTGCCCGCCGCGAGCTGGATCTTCGTGGGATCGGCGGGATCTGTGAGATCCACGAGGGCACGGCCGTTGAGCTCCTTGGCGAGCTCCTCGGCGTGCGGCTCATTCGGATCCTTGTATTTCCAGTCGAGATTGAGGATCGGCTCGGCAGCGCGCCCGCCTTCTTTCCGGTAGAGCTCTTTCAGCCGCAGGTGGAGCTGCGCCATGATCCAGTTGTCGCTCTTGGCTTCACCGGGAGGCGTGGCGCCCGGCCAGTGCCACTGCAGCCAGCGGCCCGAGTTCGTGAGCGAGCCTTCGTCCTCGGCGAACGATGTTGTCGGCAACTCGAAGACTTCGGTCTGGATCGAGGCACTGTTCACGTCGTTATAGATGCCGTGGTTCTCCCAGAAGCGCGCCGTCTCCGTCTTGAGGGGATCCATGACGACGAGGAACTTCAGCTTGGACAACGCGCTCGTGACCTTCGCCCTGTTGGGGAAGGAAAGGAGCGGATTGAAGCCCTGGCAGAAGTAGCCGTTCATCTGGCCCATATTCATGAGCTCGAACGCGCGCAGGATGTCGTAGGACGGAACGTCGAGCTTCGGGAGCCAATCGTAGCCGAAGCTGTTCTCGGCGGTCGCCGCGTCGCCCCACATGGCCTTCATAAAGCTCACGAAGAACTTCTTGTAGTTCTGCCAGTAGCTCATCTGGCCCGGCCGCAGGGGCTTGAAGCCGCGAGTCGACATATACTGGTCGAACGTCGTCTCGCGCTCCGTCGGGATGTTCAGGTAGCCGGGGATCAGGTTCGACATCAGGCCGATGTCGGTAAGGCCCTGGATGTTGGAGTGGCCGCGGAGCGCATTCATGCCGCCGCCGCGCACGCCCATGTTGCCGAGGATGAGCTGCAGCATGGCCATGGCGCGGATGTTCTGCGAACCCTTGGAATGCTGCGTCCAGCCGAGCGCGTACATCGAGGTCATCGTCTTGGTCTTCGACGAGCACTCGGCGATCATCTCGCACACCTTCAGGAACTTGGCCTTGGGCGTGCCGCAGATGCGCTCGACCATCTCGGGCGTGTAGATCGAGACGTGCTGCTTCAGCAGATTCCAGACGCACCTCGGGTGCTGCAGCGTCTCGTCAGTGAGCGCGAAGCCGTCTGCGCCCATCTGATAGTCCCAGCTCGTGCGGTCGTAGTCGCGTTTCTCCTCGTCGTAGCCCGTGAAGAGCCCGTCGCTGTAGCCGAAGCGCTCGTCAACGAGCAGCGAAGCGTTGGTGAAGGCCTTGACGTAGTCCCACTGCACCTTGTCGTTCTGGATGCAGTAGTTCATCACGCCGAGCAGGTAGGCGATATCGGTGCCCTGGCGGATCGGGCAATAGAAGTCGGCAACCGAGGCTGATCGCGTATACCGCGGATCGACGACGATCAGCTTGGCGCCGCGACTGTGCTTCGCTTCCGTGACCCACTTGAAGCCGCACGGATGGGCTTCGGCGGCATTGCCGCCCATGATCACGACGAGGTCGGTGTTCTTGATGTCCGTCCAGGAGTTTGTCATCGCACCGCGACCAAATGTCGGGGCCAGACTGGCCACCGTCGGTCCGTGTCAGACGCGCGCCTGGTTGTCGAACGCCACCATTCCGGTCGAGCGCACGACCTTGTAGGTGGCCCAGGCCGTCTCGTTCGTCGTTGCCGACGCCGCGAGAAAGCCCGTGCTGGTCCATCGATTGACCGTGGTCCCCGCAGCATTGCGCTCGACGAGATTGCGGTCGCGGTCGTCTTTCATGAGGCGCGCGATCCGATCGAGCGCTTGATCCCAGGAAATGCGCTCGAACTTGTCGGAGCCGGGCTTGCGTACGTGGGGATAGAGCGTGCGGGTCTTTGAATGCACGGTATCGAGAAGGGCGGCGCCCTTGGGGCAAAGCGTGCCGCGGTTCGTCGGGTGCTCCGCGTCGCCTTCGATGTGGAAGATCTCGGCCTTCTCGCCCTTCTTCAAGTCGCCGCGCGAGTAGAGGATGATGCCGCAGGCAACGGAGCAGTAGGTACAGGTGTTGCGAACCTCCGTTGCTTTCGAGAGCTTGAAGTTCCTCACGTGGGAGGCGACCTGCGCCTCCGCCTCGCCAAAACCGAAAGCAGCGATCGATGTCGTAGCCGCTGCTCCGGCGCCCGCCAGCTGCAAGAAGCGCCGTCGGGAGACCTGGATGTTCATGCCCAGCCCTCCATTGAGAGAAATGTGGCTCCGTTCATGGAACCTCGCTCGCACGCGTCAGGTTCCACCATCGTCCCGGACAATGGCGATGAGAAGCGGGCTGAGGATCACGTTATGGTGATGCATTCCAGGATGATGCGGGCCGCCTCCGCGATGGCAGCACTATTGCTCGTCGCGGAGTCGACGCCGTCACTGGCACAGGGTGCGGCGGACAGGGCACCGAAGCCCGGTTGCAGCACAACGGAAAAGGGCGAACCGGCGACGCCGGTCGAGACAGGTCCGGCGTCGGGCACCAAGAATATGGGCGCCACCGGCTGGTCGGGCGGCGGTCTCGGCGGCTCGCACAATCAGACGCAGAACGCCGGCCCTACTCCGGGCTCACCCACTGTTCAGCCTGAAACCGCGACTGGCCTCGATCCTACGAAGTCACTCACGCAGAGCGCCGGACAGGCGCCCGCGTGTAAGGAAGGCTGAGGCGGGTGTCGGCCCAATCGAGCAAACTCAGAGTCGATTACAGACGGCTGCCGATGGAGATGGCGTAGGCCGGTGTTCGAGCCGGGAACAACAAGTCGTCCTTCGGCCCGTCGATCCCTTTGGCAAGGTTCATCGGATCGAAGATCGCATCGTCGCAGCTCGCGTTTTTCTCGACTGCAGAAATACTGAGTGTGCCGAGTTTGACAGTCGGCCGCGCGTCCTCATCCGCCCACCGCATCGTCGGGTCGTTAGTGGGATCACCTGCACGGCCGAGAATGGCGATCATGTCGAAGCTTGTTGGAGCTTTGCTGGCAAGGCGCGATGCCAGCTCATCGACCAGGAATTCTGATGGCTTTGCCTTCGCTTCGTCGTCGGTCAGTCCAACGACGCCGCCCGTGGGCACCATCTTGAACTTGACCACCTGCTGCGCACCTGCCGCGTTGGTCAGCGTGTAGGCATGAACGCCCCAGTAGGCAACGCCGACCCATGAGCCAACCACTGGCTGACTGGCGAGCCACTTCCCTTGGCCAGTCGTCTCTGGATTCGCTTCAGTGAATGCCTTGATTTTCTCGGGGTCGGGTTTGCCGTCCGCTCCGGGAAGGCGCGCTTGCAGGAAACCCAGCATCTGCTGTGGCGTTTTGACGAAGTTGATCGGTGCGTTCACCATCACGAATTCGGTCTGGCCGCGGCCTCCGTTGTCGATCTTGAATGCGAATCCGCGATTAACGGCTTTGTTACCATCAGCGACTTTGGGATTGCCGCCACCCACCGAGAAGCGGGCGAGAACAGGCGACGTCGTCGTGAAGATGCTTGCACTGCTTAATTTTGTTGCGTCCGCGCTCGGCACGAAAGTCCCTGTGTAGCACTGACCCTTCGCACCGCTGGGGCGATGCTTGGCGCCCTTCCCGGAGAGCGTCTGCATCGCTTCGACGATGGAGGGGACCGGGTCGGCTGACTGAGCAAGCGCAGGGTGACCGATGGCGATGAGAGCAACAGCAGCAACAGATGTACGAAGCATGCTTTTAACCTCCCTTTGACGAATGCAGTCCTGAGACAACACGCCCGGGCACGGCCGTAAAATCATTCTGAATCACAATTTCGTTGCGTTGCGCGCGAGCGCGTTCCTTTCCTGCTTCTTCACGGCAGGACCAATCGGGTGGTCGCGGAACTCGTCATCGTCTAACCCGTTTATCGTTCTGGGCGGCCGTTTGCAGTCGCCCGCAATGTTCATGAGCACAAGCACGGCGCCCTGAGTCCGGTAGGCGCGCATCTAGGATCACGTGGTGGCGGCCAATGTCGGCAACTGAACGGCGAGACCTTCACACCGGCACGGCAGTGTGGGACGCCTACGCCTCGCCGTACCAGGTTGGTTCAGTCCTGACCCGGTCGCGGAAGGCCGACGTGGTCATCGTCGGGGCTGGCATTACGGGTGCGCTCGCGGCCGAGGCCACAACGGCTTTGGGACTGTCAACCGTGATACTGGATAGGAGGCGACCAGCCCACGGCAGCACCGCAGCGAGCACTGCTCTCGTGCAGTTCGAAATCGATACCCCACTCATCCACCTCGCAGATCAGATCGGATTCGACAAGGCGAGCAGGGCGTGGCGTCGGTCGCTGGGCGCTGTAGGAGACCTTGCCGGCCTCATTGCATCGCTCGGCATATCCTGCGGCTTCAGACCCAGGCAGGCGATCTATCTCGCGGGCAACGTACTCGATGCAACGGGGCTCACGCGTGAAGCAGAGGTCCGGCAGTCGATAGGGTTGCCGTCGACATATCTCGATCATGCCGCCCTCCTTCGTTCGTCGGGTATTTCGAGGGAGGCTGCACTCCTGTCCGGAGGCTCCGCCGATCTCAATCCTGTGCAGCTTACTCACGGGTTGCTTCGCATTGCGGTCGCGCGCGGCGCTGGCCTCTACGTGCCGGTGGAGCTTGCGGAGGTAGTGCCGTTCAAGACATGCGTCGGCCTTGCCACGAGCGACGGCATCGAAATCGAGGCTGGAACTGTCGTCTTCGCCACGGGCTACGAGCTTGCCCATGGAATACCGACTAAAGGTCACCGCAGGACATCAACTTGGGCATTCGCGACGGCACCGCAGCCAGATGCCTTGCGGCAGGCAGGCGAGACGGTGATCTGGGAGGCGGCTGATCCGTACCTCTACCTGCGTAGCACGGTTGATGGTCGTCTGGTGGTAGGTGGTGAAGACGAGTCCATCGAGGACGAGACTAAGCGCGACGCGATGATTGCCGGCAAGGTGCAGTCATTGCAGAAAAAGGCGCAAGCGCTCCTGCCGTGGATCGACATGCGGGCCGATTACAGTTGGGCTGGCACGTTCGGTGAAAGCGATACCGGGCTGCCGACGATCGGGCCGGTACCGGCGATGCCGCATTGCTTCGCAGTGCTTGGCTACGGTGGCAACGGTACGACCTTCAGCAGTCTGGCAGCACGGCTTCTGCAAAGCCACCTTACAGGCAAACCAGATCCTGACGCGGACATCTTCGCCTTCGAGTAGCCGACGCTTTGCGCTCCCACGAGCATCAGCGAGCGGAAGAGCCCAGCATCTCCGATATCTTCGAGGCCAGCGTTTCCAACGCGAAGGGCTTCATGACCATCGCCATGTTCGTTCCGACGAAACTGGAGCGGATCGCAGCGTTCTCAGCGTATCCCGTAATGAAAAGTATTGGCAGTTCCGGCCGGTGTTGACGGGCGATCTCTGCAAGTTGGCGTCCGTTCATGCCAGGCAGACCGACATCCGAGACCATCAGGTCGATCGGACGATCGGAAGCGAGTATGCGCACCGCAGACTGTGGCTCCGCAGTCTCTACGGCGCCATATCCAAGATCGCTCAGTATTTCGCGCACGAGCAGGCGCACGGCAGGATCATCCTCTACGACGAGCACATGCTGGTCGGCACCCGCCCTCGGCATCATCGCTTCTGCGACCGGAGTCGTCGCGGTGACTGGGCCTTCGGACACGGGCAGGAAGAGGGTGATTGTCGTCCCGCTCCCCAGCTCGCTATGCACGCGAACGTGTCCCCGGCTCTGCTTGACGAAGCCATAGACCATGGACAATCCGAGCCCGGTGCCCTGACCGATGGGCTTCGTCGTGAAGAAGGGCTCGAATGCCCTGTCTTGGACCTCCTTCGACATACCGGCCCCGGTGTCCGTCACGCGGATTGCAACATATTGCATGGCCTCCGACGCAGGTTCCGACTTCGGACTGTCGGGAGTCGCGAGCGATGTCTCGATCCTCAGCGTTCCACCGTCCGGCATCGCGTCTCGCGCGTTGATCGCGAGATTGAGGATTGCGCTTTCCAGCTGATTGTGATCGGCGACCCCGAGCGGCAACGCCTCGTCGAGATCAATCTCGAGGCGTATGTTCTCGCGCAGGGATCTCCTGACCAGGTCATCCATGGACTCGATCAACGCGTTGATATCAATGGTCCGCGAGTCGAGTGACTGTCGTCTGGAGAACGCCAGCAGGCGCTGAGTGAGGTTGGCAGCGCGCTGAGCGGAATCGAGGGCCGCATCCATGAAGCGGTCGAGATCGCCGAGACGACCCGTTGCGATGCGGCGGCGGATGATGTTCACCGCCCCCATGATGCCTGTCAGCATGTTGTTGAAGTCGTGCGCGATTCCGCCTGTGAGCTGCCCGACCGATTCCATCTTCTGGCTCTGGCGAAGGGCCTCTTCTGTCCTGGCGCGTGTCTGCATCTCCAAGTGAAGCGCGGCGGTCCGCTCCGCGACGCGCAGTTCGAGATCGCGATTGGCGCGCTGCGCCGATTGGAAAAGACGGGCATTGTCGATGCCAATGGCTGCCTGACTGGCGAGCCCAACCATCAAGCGCTCCTCGCGCTCGCCAAATACACCTGCCGTCTCGTGACCAAAAAAAAGACCACCGAGCACTTCGCCGGAGCGTGATGTGATCGGCGTGGCGAGGTAGCTGCGGACCGGCGAGTGCCCATCCGGCATGCCCGTGTATGGCGGGTTCTGCCCGTAGCGTGGGTCCTGCGTGATATCGGCCGAACGCACGACGCCTTTGCCGTGGAAAGTCGGCGCGAACACTTTGGTGTTGCGCGGCATTGGGAATTTCTCGAACGCCGCGTGCGGGACGCCGGACAGGGCGTAAAGCATATAGCTCTCTCCCTCGTCAGCGACGACATTGTAGAAGAACGCGCCGAATTCGGCGTTCGTGAGCTCGACGCCGGCATCGACAACGATCTGGACCAGCGCATCCAGGTCCAGTTCCGCGGCCACTCGAGCGCCGGTCTTGTTCAGGATCTCCAACGCGCGGCTCTCGTGTGCGAGCAGATCGCGACTCTGGCGCAGTTCAACCTGGCTTGCCGACAGATCGGCAAGACGATCCCGCATCTCGAACTGCTTCTGGCGGGACTTGAGAGCGCTCTCGACGGCACTCAATATGGAGATCGAGCTGAGCGGTCTTTCGAGGACGATGACATTCGTCGCGTGGGGGCCCAGCCGCAACCGGGCGTCGTTCCTCGCTCGCTTTCCGCTGACCGGACGCGCGGCAAGGAGAACGATAGGGAGGTCAGACCAGGGCGGCTGCTGGATGAGCGCTCCTTGCAGATCGGAGTTATCGAAGAGCAGCGCCTCCTCGGTGATCAGGATCGTGCCGATATGCTCATCGAGCGAAGCGGCGAGGGCTTGTAGGGACGGCAATGCGACGGCGTCGTATCCATCCTGAGTAAGCAGGTCCACGAGGTTTTCGGCATCGCGGCCAAAGGGCGCCAGAGCAAGTACGCGATGTCCTTCGAGCGCTGATCTGTGAGGCACGTCAGCGGTCTTCCATCAAAGGACTCGACGCGCCCGTATACTCTGGCGTTCCTGTGAGTACACCTCGGAATTCGATCAATGGGGCACCTACTCTCAGCCCGCCACCGTCGATGCGGAGTTCCCTGATCGTGTCTTCGTGAGGCCCGCCTCTATTCTTGAGCACCGAGAGGGCCTTCCTTAAACGTCCATCCGCCTCGAAAAATCGCAGGAGGATGACGGTGTCCGCGACATAGGAGACGTTGAATGTTGTCGCCATCGTGCCGAGCAACCCGCTCTGCGGATTGACCAGGAAGGTCACGACCCCGCGCTGATTAAGGTACGATAGCAGCTCATGCATCTGTAGGATGAGCTGCTGCTCCTGCGGCATTGCCGCGATGTAGCCGTTCAAGCTGTCGACAACGATGAGGCGCGATTTGCGCTCTTCCACCTCGCGACGAACTATCCAGGTGAATTCGCCGGGCGAAATTGTCGCCGGATCCATTTGCCGAAGTGTAAGAAGGCCGCTGTCGATATGCGGCTGCAGGTCCAGCCCCATTGCTTTGGAACGCGCGATCAGCGTGCCGATCCGCTCGTCGAACTCCAGGAATGTGCACGGCTCGCCGCGCTCGCAGGCTGCGAACAGATATTGCAGCGCGATGGCGGTCTTGCCTGTGCCCGCGGGGCCAGTGAGCAGGGTGCTCGTGCCTCGCCGCGGGCCGCCTTTGAGCAGGTCGTCGAGGTCAGCGACGCCGCTCGGCAGATGATCGCCGATGAACGGCGCATGGTGGTGGGAAGCAATCAATCTCGGGAAGACTTCGAGGCCGCCGCGCCGTATTTCGAAGTCATGGTAGCCAGCGACGAATTCGACCGCGCGCAGCTTTTGCACCTGCATACGCCGTCGTGCAGCACCGAAATCCAGGGTCAAACGCTCCAAGCCAATGACACCATGGCACAGGCTGTGGAGGTGACTGTCAGTCCCCTCGCGGCCTGACAGGTCATCGACCAGGATGACAGTGACATTGCGCGGGGCGAAGAACTGCTTCAGCGCCAGGACCTGCCGGCGATAGCGCAGTGGGTCGCTGGCCAATAGCCTGAGCTCGGACAGGCTATCGAACACCACCCGCGTCGGTTTGACCCGGTCGACCTCATCTTGGATGAGCTTGATCGTCCCTCCAAGCTCGACTTCCCACGAGTGTAGGATGGATTGGTCGCGCCCTTCGCCCAGCACCTCGTCTGCCGAGGCAAGCTCGAACACGGCGAGCTGGTCGAGGGACCAGCCATGAGACGCCGCGACGCTGTGAAGCTCCTCGGCGGTTTCCGAAAGGGTAATGTAGAGACCCTTTTCACCTTGCCTGGCGCCGTCGAGGAGAAATTGGAGGGCGAGGGTTGTCTTGCCCGACCCGGGGGTGCCTTCGATCAAATAGAGGCGATTGGGCGGAAGTCCGCCAGCAAGCACCCGATCGAGCCCCGAATTGCCAGAGGAAATTCGTTTGCGCGATAGCTGCATGAGACTGCTCTTTTCGAACTTTCCCTTGTTCGAGTAGGAGATGGATTTGCCCGGTTGCGGGGTGCGGTTGGCAATTGCCACTGACAGGAGAGCCGGGGCCCGGCGGCAAGCCTAAGCTACCGCCAGGCGCGACCTGCTGTATCTGTCGTCCGGTGCGTTGGCCCGGATCACAGCTTCTCGTGCGCTTTGTCGGCCAGCTTGTCGGCGGCGTCTTTTATCGCGGACTTTGCTTCGCCGACCTTCTGCTGGGCCTTGCCCTTCAACTGCTGCGCCGCGCCTTCGACCTGCATTTGCTCGTTGCCAATAGCTTTGCCGACGCCCTCTTTGACCTTGCCGCCGACCTGATTGGCCACGCCTTTGATCTTGTCCGTCGCACTGCCCATTGTCGTACTCCTCTCTTGAGTTGCTCTCTTGAGTTGCCGGGGAAAATAACGTCGGGCACGGCACATCGGTTCCCGGCGCATGGGGCAGCCAAGGATTAGTCAATCGACCAAGGAACCTTCGCGACGGAAGCGGCGTTTCCGACCTCGCGCCCATAGACAACCGGGATGTTTGGATCGCGCCCTGCTATTTGCCGTTACGCGAATGCCGGCGGAAGGCCGAGCCCTGCAACAATGATCATGGCCATCGCCGCGAACCGCTCGGCCCTGGAATATCGGCCAGATAATTCGCGCAGTTTGTGAGGTGACGCGCTTCGAAAGCGCGAGGCGCGTGGTGGCCTAGCGCTTTGCGGCTTTAAGAAATGCGACCGAGATGAATCTGTTGGCGGAGAGGGAGGGATTCGAACCCCCGGTACGGTTGCCCGTACTCCGCATTTCGAGTGCGGCGCGATCGACCACTCTGCCACCTCTCCGG
>VFQN01000482.1_pt1 | contig 73727 bp, 61 predicted proteins | sample 3512371 | NCBI WGS metagenome assembly VFQN01 (sample SAMN10412370, study PRJNA504923) | tailings metagenome | isolation source: Replicate 2 from Balatoc abandoned mine | place: Philippines: Itogon, Benguet | collected 2017-08-28 | reverse complement strand
ATCATCGGTCCCTGGAAGGCGTGGCGGATCTCGAGCGTCAGGTAGGCGAATACGAGGACGCCTGCGAGGATGTACGCCCCGCTCACGTACCAGTTCGGGCGCACGCCACGGGCATTGCGGGCGAGGAACGCTGCCGCCACGCCGGGAACAAAGTAGGCCAGCAGCAGCGAGCTGAAGATGACCGGTCCGGCGACGCCCTCGCTGCCGGGGAAGTACGGGTTTTCGACCAGCAGCAGGCCGAACACCGCGAACACCACCGCGATGACGCCGAAGATGATCGATGCCCAGCGGAAGACCGGGTTCGCACGGGCAAGGTCGAGGCGCAGCAGCACATAGGCCAGCATCAGCGACATCAGCACGTGCAGGCCCTGCTCGATGTGGCTGGACGCGAGCAGCAGCGGTTTGCCCCCGTGCACCATGTGGCGGATCTGGAAGAAGATCAGCAGCGCCGTGAACAGGACGGCGAGGGCGTCGGCGAGCCGCTGGGCGAGGTCGATGGCGCGCGTCTCCAGGAGCCGCCCGGCGAACGCGAACGCCAGCGCTGGAATGCCGTAGCCGATCAGCAGCCAGTTGAAGATCGGGAAGGTGCCGACGTCGTCGCCCATGATCACCGGGTCCCAGGCGACACGGCCGAGCACAACGAGGCCGATCGCGGCAACGGCGGGCCGCAGCAGCGGGATGTCGCGGAGTGTCGAGACGTAGGCGGTGCCGAGCGCCATCAGCGCGAACGCGACGGTCATGTAGCCGCGCGACAGGAAGGCGACGAGGGCGAAGCTCAGCGCCGCGATGGCCGCGGCGGCAAAGGCGCCCGTCGCGAGGCGGATGCCGGGCAGCGGCAGCAGGTTCTCACGCGCCAGGAAGCGCTCGGTCACATAGACGAAACCGCCGGCCAACAAGACCCCGAGCAGCGCAAAAGGAATCGAGCTGTCGAACTGGGTGACGCGGAGATAGGCAAGGACCAGTGTGAGCAGCGGCGGCACCGTGGCGCCGAGCGCATAGAGGCCGGAGAGCGGCGCGCTCAGCGTCGGGCCCCACCATAGCCGGTAGCCGGCGACGCCGGCGGTCGCCGCACCGAGGATGGCGAGGGTCGACAGGTAGGAGGTGACGTTGTCGGGGAGCCGCAACGCCTGGAGGGCGAAGGGCGCGAGCTGTGACGCTTCCGGCGGCGCCGCGAGGCCTGGCCAGAACGCGGCGACGGCGACGACGGGCAGGCCCGCGAGCGCGGCGCCGTAGGCTGCCGACGGGCTGAGCCAGGCCGCACCGAGCAGCAGCGCTGAAGCGACGGCCGCGAACGGTACCCAACCGCCGAGCTCGGGCTTGGCGTCGGTCAGCATGGCGACGGCCAGGATCGCCATGACGAACAGCGCCCCGCCCGCAATGCGATCCGGCACCGCGTCCTCGTCCTTGGTGCCGAGGTGCGGCTCGACCGCGATGAAACTGGCCGCGAGAGCGAGTTGCAGGAGCACGTGCATGTAGCCGGCAAACGTCCAGTCCGACGCGCCGGTGGCCGCGAGACCGAGGTACGGCATCCCCCACAGGAAGGCGCCGCCGACCGCGAACGCAGCGAGCCACAGCCAGCGCCGCAGACGCGCGAGGCCATACGCCGACGCCGCGACGACGGCGAGATAGAGAACGACCGGCCACGGGCTCGGCTTGTCTGAGCTCACGAACAGCGGCGCAGCGTAAGCGCCCGCGAGGCCGAGACCGGCAAGCATCGGCCCATGCAATGCGGCGGCGAACATCGTCGCGACGCCGATGACACCGAGCAGGATGAACGCGAACGCCGGACCGATGAAGCCGTAGAGGGCGTGCGCGGCGTAGACGGTGCCGAACGCGGTGACCGTGCCGGCGGCGGTGAGAATGCTCGGGATGTGCGCGGTCTCGAGGCCCGGCACGACGATGCCGCGCTCGCCGCGCCGCAGCCATTCGCCGGCACCGACCAGCGCCGCAGCCAGCAATAGGCCGAGGACGATGCGCGCGCCGGGTCCGAAGAAGCCCTGCTCGATCGAGTAGCGGACCATCAGGATGCCGCCGAGAGCCAGCGCGACGCCGCCGACCCACACCGCCCACCGGGTGCCGAGCCGCTCCTCGAGCGACTTGGCGGGCGCGGCAGCGGCGACTTCCTCGGGCATCGGCGGTAGCTCGGCGGCCGGCTCCTCGACGGGCGGCGTGGCCGGGACGGATGTCTCCACCGGTGACGGTGGCGGCAGCGCGATCGGCGCCGCCTCGTCGATGATCGGCGCTCCGGGTCCGAGAGATGTGCGCAACGCCGCCAGTGCCGCCGCCGTCTCGTCCAGCCGCTTCTCGAGCGCCTGCTGGCGCTTCCCCATCGACCGAAGCGACACGAGCGCGACGATCACAAGAACGAAGGCGATGAGATCCATGGCCCTTGGGGCTCCAGTGGCGGGGAGGATGGGAGCGGAGTGGTGGGAACAGAGTATAGAGAACGAATCAGCGGACGTGCGTCAGCCAGTCTCAAAAGGCACAGTTAAACTATACGGTGTTTATTTCGTGGCGACAGTGGAGGAAGCGATCGGCAGCCCGCCTGTGGCGCTATAGTCGCGGCGACGTCGCGTTGAGGTCCTTGAGTAGTATGACGACGCAACCGCACATCGCTCGCTGCTGACCCGGCGGCGCACCCGGGCAGCGCTGCAGGCAGGCACGGGCGACCACGATTTCCTGCTCCGCCACGTCGCCGAGGACATTGCCGACCGCCTGAGCCTCATGCGGCGACAGTTCCCGATCGCGCTCAACCTCGGTGCCCACTCGGGCGCGCTGAGCCGCCGCCTGCGCCAGCTCGACCGGATCGGCGTCATGATCGATGCGGACACGTCGGCGGAAATGCTGGCGCTGTGCGACGGCCCCCGGCTCGGCGCCGACGAGGAGCTGCTGCCGTTCGGCCCGGCCACGCTGGATCTGGTGGTCAGCGGGCTCGCGCTGCACCTCGTCAACGATCTGCCCGGCGCGCTGATCCAGATCCGCCACGCGCTGAAGGGCGACGGGCTGCTCCTCGCGACGCTGCTCGGTGCAGGCTCCCTCGCAGATCTCAACGAGGCGCTGCTTCTCGCGGAAGCCGAGGTCGACGGCGGGGCGACGCCAAGGGTCGCCCCATTCGCCGATGTGCGCACGCTCGGCAGCCTGCTCCAGCGGGCGGGGTTCGCACTGCCGGTCGCCGACGCCGACACTGTGACTGTCACCTACCCCAATCCGATCGCACTGATGCACGATCTGCGCGCCATGGGTGCGAGCAACGCGCTCGCCGCGCCGTACCGCAAGCCGCTGACGCGCCGCGTCCTCGCCCGGGCCGCCGAGATCTACGCCGACCGCTTTCCGGCGCCGAAAGGCGGCATCACCGCCACATTCGAGCTCGTCACGTTGACGGGCTGGGCGCCCGATCCCTCGCAGCCGAAGCCGCTCAGGCCGGGCTCGGCCACCACCCGTCTCGCCGACGCGCTCGGCGTGACCGAGAAGACTCACAGCTTCCAGAAAAAGGAGTCTTCTTGAGAATCAACGGTGTCACATGTTCGCCCGTGGCTTGCCCCAATCGCGCCGCGCATCGCGCCGAATCGGGAGGCCTTTAGGAAACCGTTAGGAGCGAATCGGCTCAGTTGCGTCGGCGCCCGGACTGGCGCCCTGGTATTCGAGGAGAGAGCCCAATGTTGATGACTACGCTCGACGGTATCGAGCTTGAAAGTGCGTATCCCGATCTCCTCGGAAAGCGCGTCCTGATCACCGGCATAGACAACGAGCAGGGCGTCGACATTGCGCGCGCGTTCGCCGAGCAGCGCACCCGCCTCGTCCTGCACGTCAACGAGATGACACCCGAGATGGCGGTCCTCGGCGCCATCGTCGCGGAAGGCGCCCTCGACGTGAAGCTGTTCGACGGGCCGATCGGCGCGACCGACGCCGCGGTGAAGCTCGCGCGCCAGGCGGTTCAGGCGTTCGGCGGCGTCGATATCGTCGTCAATCTCGCGACCGTGCCCGAGCCCAAGGGCGGCGCCTCCGCCCGCGAGACCGATGTCGAGGAAGCGGTGAGCCAGGCGCTGTCAGCGGCGTGCCTCATCACCAAGATCGCGACCAACCGTATGCGCCTGACGATGACGGAAGGGCTCGTCCTCACCATCGCTCGGCTGCCGCGCCGGCCGACGCCCGCCCATCGCATCGTCGGCGCTCTGACGCGGACGGCGCTCGCCAACCTGACGCGCAACGAGGCGCAGGAATGGGCACCGCACGGCATCAAGATCAACGCGATCGCACCGGCGACGTTGAGTTCGATGCCCGGACCCGGCGGCCTCAACGGCGAAGCCGACATGGCGAGCCTCGCGCTCTACCTCGCCAGCGAGCGCGGCGCCGAGCTGACCGGCATGATGTTCGAAGCGCACGGCGCGTAACGCCGCTTACGTCGAAGCGCGCTCGGGGAATGTGCGCGCGATCGCCTCGCGCGTCGCGGGAATGACGCCGCGCTCGGTGATGAGGCCGGTAACGAGCCGCGCCGGCGTGACGTCGAACGCGTAGTTCGCGACCGGCGTGTCGTCCGGCACCAGGCGCACGCGCGCGATGCGTCCATCGTCGGTCCTGCCGGAGATGGTCGCGACCTCGTCGTCGGACCGCTGCTCGATCGGGATCTCCGCGACGCCATCGGACAGCGCAAAGTCGATCGTCGACGACGGCAGCGCGACATAGAACGGCACGCCGTTGTCGCGCGCGGCGAGTGCCTTGAGGTACGTGCCGATCTTGTTGCAGACATCGCCGCTCGCAGTCGTGCGGTCACTGCCGACGATCACCATGTCGACGTCGCCGTGCTGCATCAGGTGCCCGCCCGCGTTGTCGACGATGACGGTGTGCGGCACGCCATGGCGACCGAGCTCCCACGCGGTGAGCGCGGCGCCCTGATTGCGCGGACGCGTCTCATCGACCCAGACGTGAAGCGGAACGCCGGCATCATGCGCGACGTAGATCGGCGCCGTCGCGGTGCCGAAGTCGACGGTCGCGAGCCATCCGGCGTTGCAGTGCGTGAGGATGTTGACCGGCATGCCGGCCTTCAGGCGTGCGACGCGCCGGATGAGATCGAAGCCGAAGTTGCCGATCGCCTGATTGGCCGCGACATCCTCGTCCGCGATCCGGCCGGCCTCGGCGTAGGCGACCGCGGCGCGCTCGCGCGGGGAAGTCTTGCGCAAGATGTCCGTGACACGATCAAGTGCCCAGCGCAGGTTGATCGCCGTTGGCCGCGTCGCAAGCAGCGCCGTGCGCGCCGCCTCGAGTTGTGCATCGCTCGCATCGGCCTGCATGGCCAGCGCCAGCCCGTAGGCGGCCGTTACCCCGATCAGCGGTGCGCCGCGCACGTTCATGTCGCGGATGGCGCACGCCACATCATCGACGGAAGTGAGCCGCGCCGTCTCGAATGCGTGCGGCAGCCGGGTCTGGTCGATGATCTCGACCGAACAGCCGTCAGCGGCGAGCCAGATCGTGCGGGTGGGCTTGCCGTCGACCTTCATGCGCGCCTCCAGCGCAACGCACTTTAAATTCACCTCAGCTCGCGGCAAAGTGACGAGTGAATTTGAAGTCCAAAGTTGCTCTGGAATCCTATGATTTCTAAAGCGTCTTTGGACCTTAAATGCGACGATGAGGTCAATCCACGCGTGGGTCGCATTTTAGGTCCGACGCTTTAGCAACGGACGACGCCGCGCACCGTCACGATTTCGGTTTCTCGTCGAGCTTGGTGCGCAGCGCCTCGAGCTCGGCTTTGAGCGCCGGTTCGATCAGACGGCCCATGTTTTTCTCGAGCCATTCGCGCAGCAACGGCCGCAGCAGCTCGATCACCGTCTCGTCCATGGTGCGCACGGCAGGCGGCAAAGGCTCCACCGATTTGGCAGCGGGCTCGGCAATTGTTGCGGGCACGAGCGCCGCCGGCGCTGGAGCGGCCTTGGCGGGGTCCCGCTTCTCCATACGGGCCACTGCAGCCGGCGCTTCAGCGGGTGCCGGTGGTGCCACCGCGATCGGCGATGCGGGCGTCGGAGACGGAGCCGGAACAGGAGCGAGCGCTGCAGCGGGTTCTGGCGCCGGCATCTTCGCGACCGGCAGTGTCTCGACCTTGGGCTCCGGCGCCTTTACGACTTCGGCGATCTTCGGTGCCGGTATCGGATCAGCGACATCCGTGGGCTTTTTGAGGTCGGCTACCTCGGCCAAAGGTGCCCGCGGCAGGACGATCTCGGTCACCACGTCGTCGGATGCGCGGGGCGGCGTCGGCAGCGGCGCGTGCGCACTCGGCGGCACCACATCCGCGATGAGCCTGCGCAGGGCATCGGCGCCGGGGATCTCGGCGATCGGCGCCGGACCGGCACGCGCGGGCGTTGCGGACGGCGCCATCGGCAGTGACAATCCTCGCGCCGCGCCGGAGGCGGGACCGGCGATCGGGGGTGCGGGTGGCACATCGCCCGGCATAGGAGCGGCGGCATCGAAGCGACCGGGCACGACGCTGCCGAGGTCGCCGAGTGACGGCGCCGGACGCGGCGGAGCAGGAGTCATATCCTTGGTCGGCATGGCGTGCGGTGTGGGGACCGTCACCGGGGCCGGCATGGCCTGCGTCTTGGCCGGGCTCGGGGCGGGCGTCGCCGCAGCAGCGGACGCCAGCGGCTCGGCCGCGGGACCGGGATCGCCGCCCTTTGCCGGCGCGCTCGGACTGGTGAGCTTGGCCTCGGCGGCCGGTGCCGGGGACTTGAACGATGGGACGGGAAAGCCCGGACGCAGCGTCGACCGCTCCGGCATCGCCTCTTCCATGACGGGTGAAGCTGCAGCAGGCGGCTCGGCGGCGGCTGGCGCGGGCGGCGGCGAGGACGGGCGCACGAGCGGTATCGTCACCGGATCGTCGGTCCGCGGCGGCTTCGGGCGCATGCCCGGTATGCCCGGCGCCGAGCCGGCCGGCCCGAGCGGTTTGGCCGGCACAGCCATCGCGAGGAACTCGTCGAGGCTGACCGGCTCCTCGGCCTTGAGCGCGGGTGCCGCCGGGGTCGGACTCTGAGGGGCGGGGACCGGCGCGGCGTGAGCTGTGGGTGGCGCTGGCGGAGGCTCGGCCGCGGGCTTGCCTTCGCCCTTCATGTCCGGCGGCGAGGGGCGGGCCAGCATGCGCGGCATTTCGAGCGTCGGCGGACGAAGCTCCGGGGCGGCGGCATTTCCCGGCGCCGGAGGGGCCGCGGGGCCCGAATCCTGCGCCATGATCTTGCGGATCGATGCCAGGATGTCGCTCATGCTCCGCTCTTCGGTTTTGCCCGGATTACTGGACATCCGCACGCCTCCAATGCCTGCAAGTCTGGCCGCCAATTCTACGCAATCGTGCAGGCCTCGCCACGATTCCTCTAGTATGCGGTAATAGTGGCATCAATAGTTCACGTCCCGTCTTTCGCAGATCCGAGCATTTCCGGCCACTTATCCACGTTTCCGTCGCCGCACCGGCCCCTTCCCCGAGACCCGGCGCCGGCGCACTTTCCCTATTCACCCGCTTCTGCTACATGCTGGGCGTCCAACAAGCCAAACCAGTGCGTAGAGAGGTTTTCCGAGTGTTGCGAAAGCAGCGCGCGGCAGCAAAGCCCATACCAAACGCAGGAGATGAGCATGGCCGGACGCAGCTCCATCATCGACGCGAATGTCGGGTTGACCTTTGACGATGTGCTCCTGTTGCCGGGGCGCTCCGAGGTCTTGCCCGGCGAGACCGACGTCGCCTCGCGGGTCACCAAAGAGATCTCGGTCCGCATCCCCATCCTCTCCTCCGCCATGGATACGGTCACCGAATCACGCCTCGCGATCGCTGTCGCCCAGGCCGGCGGGATCGGCGTCATCCACCGCAACCTCACCCCCACTGAGCAGGCCGACCAGGTGGCGGCGGTGAAGAAGTTCGAGTCGGGGATGGTGGTCAATCCCGTCACCATCGAGCCGACGGCCACGCTCGCGAGCGCGCTGGAGCTGATGGCCGGGCACAAGATCTCCGGTATCCCGGTCGTCGAAGCCCGCGGCCGCAAGCAGGGCAAGATGGTCGGCATCCTCACGCACCGCGAAGTCCGCTTCGCAACCAACCTGCAGGCGCCCGTCCACGAGCTGATGACCAAGGACAAGCTCATCACCGTGCGCGAGAACGTCGATCGCGACGAGGCGAAGCGGCTCCTTCATGCCCACCGCATCGAGAAGCTGATCGTCGTCGACGACGCCTACCAGTGCATCGGCCTCATCACCGTCAAGGACATCGAGAAAGCGCAGCGCCACCCCTACGCGTGCAAGGACAGCCAGGGCCGGCTGCGCGCCGCCGCCGCGACGACCGTTGGCGATGACGGCTACGAGCGCACCGAGCGCCTGATCGCGGCCGGCTGCGACCTCATCGTTGTCGACACCGCGCACGGCCATTCAGAGCGCGTGCTCGCCGCCGTCTCGCGCATCAAGCGCCTCTCCAACAGCACCCAGGTCGTCGCCGGCAACGTCGCGACCGGCGATGGCGCGCGGGCGCTCATCGATGCCGGTGCCGATGCGGTGAAGGTCGGCATCGGACCGGGCTCGATCTGCACGACGCGCATCGTCGCCGGTGTCGGCGTGCCGCAGCTCACCGCGATCATGGATGCGGTCGACGTCGCCATGAAGCACGACGTGCCGATCGTCGCCGATGGCGGCATCCGTTTCTCCGGCGACCTCGTGAAGGCGCTCGCGGCCGGCGCCAGCGTCGCCATGGTCGGCTCGCTGCTCGCCGGCACCGACGAGGCGCCGGGCGAGACGTTCCTCTACCAGGGCCGCACGTACAAGGCCTACCGCGGCATGGGCTCGGTCGGCGCGATGGCGCGCGGCAGCGCCGATCGCTACTTCCAGCAGGAAGTGAAGGACGAACTGAAGCTGGTGCCCGAGGGGATCGAGGGGCAGGTGCCGTACAAGGGGCCGGTCGGTCACGTGCTGCACCAGCTCGTTGGCGGCCTGCGCGCCGGCATGGGCTACATCGGCGCCAAGAACCTCGCGGAGCTTCGCGAGAAGGCGAAGTTCATCCGAATCTCGCCCGCCGGCATGCGCGAGAGCCACACGCACGGCGTCGGCATGACGCGCGAGGCGCCGAACTACTCCGGCGGAAACGGCTGATCGCCAGGAAGTGACGCTTAGATGAAACCGGGTGCGCGGCTCGCCGCGGCGGTCGCCATTTTGACCGAGATCAGCGCGCGCCATCGCCCGGCAGCGCTGGCGCTTGCCGACTGGGGTAAGGCGAGCCGCTTCGCCGGCTCCGGTGATCGCTCTGCCGTCGGCAACCTCGTCTATGACGCTTTGCGCCGGCGCGGTTCGATCGCGGCGCGCATGGGCAGCGACAAGCCACGCGCGCTGGTACTTGGCGCTGCGGGACGCGCGCTCGGCCTCGCCGTCGACGCGATCTCCGAGGCCGCTGACGGCTCGCGCCACGCGCTTGAACCGCTCACGCCCGATGAACGCGCGGCACTCACGCGAGAGGCCGGCGACGACGACGCGCTCGCCGACCTGCCCAAGTGGATCGTGCCGCATCTGACGTCGGTGTTTGGCGGTGGTCTCGCCGCGGAGGCCGCCGCTCTCGCAGAACGCGCGCCGGTCGACATCCGCGTCAACACGCTTAAGGCGACGCGCGAAATGGTTCAGGCGGAACTCGCGAAGCTCGAGCCGATCCCGACCGCGCTATCCCCCATCGGCCTGCGCTTCGCCGCGCCCGAGGGAGCCAAACGCACGCCGAACGTCGAAGCCGAACCGGCGCACGGCAAGGGACTATTCGAGGTCCAGGACCAGGGCTCGCAGATCGCGGCGCTGCTCGCCGACGCGCGGCCCGGGCACGAGGTGCTCGATCTCTGCGCAGGCGCCGGCGGCAAGACGCTGGCGCTCGCGGCCGCGATGAAGGGTGAAGGCCGCATCATCGCCCACGACGCCGAAAAGACGCGCCTGCGGCCCATCTTCGAGCGGCTGCAGCGCTCGGGCGCGAAGAACGTCGAGGTCCTGTCCGCGAGCGACTCGGACGCGCTCTCCGGCATGACCGGGCGCTTCGATCGCGTCGTCATCGACGCGCCGTGCACGGGGACCGGCACCTGGCGCCGCCGACCCGACGCGAAGTGGCGCCTCAAGCCGCGCAACCTCGAGCAGCGCGTCAAGGAGCAGCGCGAGGTGCTTGCGGCGGCAGCCCCACTGGTCAAGCCCGGCGGCCGCCTGATCTACATAACCTGCTCGCTGCTGCCCGAGGAAAACACTGCGCAGGTCGCGGCCTTCCTCGCGGCCAATCCCGCGTTCTCGCTCATCCCTTACGGCGACGTCTGGCGCGCGACGCTTCCCGAGACCCCGCCCGCCTCAGCCGATGGCCGCGACGACACGCTGCTGCTGACACCCGCGCTGCACGGCACCGACGGGTTCTTCGTCGCGATCCTTGCGCGCTAGGGCATCTTCCTCGGAACGCTGAACGCGAAGGCGCTTCCGTTCGGTCTACTGATGCTCCAGGCGCGTAGCCCCCTGCCGCGAGCCCGCCCGCGTTGACAGGCGCGCCTCATGGTGGGCAAGACTCGCGGACAGAAGGGCCGCTGGAGCCCTCGCTCACCGGGAGATGCGCTCATGTCCGTGTTCCGTTCGTTCCTCTTCGCGCCCGGCAACCATCCCCGCCGCGTCGAGAAGGCGCTGAGCCTCGCCGCCGACGCCGTCATCCTCGACCTCGAGGACGCCTGCCCGATCGCCGAGAAGGTGGCGACGCGCGAGGTCGTCGTCGCCGCCTGCAAGCGGCCGCGCACCGGCCTCGCCTACATCCGCGTCAACGCCACGACGACCGAGTGGGGCTACGGCGATATCGTCGCCGTCGTGCAGAAGGGCGTCGACGGCATCATCCTGCCCAAGGCCGACACCGTCGACGAGGTGCGCGCGGTCGACTGGGTCGTGTCCAACCTCGAGCGCGAGCGCGGCCTCCCCGCCGGCGCCATCGACATCATCCCGATCACCGAGACGGCCAAGGGCCTCGCCAATCTGCGCGCCATCGCAACCGCCGGCACGCGCATCAAGCGCATCGCCTTCGGCGCCGGCGATTTCACGCTCGACGTCGCCATGACGTGGACGCGCGGTGAAGGCGAGCTGCTTCCCGCCCGCAGCGAGTGCGTTCTCGCCTCGCGCGCCGGCGGGCTCGAGGCGCCGCTCGACACCGTCTGGGCCGATCTCAAGGATATGGACGGCTTCCGCGCCTCGGCGACGCACGTCAAAGGCCTCGGCTTCCAGGGCAAAATGTGCATCCACCCCGATCAGGTCGCGGTCGTCAATGAGGTGTTCGCACCGACCGAAGCCGAGGTGGCTTGGTCGCGCAAGGCGGTCGCCGCCTTCGCCGAAGCCGAGAAGGCGGGCTCGGCCTCGATCCAGCTCGATGGCAAGTTCATCGACTATCCGATCGTCTATCGCGCCCAGCGTGTCGTCGCTCTCGCCGAGCGCATCGCCTCACGCAAACGCTGACACAAGAAACGCACCCGAGGAGGAAACGCATCCATGACCGGCGAAAGCACGCCCAACACCGCACCGGCCCCGCATCCCACCGTCAAGGCGCTCCAGGGCGTGCGCGTGATCGACGTGTCGAGCTTTCTCGCCGGCCCCTACTGCACGACCCAGCTCGCCGAGTTCGGCGCCGAGGTGATCAAGATCGAGCTGCCGAAAGTCGGCGACGCACTTCGCAAATTCGGCACGATGACGCCATCCGGCGACTCGCTGCCGTGGCTGCAGGAAACGCGCAACAAGAAGTGCGTGACGCTCGATCTCAGGAAGCCCGAGGGCGCCGAGCTGCTCAAACGCTTCGTGCGCCACGCCGACGTGCTGGTCGAGAATTTCCAGCCGGGCACGCTCGAGAAGTGGGGTCTCGGCTGGGATGTCCTGAAGGAGGAAAACCACAAGCTCGTCATGGTCCGCATATCCGGCTTCGGCCAGACCGGACCCTACAGCCCGCGCCCCGGCTTCGGCCGCATCGGCAACGCGTTCGGCGGCCTTTCCTACCTCGCCGGCTTCCCCGATCGCCCACCGACGACGCCCGGCTCGGCAACGATCCCCGACTACCTCTCCGGCCTCTACGGGGCACCCGGCGTCATGTTCGCGCTGCGCGCCCGCGACATGACCGGGCGCGGACAGGTCATCGACATCGGCCTTTACGAGGGCATCTTCCGCATCCTCGACGAGCTCGCCGCGTCCTACGACTACAAGGGCTACGTGCGCGAGCGTATGGGCCCCGGCACCGTCAACGTCTGCCCGCACAGCCACTACCCGACCAAGGACGGCAAGTGGATCGCGATCGCGTGCACGTCGGACAAGATCTTCGCGCGTCTCGCCGAAGCGATGGGAGCGCCCGAGGTCGCGGGCAGCGGCAAGTGGGGCAAGATCGCAGACCGTGATCGCGATCGTGTCGAGATCGACGCCTGGGTCGGCCGCTGGACGGCACAGTTCACGCTCATCGATTGCATCGCCGCATGTGACAAGTTCGAAGTCCCCTGCGGGCCCGTCAATTCGATCGCCGACATCTTCGCCGATCCGCACTACGCCGCGCGCGAGAACATCCTGCGCATGGCGGACCCACGCGTCGGCGAGATCGCGATGCCGAACGTGGTGCCACGGCTCTCGGATACGCCGGGCAAGGTCGAGTGGCTCGGGCCCACGCTCGGCGAGCACAACGACGAGATCTACAAGAGCCTGCTCGGCCTCAGCGACGCCGAGATCGGGCGACTGAAGGACAAGGGCGTCGTTTAGCGGATCGATAGGGGCCAATCTGCCGTGAGCTTTCGCCTGGAGGACGCACTGCGCGCGACGATCGTCTCGCGGATCACCGGCTTTGAGCGCCGCGCGATCACCGATCCCGCGCTGCGCCATGCCGCCGTTGCTATCATCGTCGCCGCCGGCGAGGATAATTCGGAGGCCGCCGTGCTGCTGACGCGGCGTCCGCAGCATCTGAAGCGCCACGCGGGCCAGTACGCGCTGCCCGGCGGCCGCATGGACGCGGGTGAGACACCGGAAGCCGCGGCGCTGCGTGAAACCGCGGAAGAGCTCGGCCTCGCGCTCGATCCCGCGGCGATCCTCGGGCGGCTCGACGATTACGCGACAAAGTCCGGCTTCTGCATCACGCCGGTCGTCGTGTGGGGCGGTCCGGCGCTCGACCTCGCACCTAACCCCAACGAGGTGGCGCGCGTCCACCGCGTGCCGCTGAGCGAGCTCAACTCGCCGGATATTCCGACCATCGACACGCCCTTCGACGGCTCGGCGCCGGTATTCGGCCTGCCGCTCGCAAGCCTCGGCCACAGCCTCCACGCACCGACGGCGGCGCTGCTCTACCAGTTTCGCGAGGTGGCGCTGCGTGGCGTGCCGACACGCGTCGCCGACTTCGGCCAGCCGCGCTTCGCGTGGTCGTAGCGGCCTATTACTTCTTCTCCAGTTCCTTGGTAATTTTCTCGAGCCGCGCTTGGCTGCGCAGCTTGGCCTCGCGCCGCGTGATGTAGACGGCGGAGGCGAAGATGATCGTCGCCCCGACCCACGTCCAGACGTCGATGATCTCTCCGAACATCAGCCAACCGATCGCGACGGCGAACGGTAGACGCGAGAAATCGAACGTCATCACCAGCGAGGCGTCAGTGGAAGCAAAGCCGCGCATCAGGCAGTAGTGGCCGACCACCGCGGTGAGGCCGATCGTGAGGATCCAGGGCAGGTACTCCCATCCCGGCGTCTGCCACACGAACACCGCCGGCACCAGCGTCAGCGGCAGCATCATGATCGTCGTCAGGAAAACAATCTTGGCGGAATCGTCCTCGCCCGAAAGCTGCTTCAGCAATACGGTCATGATGCCGGCGCTGATCGCATTGAAGATCGCGCAGGCTTGGCCGAGGCCGATCGGCTCGACACCCGGTCGCAGGATGATCATCGCACCGACGAAACCGACGATCAGCGCCGTAATGCGCCGGATACGCACCTTCTCGCGGAGGAACACGACCGCGCCAATGGTCCCGAATAGCGGCGCGAGAAAGCTTATCGCGGTCACCTCCGCCACCGGGATCAGGGCGAGCGCGTAGAACCACGCCGTCATCGAGAACACCGATATCCCGACCCGTACGCCATAGAGATGGAGCGCATTCGAGCGCAGCAGCGCACGGCCGCGCCAGGCGAGCATCGGCATCAGGAACAGCGTGGCCGACAGATTGCGCAGAAACACCACCTGGAGCGGATGCATGCCCATGAGCGCCACCTTGCGCGACGCCGCTGCGAGCACTGCAAACAGCGCCATCGCGAGGGTGATCCAGATCACCGCCCGCAGCGGATCGTCGCGCACGAGCGGGCGGGCATCGCGCCGCTGGGGCTCGGCAGCCGCCGTCAGTGGCTTCTCGTCGGACGACACGTCTCCCCCATGCTGATCGGCCGCGCCTGGCCCGCAACCGACTCATCGGTGCGCTGATCGCACAACCGCATAGCAGCGACCGCCCTCGGATGTCCCGCCGATCATGGGCGTGATCCCCGCGCCAATCGATTGGCGCCCGGAACCCCTTGCATAGCGGCCCCCTTTGATGGGAACGTGGCAACAAGGTCCGGACAACAGGGGCCATCTATCCGTTAATTTTCAAAAGGAGGGTCCGCCATATGCGCCGCTATGCATTTGGTCTTGCTGCCACCGCTTTCGCACTGTCCGCCCTGTGGGGACCGCCCGCCGATGCGGGCAAGGCCAATGACACGCTCGTCTGGGCCACCGACCGCGAAAACCCGATCACCGACTCGAGCTACCTCAACACCCGCGAGCTCGTGATCATGGGGACGCTGATCTTCGACCGGCTCGTTCATCTGGACGACAAATATAATCCGGTGCCGCTGCTCGCCGAGTCGTGGAAGTGGGAGAACGACACGACGCTCGACCTCAATATCCGCAAGGGCGTGAAGTTCCACTCCGGCAAGGAACTCGACGCGGAGGACGTCGCCTATACTTTCAATTTCATCGTCGATCCGGCAAACGGCTCGCTCAATCGCTCGTATCTGAGCTGGATCAAGAAGGCGGAGGCGCTCGACAAGCTCAAGGTCCGCCTCACCATGGACAAGCCGTTTCCGACCGCGCTCGTGTTCCTTGCCGGCGCCGGCAACATTCTGCCGAAGGGTCACTACGAGAAGGCGCCAGCACGCGCCGACGGCAAGAAGGACTTCGGCGCCGTCCCGTCCGATGGAACCGGGCCCTACAAGATCGGCGAGATGAAGCCCGGCCAATCCGTGCTGATGGTGCGCAACGAGGCCTACTGGGACGGCAGCCCCAAGGGCAAGCCGCCGATCAGCAAGATCCTGTTCCGCACGATCAAGGACTCCAACACGCGCTCGGCCGAGCTGATGACCGGCGCGATCGACTGGGTCTGGGACGTGCCGAAGGATGAGGCCGAGCGCATGATGCGTGCGCCCAATCTCACCATCGAAAACGCCAAGACACTGCGCATCTCCTACCTGACCTTCGATGCGACCGGCCGCTCGCCCGACAAGCGCTTCATGGACAAGCGCGTGCGCCAGGCTGTCTTCCACGCGATCAACCGAAAATCGCTGGTCGACAACCTCGTCGGGGCGCCCTCGCAGATCATCCATTCGCCGTGTCATCCCGACCAGTTCGGCTGCTCGGAAGACGTGACCAAGTACGACTACAACCCCGACAAAGCGAAGAAGCTGCTCGCCGACGCCGGCCATCCGAACGGCTTCGAGTTCGATCTGCACGCCTATCGCGAGCGCCACATCACCGAAGCGGTGATCGGCGATCTCGTGCGCGTCGGCCTGAAGCCGCGCCTCGTCTACCTGCAGTACGGCCCGCTCGTACAGGCGATCCATAAGGGCCAGGTCGCGGTCGCCAATCTGACCTGGGGCTCGAGCTCGATCCCGGATGTCTCGGCGAGCGCCGGCCACTTCTTTACCGGCTCCCCGGATGACCTCTCGCAGGACAAGGAAGTGATGGCGACCATCGAGCAGGCCAACGGCACGATCGATCCCGCCAAGCGCGCGGCGCTGTGGGACAAGGCGCTGAAGCGCATCGCGGACGAGGCCTACTGGGTGCCGATGTTCACCTACGCCAAGTACTACGCGTACTCGAAGGATCTCGACTTCAAGGCGACGTCCGACGAGATCCCGCAGTTCTACAAGGCGAAGTGGAAATAAGGCGCGCGCCCGACTGAGCGCGCGGCGAGAATAGAAGGCGCCGCCGGCTCTGCCGGCCGCGCCCTCCCGGCTTTGGCCACTCGGGAAACGGACACGCGCATGGCGATCTATGCCCTCAAGCGGCTCGGCGTCGCGATCCTCGTGGCGCTCACGGTGTCGCTCATCACGTTCTCGATGAACTATCTCTCTGGTGATCCAGCGATCACCATCGCGGGCGAGGGCGCACGCATCGAGGACATCGAGAACATCCGCAAGTTCTACGGCTTCGATCGCCCGATCATCGTCCAGTACTGGGACTGGCTCATCCACGCCATCCAGGGTGATCTCGGCCGCTCGTTCAGCCTTCGTGTCCCCGTCGCCGACGTGATCTTCGAGCGCCTGCCGACGACGATGCTGCTCGGCGCCTGCGCCATCACCTTCGGCTTGACGCTCGCGATCCCGCTCGGCGTGCTCGCCGCCGTCAGGCCGAACAGCATATTCGACCGCGCGGCCCTTACCCTCGCCGTCGTCGGCCAGGCGATGCCGACGTTCTGGTTCGGCCTGACGCTGATCCTGGTGTTCGGCGTCATGCTGCGCTGGCTGCCGATCACCGGCCAGGATAGCTGGTGGAATTTCGTCATGCCGGCCGTCGCGCTCGGCTACAACGTCGCGCCGGCGGTGATGCGGCTCACCCGCGCCGGAATGCTCGAGGTGCTGGCGTCGGACTACATCCGCACCGCGCGGGCCAAGGGGCTCAAGCCGCTGACCGTGCTTTTCAAGCACGCGCTGCGCAACGCCGTGATCCCGGTCGTTGCGCTCGCCGCGGTGCAGTTCGGCTTCATGCTCGGCGGTTCGATCGTGATCGAGACGATCTTCCAGATCAACGGCCTCGGCTACCTCGCGTGGGAATCGATCCAGCGCAAGGATCTGCCGATGATGCAGGCGATCGTGCTCATCCTCTCGGTCATCTACGTCGTCATCACCTTCCTCGCCGACATGCTCAATGCCTTCCTTGATCCGCGCATCCGGGTGACGTGACATGAGGACGAAGTAACATGGCCGACACCACCGCTGCCCGCCCAGCTCTACTGCGCGCCGGCATCCAGACGGCCGAGGAGATTCTCGCGCCGACGCCCGGCATCATGTTCCGCCGTCGGGTCTTCGGTCATTTCGGGCTGATGTTCGGCTCCTTCGTGCTCCTCACCATCATCGTGATGGCCATCTTCGCCAACGTCATCTCGCCGCACGATGCCTACGATCAGCAGCTCGCCCGCAAGCTCATCCCGCCGATCTGGCACGACACGCCGAAGGCGACCTGGGCGCATCCACTCGGCACCGATCACCTCGGCCGCGACTACCTCTCGCGCCTGTTCCACGGCGCGCAGGTGTCGCTGCTGATCGGCTTCTCGGCGATGATCATCTCGGGCCTGATCGGCACCATCCTCGGCGTCGCCGCTGGCTATTTCGGCGGCCGCGTCGATATGGTCGTCAACTTCCTCATCACCACTCGCCTGTCGATGCCGGTGATCCTGGTCGCGCTTGCGGTAGTCAGCATCGTCGGCTCGTCGCTGACCGTGGTCATCTGGGTGCTCGGCCTTCTGATCTGGGACCGCTTCGCCGTCGTCATGCGATCGGCGACGCAGCAGGTCCGCTCGCTCGAGTTCATCACGGCGGCGGAAGCGCTCGGCTGCTCGCATCTGCGCATCCTGCTCACCGAGCTGGCTCCCAACATCATGAACCACCTGATCGTCGTCGCCACGCTCGAGATGGCGCACGCGATCCTGCTCGAGGCGGCGCTGTCGTTTCTCGGTCTCGGCGTGCAGCCGCCGACGCCATCGTGGGGCCTCATGATCTCGGAGGCGAAGGGGCTCATGTATTACGATCCGTGGCTGATCGCGATTCCGGGCATCGCCCTGTTCATGCTGGTGCTGTCGATCAATCTAGTCGGCGACGGCCTGCGCGACGTCACGGCGCCCGAGAACAGAAGCTAGAGGAAATGCCAGGAAGCAGATGAGCGATCGCATTCTGACCGTCGATGGGCTCGAGGTCTCCCTGCCGGTGCCGTCGGGCACACTCAATGCGGTGCAGGGCGTGAGCTTTCACGTCGACCGTGGCGAGACGGTCTGCATCGTCGGCGAATCCGGCTGCGGCAAATCTCTGACCGCGCTCGCCATCATGGATCTACTGCCGAAGCGGGGGCGGCGGACCGCACGCGAGTTGTCGCTGCTCGGCCAACCCATCGTGGGGGTGCCCGAGAGCGCGATGTCGGACCTGCGCGGCAACCGCATGGCGATGATCTTCCAGGAGCCGATGACGTCGCTCAATCCCGCCTACACCATCGGCAACCAGCTCGAGGAAGCGCTGCTGCGCCACCGCCGTGTGTCGAGGAGTGAAGCGCGCGACCGCGCGGTGCATCTCCTCGAGCGCGTCGGCATCACCGCTGCCGGCCAGCGCCTGCGCCAATATCCGCACCAGCTTTCCGGCGGCCTGCGCCAGCGCGTCATGATCGCGATGGCGCTGATGACCGGCCCCGATCTCATCATCGCCGACGAGCCGACGACGGCCCTCGACGTCACGATCCAGGCGCAGATCCTCCACCTCCTCGCCGAGCTGCAGCGCGAGTTCCACATGGGCCTCGTGCTCATCACCCACGACCTCGGCGTCGTCGCCCGCATCGCGACCCGCGTCGTCGTGATGTATGCAGGGCAGGTTGTCGAGACGGGCACGGCGGCGGAGGTGTTCGGCACGCCGCGTCATCCCTACACGCGCGGCCTCCTCGACTGCATCCCGATCCCCGGCAAGACCAAGCGCGGCGAGCGGCTCGGCACCATCCCCGGCATGGTGCCTTCGCTGGTCGGTCGCATCCACGGCTGCCACTTCGCCGGCCGCTGCGGCTTCGCCATCGACGACTGCGTCGCCGCCGATATCGAGCTCACCGCTGCGCCCAGGAGCGGCCATCTCGTGCGCTGCATTCGCGCAGATGAGCTGATCGCCGAGCGCGCTGCCGCGCAGGAGGGCGTCGCATGACCACGACCGCATCGCGCCCGCCCGTCATGACGCCATCCACCGCACCGCCGATGCTGGAGGCTGTCGACGTCACGCGGATGTTCATGGTCTCGCAAGGGTTCATGAGGGCCAAGAAGCCGCTGCATGCCGTCAACGGCGTCAACCTCTCGATCCGCCAGGGCGAGGTGGTGGGCCTCGTCGGCGAGTCCGGCTGCGGCAAGACCACGCTCGCCCGGATGCTGCTCGGCCTGCTGCCGCCGTCGTCCGGCGCTTTGCGGATCGACGGCCAGCCGCTCGCCGGCCTCAGGCGGCGCGACGTCGCCCGCCTCGTCCAGCCGGTGTTCCAGGATCCCTACTCCTCGCTCAATCCGCGGAAATCGATCGGCTCGATCATCGGCCTGCCGCTGCGCGTGCAAGGCGGCGTCGATGGCGCGACCGAGCGCAAGCGCGTCGAGGAGATGATGGAGCTGGTCGGCCTCGCGCGTCGGCTGTTCGACAACTATCCGAGCCAGCTCTCCGGTGGCCAGCGCCAGCGCGTCGCGATCGCCCGCGCGCTCATCAACCGCCCGCGCATGGTCATCTGCGATGAGCCGACCTCGGCCCTCGACGTCTCCGTGCAATCGCAGATCCTCAACCTGCTGCAGGACCTGCGCCGCGACCTCGGCCTCACCTATCTGCTGATCAGCCACAACCTCGCCGTCGTCGAGCACATGGCTGATCGCGTCGCCGTCATGTACCTCGGCCGCATCGTCGAGGAGACCGACACCGACACGCTGTTCCGCAATCCGCGCCACCCCTACACCGAGGCACTGCTCAAGTCCGTCCTGACGCCGGAGCCCGGTCTCGGCATACCTGATACCCAGCTCGGCGCCGCCTACCCGAATCCACTCGACATGCCGACCGGATGCCGCTTCCATCCGCGCTGCGCGCGCCGCTTCTCGGCGTGCCCGACAGTCGTGCCGCGCCCGCTCAAGACAGCGTCCGGCATGGTCGAATGCCACCTCTACGACGATGACGTGAAGAAGGACACTGCAGCATGACGGGAAGCCGGGCCGGAGCCGTTGGACGCGCCGAGAAGTATGTCGACAGCGGCACGTTCGAGCGGGAGCTTGCCGCCCGCGTCGCCGTCCGCACCGAGAGCCAGAAGTTTCCCGACCCCGCCGCCGTCGCCGAGTGCCACCGTTATCTCGATGAGCACATGAAGCCGGCTTTTGAGGCGATGGGCTTTTCCATCAAGACCTACGACAATCCGTTCAAGGGTCAGGGGCCCGTCCTCCTCGCGACGCGCATCGAGGATCCGGCGCTGCCGACCGTGCTCGGCTACGGCCATGGCGATGTCGTCGTCGGCATGGACGAGCGCTGGACCAAGGGCAAGGGCCCCTGGGTGACAGCGCGTGACGGCGATCGCCTCTACGGCCGCGGCACCGCCGACAACAAGGGCCAGCATACGCTCAACATGGCGGCGCTGCAGGCCGTCATGGCCGAGCGCGGCGGCAAGCTCGGCTTCAACGCCAAGTTCCTCATCGAGACCGGCGAGGAGTCGGGGTCGAAGGGCCTCAAGGAGCTCGTGCGCGCCAACAAGGCGGACTTCGCCGCCGACGTGTTGATCGCTTCGGACGGTCCGCGCGTACGCCAGGATCGCCCGACCATTTCGCTCGGCTGCCGTGGCGCCTTGAACTTCGATCTCGTCGTCGATCTGCGCGAGGGCGCGCACCACTCCGGCAACTGGGGCGGACTGCTCGCCAATCCCGGATTCATCCTTGCCCATGCGCTGACCTCCATCGTCGGTCCCAAGGGCGAGCTGCTCGTCGAGGCGCTGAAAGCGCCGGCGATGACCCGCGCGGTCAAGGACGTGCTCGCCGACATCGAGATCGACGGCGGCGACAAGGGACCGCAGGTCGACGAGTGGTGGGGCGAGCCGGAGCTCAAGCCGGCCGAACGCGTCTACGCCGCCAACACGTTCAACATCCTCGCCTTCACCACCGGTTCGCCCGAGCGGCCGGTCAACGCGATTCCGCCGAAGGCCGTCGCCAACTGCCAGCTTCGTTTCGTCGCCGGCACGAAGATAGAGACGATCGTTCCGGCGCTGCAGTCGCACCTCGCCGCCAAGGGTCACACGCTGGTCAAGGTCGTTCCGCCGCCTTCCTCCAACAATGGCGGCTTCGCCGCGACGCGGACCGAGCCCGACCATCCCTGGGCGGCCTTCGCGACCAGCTCCGCGCAGCGCTCGACCAATGCCAAGCCTGCCGTCATTCCATCCACCGGCGGCTCGATCTGCAACGACATCTTCACCGATGATCTCGGGATGCCCTCGATCTGGATTCCGCATTCGTACGGCTCCTGCTCGCAGCACGCGCCCGACGAGCACATCCTGATGCCGCTTTCCCGCAGCGCCGCGCAGCTCATGGCCGGCCTCTACTGGGACATCGGCGAAGGCAAGGGCGTGCCAACGCGAGCGTAAGCTCCGCGAGCTTGGCTCGACGCGTATCCATCAACGCGTGCGCGTGCTCGGGTGGCGGAATGAGTCCGCGCCCCGCACGCCCACAGCGCCGGGTTCATCGATCGAGTGAGGGGAGCAAGGCGCGGACGCCAGGCTCTCGATGCCGGCAAATTTCTCGGCATCCACGCCCTGCGCCGCAGGATCGGGAACCGGGCACGGCGACCGGCGAGCCGATCCGGCCTCTTCGTTCTTTCCCGGGCGCGCCATTGGCGTCACCCCATCCGCGGCCTCATCCGGCACCGCGAGCGCGCGTCGACAGCGCCCCCTCGTGGGATGAGTGGGCGCGAGTGTGACGTGAGGTGTGGTGGGCGGGGATAAGTTTGGAAGCTCTCAGCGCCCGCCCATCATCGCGTGCTGGTGCCGCCGGGTGCGGCGACCTGCAGCAGCGTGTCGAGGTACCAGACGCGCACGTCGCCATCCTCGCTCGCCGACGCGAGGCGCTGGCCGTCGGGAGACAGCGTCAGCGAGCGCACGGAGTTGCGGTGCTCCTTGTAGCGCGCGAGCAGTGATCCATTGGCCGTGTCCCACAGCGAGACCGTGCCATCGTCCGCGCCGGTCGCCATGCGCGACCCGTCGGCCGAGAACGCGATCGCGCGCACGGCGCTGTCGTGCGCCTGGATCTCGCGAAGCAATGGCTGGTTGGCATTCGTCGTGCTGAAGATCCGGACGATGCCGTCGGCAGATCCGCTGCCGAGAATGTTGTTGTCACGCGCGAACGCGACCGCGAGTACCCAATCGCCCTGGCCCGAAAGCTGGCGGATGAGCTGCCCGTTGCCGGCGCGATGCAGGCTCACGACGCCGTTGTCGGTGCCCGTCGCGATGGTCGAGCCATTGGCGGAGATGTCGGCGGCCTTGATCCCGTCGGCGTTGAGACGCACCTCGGCGACCGCACGACCGGGATTGCGCGTATCCCAGACCTGCGCCGTGCCATCAGACAGCACGGTCATGAAGCGCGTCGGCGACGTGAACATCGTCGTCACGACCCAGCGACGGCCCGCAGCCTTGCCATCGCCCGGATCGGCGGCGCGCAACCGCTGCCCAGTGCCGTTGACCGTCCAGAGGATGACCTCTCCACCCCAGGCTCCCGTGACCACCTGCTGGCCGTCCGGCGAAACGCCGACCGACGATATCGTATCGGTGTGGCGCTGCCCCCTGAGATCGCGCGGAGCACCGGTCGCCGCGTCCCACGCCCTCACGAGGCCGTCAGAGCCGCCGGCAACGATCAGGCTCGTGCTCGTATCCACAGCGGTCGGAAACGCCGTCCCGTTGCTGCCCGGCCCAGAGAATGTCAGCAGGCGCGGCCGCGCAGCGAGACGACGACGCTCCTCCTCGGCCGCCCGGCGCGCCGCTTCCTCGCGCTGCTGCTGTTCGAGAGCCGCGACGCGAATGCGCTCGGCCTCGGCCGCCTTGCGTGCCGCCTCCTCGCGCTGCTGCTGCTCGAGCGCAGCCCGGCGACGCTCTTCCTCCGCAACCCGGCGGCGCTCCTCCTCGGCAGCCCGGCGCGCGGCTTCCTCACGCTGCTGCTGCTCGAGCGCTAGTCGGCGACGCTCTTCCTCGGCGGCCCGCCGCGCCGTTTCCTCGGCTGCCTTGCGGGCGGCTTCCTCGCGTTGCTGCTGCTCGAACGCCACGCGGCGACGTTCCTCCTCTGCAGCCCGGCGCGCTGCTTCCTCGCGCTGTTGCTGCTCAGCTGCCGCGACCCGGCGGCGCTCCTCTTCCGCGGCCTTGCGCGCCGCTTCTTCGCGCTGCTGCTGCTCGAATGCGATCCGGCGCCGCTCGGCCTCCTGCTGCCGCTGGACCTGCTCGAGCTGTTCGTTCTGGCGACGACGCGCCTCTTCGGCGTCCTTCTCCGCCGCCTTTTTCTTCGCGGTCGCGTCGTCGAACGGCTGCACCGGCGTCGCGCGGGTGCCGCCCTTGCTCAAACTGAGCGCCAGTCCGCCGCCGCCAATCAGCACCACGGCGCCGACCACCATCGCGATCGCGGTCATGTTTCGGCGCGGCGGCGATGCGTGCGGCGACTGTGATCCGGCGAGCTGCGGAATGCCCTCCGGCGCGCCCTCTCTCGGTGCCGATTGGTACCCAGGCGTCGATTGGTACTCCGGCGACGAAGGAGCTGATTGGTACGCGGGCGCCGGCGGCTCGGACCGTCCATCGTAGGTCGGGGCACCGCTTTGCCGCAGCGAAGGGCCCGATCGAGGCGAGGAACGTGGCGACGATCGAGGGGCCGAGCGCGGATCGCCATCCCAGTGCGTTGTGCCCGCTTCACCCGCCGCATTCGCCACCGGCCCGCCGCGGCCGACCGATGGCCACGATTGCGGCTGGCTCGGCGAAATCAGCACGCCCTCGAACAGCATCTCGCGCCAGACCGCGATCGATTGCGGGCGCTGCTTCGGCCGCAGCACCATCGCGGCATCGATGGCGACGAGAAAGCTGTGCCGATAGCGGCCGGCTCCCGCATCGACCGCCGGCAGCACGTGATCATCGAGCATGCGCTCGGTGGCCTCGTACGGCGTCTCGCCGGAAACACATCGATAGAGCGTCGCCCCGAGCGCGTAGATGTCGGTCCAAGGCCCCTGTGACCGGCTGTCGGTCGCGTACTGCTCCTGGGGTGAATAGCCCTTCTTGACCACGCCCGTCAGCGTGCCCGTCATCTCGCCCATGACCCGGCGTGAGGCGCCGAAATCGAGCAGCACCGGCGATCCGTCGGCGCGCACGATGATATTGTCGGGCGCGATGTCGCGATGCAGGAATTCGGCGTTGTGCATCATCTCGAGGGCGTCGAGAAGCGGCGCCGTCAGGCGATCGAGCTCGCTCTGGGTGGGGAGGCGCACGAGGTCGGCGAGCCAGGCCTTGAGGCTCGGCCCGGTCTCGTATTTCATCACCATGTAGGCGGTGCCGTAGCCCTCGAAGACGCTCAACACCCGCACAATGGCGGGGTGCTCGAACTGGTTGAGGGTGCGCGCCTCGCGCAGGAAGCTTGCGAGCAGCCGGTCGAAGATCTCGCGATCGCGCTCAGAGCGCGGACGAACGCTGTAGGTGGCGTCGCGGACGCCGAACTGGGAGGGGTAATACTCCTTGATGGCCACGGGCGCAGCGAGGCCTAGGTCGAAGGCCTCGTACGTAATGCCGAAGCCGCCCGAACCGATAACCCGCTCGATCCGGTACTTGCCGTCGAGAACGGTCCCTGTCTGAAGTACCTGCCGGTAATCCATTCTCGCGCATCCGAAGGCGGCACGGAGCACTCGACGGCCAGCCGTTTGGCCATCTTTGCCGCATCCGCACCATATTGCCAAGCGGCGCCCGCGACGCGAGCAACCCAATTAAACTGAACGACTGTAAATATATTGGTGATTTGGGCTCGAACAAGGCCTGGGCGCGATATCTTTTTGCCGGATCGCCACCTTGGACACCCAACCCGGTGCACATGGTTCGCAAATTTGCGCGGACCGGCAACACCCGTTGGGGTGATAGATCAGTGCCCGTACAGCAACAGACGCATACGCATCTTTGTGTCACGGAACCGTCCGTGGGCACTCATGTATGGACTCGTTAACAGGGAATCCTCTACCACCATTAGCTGTACGGGTGTCCAGATTGCGTGTGACGGGCTGCAAGCAGACTGCAGAAAGCCAACCATTTCGAATTTCGAATGGAGCCGTATCTATGATGAAGGGGCATTGGGGAACTGCAGGCATGGTCGCGGCGGCGGCCTTGGCGTGCGGTATCGGTTTCAGCTCGATTGCAACGGCAGCAGATCTTGGCGGCAATTGTTGCGCCGATCTCGAGGAACGCATCGCCGAGCTCGAGGCCACAACGGCCCGCAAGGGGACCCGCAAGGTCTCACTCGAGATTTCGGGCTGGCTGAACAAGACAATCATGTTCTGGGACGATGGCCTCCGCAACGATGTCTATGCGGGCATCGACAACAATTCGGCCATGTCTCGCTTCAGATTTACAGGCGGCGCGACGATCACGCCTGACGTCCGCGCCGGTTTCATCTACGAGATTGGCTATCACGGCTCGCAATCGAATCTGGTGAACCAGCAGAACGGAGGCGATGACAACGGATTTGCCGCTGGCTCGCTTCTGCGTCAGGCGAATGCTTGGCTGGAAAGCAAGCGCTTTGGCAGAATAACGCTCGGATACGCCTCCCAAGCGACAGATGGAATTGCCGAAATCGATCTGTCTCGCACCGAGGCTGTCAGTGGATCGGCCGTGGATTCCTGGGTTGCCGGCTTCAGAGATGTCATAAACGGAAGTTACGAAGTCATCGGTGGGGTCCCCCCCGGACTCGTAAATCGGATTCAGTACTTCCACTTTCTCGGAAATTTCGATGGTGGACGCGATCAACTGATTCGATATGACTCACCCACGATAGGGGGTTTTCAGCTTTCAGCATCATTTTCCGGTGGCACTCTCTATCCTTGCACTCCAGCATTGGCGGTCCCTACCGCCAACTGCACTGGACTGCCGCCTCAGGGGCCGGACAAAAAAGAGTGGGACGTCGCCCTTCGGTACGCCGCCGAATGGAACGGCGTGCGCTTCGCGGCTGGCGTCGGATACCACATTGGCATGGTCGCGGATGGCATCGAGCTCATCAACGGCTTTGGTCGTGACAGAATGCCATACAATGAGAAGATCGTTGGTTCGGCGTCTGCTCTCCACCTACCGACTGGTCTTTTCATCACCGCCGCGGCTGGCAAGATGGATAATCTCGAAACCTCTATCTGGCCAGAGGGCGATACAAATAAGTATATCTACCTGAAAAGCGGCCTGCAGAGAAACTTAACCGGGTTTGGTGATACGGTCTTCTATGGCGAATACTATGCCATACAGAAGGACGTAGTCGAGGCGAACTGCGTAGTTGGCCAATGCTGGACGCCGGGCGTCGATGGGACGTCGAGCATGTGGGGCGTTGGTGTAGTTCAGCATCTCGATGCTGCGGCAATGGAACTATACGCAGCTTACCGCTCGTATTCTCCGCAAAACGGGTCGAATGTTCTTCCCGTGGCGGTTCGTGATGACCTCCATATCTTTATGGCAGGCACGCGCATCCGGTTCTGATCCGGCGGTCAATTGTCCACTGTAAGACCAGAATGATCCAACTTAGTTAGAGGGGCCTTCGAGGCCCCTCTTCCTTTTTGTGCGTCGTGATCGAGACTGGGAATGATCAACTTGCGGATACCCATAGTGAAGCGCGTGTTGCGCCACCTCACCATCGCGCTGATCCTGGGCCTTACGACAATGGCCATGCCGACCGACACAGTGCGCGCTCAGGCTGCTTGCCCCGAGGCCACGAAATCGGATGCATCACTCGACCCGTGGCTTCGCGCACCCGGCAGTCATCCCGTTGTCGCCACCATCCTGCGCGGCACCGAGCCGCTTCTGACGGCAGCAAGTGCTTGCAGTCCTTCGCCGCTGACCCAACTGCAACAGGCGTTGAGGGCACATCTCGCCGACGGCGGCGTCCTGCTGCTCGGCGAAGTGCACGACAACGGCGCCCAGCACGCGCTCCGCGCCGCGCTCATCAACGACCTCGCCATCCATCTCGCGCGACGGGGACGCCCCGCACCCGCACTCGTATTCGAGCACCTGCGCACCGATCAGGCGCAGGCGATCGATTCACCGCATCCGCCGTCGGGATCAACAGTAGACGTGCGAGCAGCCGCCCCGGATCTGATGAAGCGCGTCGACTGGGAGAAGAGCGGCTGGCCCGACGCGGCGCTGTTCCTGCCGATCTTCGAGGCAGCGGTTGCCAACAAGCTCCCAGTCCTGCCCGGTCATCCCGTACGCACCGAGGTGCGCGATCTCGCCATGCGCGGGCTTACGGCATTGCTGGCCGAGACCGTGGCGCGTCTCGGGCTCGACGTGCCTCTCCCGGCGCCGCTCCAGAACGCCCTGTTCGACGAGCTCGAGGCATCGCACTGTGGACTGATGCCGCGCACGGCCTTCACCAACATGGCGCTCGCTCAGCGATACCGCGACGCCCATCTCGCGGCGAGCCTCGAAGCGGCAGCGGCCAAACACGGCGCCGCCATTCTCCTCGCCGGCAACGGACATGTCCGCGCCGACCGCGCCGTGCCGTGGGATCTCGCGCGCCTCGCGCCGAACCGCAAGGCGATGACGGTCATGCTCATCGAGGTCGAGGACGGCCAGACAGACGCTCCCGCCTACGTCCCGCGTGATCCGGCAGGCAAGCCCGCCGCCGACTATGTGGTGCTGACGCCGCGCGCGGAGCGTCCCGATCCATGCGAGGCCATGCGCGCGCGCTTCAAGAAGAAGTAAACGAGAGAACCGCGCGCCGCGCTACGCCAGCCAGCGCTTGCGGCGCTTGTAGTGCTTCACGTCGCGGAACGATTGTCGCTCGCCACCGGCAACGCCGAGGTAGAACTCCGACACGTCCGCGTTCTCACGCAGCGCCTTCGCCTCCCCGTCGAGCACGACGCGCCCGGTTTCGAGGATATAGCCGTAGGTCGCATACTTCAGCGCCATGTTGGTATTCTGCTCGGCGAGCAGCACCGACACGCCCTGCTCCTCGTTGATGCGCTTGGTGATCTCGAAGATCTGCTCGACGAGCTGCGGCGCGAGGCCCATCGATGGCTCATCGAGCAGGATCATGCGCGGTCGGCTCATGAGCGCGCGGCCGATCGCCGTCATCTGCTGCTCGCCGCCAGAAACGTAGCCCGCCTGGCTTTGCCGGCGCTCCTTGAGGCGCGGGAAATAGCCGTAGATCATCTCGAGATCCTGGCGCACCGCCGCGCCCCCGTCACGCCGCGTGTAGGCGCCGGTCAGCAGGTTCTCCTCGACCGTCAGATGGCCGAAGCAATGGCGCCCCTCCATCACGTGGACGAGCCCGCGGCGGACCATGGCGTTGGGCGTCAGGCCATCGACCCGCTCGCCCTTGAAGGTGATCTCTCCCTTGGTGACTTCGCCGCGCTCGGAGTGGAGGAGATTGGAGATCGCCTTGAGCGTCGTCGACTTGCCGGCACCGTTGGCGCCGAGCAGCGCCACGATCCCGCCTTCCGGCACATCCAGCGACACGCCCTTGAGAACGAGGATGACGTGGTCGTAGATGACCTCGATGTTCTTGATGCTCAGGATCGGCGGCGCCGTCTGGGCAGCGGGGGCGGCTTGGGCGGTCACGCGGCGGGCTCCGGTCGTGGTGGTCGGCTCGTGTCGTCAAACGGCGATGGCGAGAGGCGGTCGCCCGCCTCCCTCCATGATGCAACGCTGGATCAGCTCTCCTTCGAGCAGTCGCGCGGCGTGATCTTCTTCTCCGCCGCGTACTTCGCCGACTGCTCGGCCACCATCGGGTCGAGGATCTTGCGATCGGCGGTGTAGTAGTCGGAGATGATCTTCCACTCCTTGCCGTCCCACTGGTGGACACGGCCTTGGTCGGCGCCCTGGTGGTCCTCGCAGGAGAACTTGATCGGCGCCAGCATGCCCTCGAAGCCAAGCTCCTTGATACGCGCCGCCGTCAAGTTGAGGTTCTCGAAGCCCCAGCGGACCTGCTCGCCCGTCAGCGGCTTGTTGCCGAACTTCGCCTGCGCCGTGCGGATTGCCTCGGTGCCGATCAGCGAGTCGATCAGGCCGCGGTTGTAGAGCACCTGCCCGTTGGTGTCCTTGCCGACGCCCTGGCCCTTCGCATAGACGTGCTTCTCGACATCACCGTGGACAGCGAACTTGCCGGCCGGATGCTGTAGCAGCAGCGCCTTGTAGCCCGTAGCCTGATCGCCCGCAGGGATGACATCCGGCTCCGCGCCCGACCACCACACGCCGATGATCTTGTCACGCGGATAGGCGACGGCCGCGGCCTCCTTGATCGAGGTCGAGTTCATCACGCCCCAGCCCCACAGCAGGACATAGTCCGGGCGGTCCTGGCGGATGGAAAGCCACTGCGACTTCTGCTCGACGCCCGGATGCGTGACCGGGATCGCCTTGAACGTGAAGCCGTTGAGCTTGGCGCGCACTTCGAGCGCCGGGATCGGCTCCTTGCCGTAGGGGCTGTCGTGATAGACGAGGCTGATCTTCTTGCCCTTGAGGTTGTCGAACCCGCCGAGCTCCTTGGCGATGTGCTGGATCGCGATGTCGGCGGCGGTCCAGTAGCTGCCGACGGCGATGAAGTTCCACGCGAACACAGCGCCATTTCGGCTTTCCGAGCGGCCGTAGCCGGTGGTCAGCAGCGGGATCTTGTCGCCCGGCGCCTTCTCGGTGAGGGCGAACGTGATGCCCGTCGACAGCGGCGAGAAGTACGCCGCACCCGTCGGGCCCTTGCCCTTCAGACGCTCGTAGCACTCGACGCCCTTGTCGGTGGCGTAGCCCGTCTCACACTCTTCCATGACGAGTTTGATCCCGCCGATGCCGCCGTCGCGCTCGTTGAGCATGGTGATGTAGTCGGCGGCGCCGTTGGCAAACGGGATGCCGTTCGGCGCGTAGGCACCCGTGCGGTACACGAGACGGGGAATGAACTGTTCGTTCTGCGCTTGGGCAGGGCCGGCCGTCAGCACCACGCCGGCGGCGGTCAATGCGGCTCCGGCGGCTGTCGCCAGAGCCAAGGTGACACGCAACATTGCTTCCTCCTCCACAAACCGGCAGACCGCCGGAACGTCGCGGGCGCTTCATTATTTGACCGGTCCACCGCACCGCTTCGTGGACCGGCTCCTAACCTCGACTTGGACCTCAGTACGGATACGGCCAGAGTCTCAGTTTCTCCTTGGCGATCGCCCACAGCCGCGCAAAGCCGTGCGGCTCGACGATGAGCAGGTAGCAGATCAACGCCCCGGTCACGATGAACACGAGGTGCGAGATGGTCTCGACGGTGATCGGGATACCCAGCGCATGGGGCACCTGATCGAGCAGGATGGGCAGGATCAGGATGAATGCGGCGCCGAGGAACGAGCCGAGGATCGAGCCGAGCCCGCCGATGATGACCATGAACAGGAGCTGCAGCGAACGATCAATGTTGAACGCGAGCGGCTCCCACGCACCAAGATAGATGAACGCCCACAGCGCGCCCGCGACGCCGACGATGAACGACGAGACGGCGAACGCGCTAAGCTTGGCGTAGAGCGGACGGATCCCCATCAGCTCGGCGGCGATGTCCATGTCGCGGATCGCCATCCACTGGCGGCCGATGTTGCCGCGCACGAGGTTCTTTGCGATCAGCGCGAAGAACGTCACGAAGATCAGGCACAGCAGGTAGCGCTCGACCGGCGACTGGACGTGGTAGCCGAAGAAATAGAGGTCCGGCGAGGAGACGGAGCCGGATGGCGCGTAGTTGGTGAACCATTTGACGCGCAGGAACACCCAGTCGAAGAAGAACTGCGCGGCGAGCGTTGCGACAGCGAGATAGAGACCCTTGATCCGCAGACTCGGGACACCGAAGAGGATGCCGACGATGGCCGACATCAGGCCGCCGAGGAGGATCGACGCCACCATCGGCAGCGGTGCTATCTTGATCTCGGTGCCGAGCCACTCGAGCGGGATGTGCACGCCGGTGCCGAACTTGTAGGCGCTGTAGGCCCCGATCGCCATGAAGGCGCCGCTGCCGAGCGAGATCTGCCCGCAGTATCCGACCAGGATGTTCACCCCGATCGCGGCCAGTGCCAGGATCAGGAACGGGATCAGGATCGCGCGCACCATGTAGTCGCTGCCGAGCGGCCAGATCTGGAAGGTCGCGAGCAGCGGCACGCCGACGAACGCGAAGACGAGCAGCGCGGCGAGCGCGATCCGATCCTGGCGGATCGGAAACATCGCCATGTCCTTCGCGTAGGTCGTCTTGAACTGGCCGGCTTCACGATAGAGCACGCTCGGCTCTCCTCAGATACGTTCGATGATGCGCTCGCCGAACAGGCCCTGCGGCCTGACGAGCAGCACCGCAAGCGCCAGCACGTAGGCGAACCAGTATTCGATGCCGCCGCCGATCTGCTGGCCGAGATAAACCTCGGCGATCTTTTCGCCCGCGCCGACGATCAGGCCGCCGACGATGGCGCCCGGCACCGATGTGAAGCCGCCGATGATGAGGACCGGCAGCGCCTTCAGCGCGAGGAACACGATCGAGAACTGGACGCCGAGCTTGGTGCCCCACACGGTCGCCGCGACGAGCGCGACGAGGCCCGCGACCAGCCACACGACGAACCAGATCCAGGTGATCGGGATGCCGACGGACTCGGCCGCCGCGTGATCGTCCGCGACGGCGCGAAGTGCACGGCCCGTCTTGGTGCGCTGGAAGAAGATCGCGAGACCGGCGACGAGCAGGCCCGCAATCAGCCCACCCCACACGTCGAGCTTGTTGAGCAACAGGCCGCCGGGAAACAAACTCTCGCCCACGAACCACGCGTCGGTCGGGAACAGGTTGAGCGGATAGACGTCGGAGCCGAAGATCATCTGCCCAGCGCCTTCGATGACGAAGGTAATGCCGATGGTCGCCATGAACAGCGACAGCCCATCCTGGTTGACGAGCGGCCCGAGCACCAGTTTCTGCACCAGCGCTGCCGTGATCGCCATCACGACGCCCGCAAACAGCAGCGCCAGCACGATCGCGGCCCACGTCGGCACGCCGCGCGCGGCCATGAAGTCGAGCGAGCGGACCAGTGCGAGACCGGCGAGCAGCACCATCGCGCCCTGAGCGAAATTGAACACACCCGACGCCTTGAAGATCAACACGAAGCCGAGCGCGACGAGCGAATAGAGGACGCCGGCGAGCAGCCCGCCGGTCAGAACTTCCAGGAATTGTCCAAAGGCAACCACGCCGCGCGCTCCCCAGTGACTTGCCGAGTGACTTTCCTAGTGACTGATGCCGAGATAGGCGTCGATGACGCGCTGGTTGCGCTGGACCTCATCTGGCGTCCCGTCGGCGATCTTACGGCCGTACTCGAGCACAACGACGCGGTCCGAGATGTCCATCACCACGCCCATGTCGTGCTCGATCAGGGCGATCGTGGTGCCGAACTGATCGTTCACGGTGAGAATGTAGCGGGACATGTCCTTCTTCTCTTCGAGATTCATGCCGGCCATCGGCTCATCGAGCAGCAGCAGGTCCGGCTCCATGGCGAGCGCGCGGCCGAGCTCGACGCGCTTCTGGAGACCGTACGGCAGCTTGCCGACGGGCGCCTTCCGAATGTGCTGGATCTCGAGGAAGTCGATGATCTTCTCGACCGCCTCGCGGTGCCGGATCTCCTCGGCGAGGGCGGGGCCCCAGTGCAGCGCCTGCCAGAGCAGGCCGCGCTTCATTTTCAGCGCGCGCCCGGCCATGATGTTGTCGAGGGTCGACATCCCCTTGAACAGCGCGAGGTTCTGGAAGGTGCGCGAGATGCCCTGCGACGCGGCGATGTAAGGGCGCATGTCGTGGCGCTTGACGCCCTTGAACGTGATCGTGCCCTGGTTGGGATGATAGAAGCCATTGATCACGTTCAGCATCGACGTCTTGCCGGCGCCGTTCGGCCCGATGATCGCGCGTACCTCGCCCTTGCGGATGTCGAAGCTCACATCTGTGATCGCCTTGACGCCGCCGAACGCGAGCGAGACGTTCTCGACCGCCAGCATGACATCGCCGATGGCGCGATCGCTGCCGACGGGCGCCGGCTCGCGCACTCCGATCGCCCGCTCTTCCACGTCCGCCTTCATTCCGCGGCCTCCTTCACCGCCGCAGCGGCGGGCGGATAGGTCTTCATGTCGACGATGCGCACATCGCCCTCGATGACGCCCTTGCGGCCGTCCTCGAATGTGACCTCGGTCTTGATCAGGCAGCGCTGCGAGCCGTCGTAGAGCGCCTGCAGCAGCGGCGCGTAGCGCTCGGCGACGAAGCTACGCCGCACCTTCAGCGTGCGGGTGAGCTCGCCATCGTCGGCGTCGAGCTCCTTGTGCAGGATCAGGAAGCGGTGGATCTGCGACCCCGCGACCATCGCCTCGGCGGACAGCGCCTTGTTCAGCTCGTCGACGCGCCGCTCGATCATCTCGTAGACCTGCGGGTGCGCGGCGAGCTCCTGATAGCTCGCATAGATCACGTTGTTGCGCTCGGCCCAGCTCCCGACCGACGTGAGATCGATGTTGATCATCGCGGTGACGAAGTCGCGGCCGTGGCCGATCGCGACCGCCTCCTTGATCTCGGGATAGAACTTGAGCCGGTTCTCGATGTACTTCGGTGCGAACAGCGTGCCGTTTGTGAGCCGGCCGACGTCCTTGGCGCGATCGATGATGCGCAGATGGCCACGCTGGTCGATGAAACCCGCGTCGCCGGTGTGCACCCACCCGTCCGCCGTCTTGGTCTCCGCCGTCGCCGCGTCGTTCTTGTAGTACTTGAGGAAGACGCCGGGGCTCTTGAACAGCACCTCGCCGTTCTCCGCGATCCTGATTTCGACGTCGGGACCGGGCTTGCCGACGGTCTCGGGATAGACCTCGCCATTGGGCTGCAGCGTGATGAAGACGCTGGCCTCGGTCTGTCCGTAGAGCTGCTTGAGGTTGATGCCGAGCGAGCGGAAGAAGCTGAACAGCTCCGGGCCGATGGCCTCGCCGGCGGTGTAGGCGACGCGCAAATTCGAGAAGCCCATCCGATTGCGCAGCGGCGCATAAACGAGCAGATCGCCGAGACGGTAGAGCAGGCGGTCGGCGGTCGAAACGGGCCGGCCGTCGAGGATCGCCTCGCCGCAGCGGCGCGCGACGTCGAGGAAATAGCGGAACATCTTCTTCTTGAGGCGTCCCGCGTCCTCCATGCGCACCATGATCTGGGTCAGCATGTTCTCGAACACGCGCGGCGGCGCGAAGAAATACGAGGGGCCGATTTCGCGGCGATCCTCGGTCACCGTATCCGGGCTCTCGGGGCAGGCGACGCACAGCGCGCCGGCAAAGGTCTGGCCGTAGGAAAAGATGTGATCGCCGACCCAGGCCATCGGCAGGTAGGCGATCATGGAATCGTTCGGCGTGAAGCTGTCGAATTTATTGGCGTTGCGGCCCGACAGGACGACATTGGCCTGCGTGAGCATGACGCCTTTGGGCCGCCCCGTGGTGCCCGAGGTGTAGAGCATCACGCTGACGTCGCTGCCCTTGCCGGCGGCAATCTCGGCGAGCCACGCGCGCTCGGCTCCGGGGTCGGCCTTGAGCGCCTTGCGGCCCATCTCCTGCACGCTCTCGATCGAGACGAGATCGTTCGGATCGTACTTCTGCAGTCCGCGCGGGTCATTGTAGATGATCTTGCGGATCGAGCCGACATCGGAGGCGACCGACAGCACCTTGTCGGCCTGCTCCTGGTCCTCGACGATCGCGTACTTCACCTCGGCATGCGAGAGGACGTAGGCCATCTCCTCGGCGACTGAGTCCTGATAGACCGGCACGGGAATGGCGCCGATGCTCTGCGCCGCGCAGAAGGCCCAGTAGAGGTGAGGACGGTTGTCGCCGATCACGGCGACCGTGTCGCCGCGCGCGACGCCAAGCTGCTTGAGGCCGATCGCGAACGCTTCGATCTCGTCCTTGGTCTGGCCCCAAGTCCACGTCTGCCAGATCCCGAACGCCTTCTCGCGGAAGGCCGGACGCGACCCATACTGCTTCGCGTTCTGCAAAAGCAGCTTCGGCACGGTGTCCACGACGGACGACGCGGCAACGTCAGCAGGCGCAGGTGCGGCTGTCACGTTTCCAATTCCTCCCTCCATTCGGCGGCCGCTTTAACGCGGTCTCTAGCCTTTTGGAACTGCTTCCTTAGTTGAACCCAAGAGCCGGCGCAAGTGAATGAGTTACTTAGTATTATGATGTCGCGGGGCGATTGCTCAGGACTCTGATGCCCACCACACTGAACGGGCAAACAACAAAACTGACGGGCCTTCGCTGAAACATCGAATAGGCGCGTGGCAGCCGCCGCCGCACTGCGCTAATCGCCGACGCTGACGACGACCACCGTCGTGTTGTCCTGATGCGGCACGCCGGCATCCGCGACCGCCTTGAGCAATGCCTCCGCCGTCGCCTCCGGCCCTTCCTTGCGGTAAGCGGCGATGAGGCGCGCGATCTCGATGTCGGCGATCGAGTGGATGCCATCACTGGCGAGCACGACCACATCGCCAGGTTGCAGCGGCCATGGCGCTTGCGCCAGATCGACCAGATCGAACTCCTCGCCGACGACGGCGGAGCGTAGCAGGTGGCGCCGCGGATCGTGCTTGGCGTCTTCGGGATCCAGGCGGCCGGCCTCGACGAGCCTGTCGATGACCGGTCCCATGGAATGGTCCTCATTGAGCCGCGCCATCTCGCCGCGCCGGTAGAGGTAGAGCGGACTGTCGCCGACGCTGACCCAGATCGCGTGACCTTCGCTGAAGGCGACGCCGATCAGCGTCGACCCCATGCCGCGCAGGTGCGGCTGCGCGCCGACGATGTTCCCGATCGCGCCGTTCGCAGCGTTCAGTGCGGCCTTCAGCCGATCACGCTGGCTCCCGCTCTGATTGACGAACTGCGCCTCGAACGTCTTGCACACTTCGGCGCTGGCGATCGCGCCGCCGGCATGCCCACCCATGCCGTCTGCCAGGATTGCCAGCAGCACCGTTTCGGGCGCAGCGACACCGGCACCATCCGGATCTCGCCGGACGGCTGCCGTATCCTCCTGGTAGCTGCGGCCACCCTGGCTTGCCCTTACGGCGTACTGCAACTTCACGGGTCCAGCCTCTCGATCCCCGGTCACAATGCTCCAGGGTAGCCAAATTCATGGGTGCTGGGCAGGGTACCGTCAAGGTCTCCCCTGAAGCCGCCGAGCCGGCATCAGCCTAAACTACGGCGGCAAAAGCGCGCCTCCGCGCGCGCTCAACCCTTGAGGTCGCTGAGCTCCGACCAGTCGAACTCCATCCCACAGAACGGGACGAAAGCGAGCTGGGTGCGCCCGACCGTAACCAGGTCCATCGGCGACAGTTCCACCGCGCCGGTCGGCTTCCTCTCGTTGACCGCGACGATATTGGTCTTCGCCAGGTTGGGCACCAGCAGGAACTTGCGGTCGATGGAATCGTAGCGCAGGTAGGCCTGCTCCTCGCTCGAAATGGCATCGTCGCCGAAGTCCAGGGGGATGCGCTGCGACCGCGCCCGGCCGATCGTGTTGTTGCCCTCGTAAATGGGTCGGAACGCGCCGAGGCCCGGTCCGCCGACGACCACCAGCCAGCCGACCACGGGGTCCTGATGGAATTCGGTGCGCTTGACGCTGGCTCGGCCACGGACGAGCTGCGTGCGGGGCGGCGCGGACACGGGATCGGCCGCGGGCGCCTCGACCTCGATCTCGATGTGCCCGGTGGCCGGCCGGCTGCGGACCGGCACAGGCGTCGCAGCCTCGCTCTGCGCGACCGGCAGCGGCGGCGTGGCTTCGGCGGGTGCGCGCGCGACGATTTGAGTGCGCGGCGAGGAGGCGATATGCGATCGCGCCTCTGGCACGATATGCGAACGCGCCTCCGGCACGATCTCCCGCGGCTCGGTCGTCACGCGATCGGGGATCTGAGTGACGCGGCTGTCGTCACGACCGGCGGCGATCAGCGCCTCGCGCAGCGAGCCGGTCAGCCTTGCCGAGACGCTGCGTCTGGATGCCATCGGCTGCCCGTCGGGTGGGCTCGTCCGTGGCGTCTCGTTGGTCATCATCACTCTCCATGCGGGTTCGTTTCTTGGGCCGCCGCGCGGGCGGGCGAAGCTCGTGAATTGGTGCAGAGGCCTGGGCAGGTGCGTCGGCGCCAATGCGGAACGTCAGCGTCACCTCGCCGAGCGTGATCCGGTCGCCGTTGCTCAGCATCGCCCGTTCCATCGGGGCGCCGTTGAGCAGCAGCGCATTGCCGGTACCGGCCGTGAGGTCGATCAGAAGGAATTCGAGGTCAGGCGTGCGCTGGATCAGCGCGTGATGGCGATGGACCGACTGGTGATCGAGCGGCAAATCATTGTCGCTATGGCGCCCGATGCGGAACAGCTCACCGGAAAACACGACCTTCCTGCCGTCCTCCGCGGACGATGTCTCGATCCAGGCCTTGTCGCCGGGGCGCGCGCCTTCGACGGGCGCCGGTGCGGCGACGCTCACACTCTCGCGCCGCCGACGCATGGCGCGCGCGACGGCAAAGAAACCCGCCAGCATCGGAACCACACTAGCAAGCGCGAGGCCGAGCACAAGGACCGGCGACTTGCGATAGCCCTCGGCGATCTGCTCGCCCGCGTACCACGCCGCGTCGACGACGCGCTGGTGCACGGGCTCCGTCGAAAGCTGCAACGTTTCCTTAGGTTGGTTCTGGGGCTGGTTCTGGAGCTGCGCCGCAACCGGTCCTGCAATGAGCGCCGCCGACAGAAGCGCGATCAGCACGGCAGCAATGGCCACAGCCGGCCGCCTCCGCCATCCCGTACGATCCGCCGCCAACCGTCCGCCCTCCGAAATCCGCCGATTCGTGCCGCAAAACCCTGCGTGGGCATGGCGGCAGGAACATGGCTTTTTTCGGCCGCGGACTAAATGTCCTGTTGAGACCGCCGGGCGGCCCGTCTCGCCGTCTATTCCGGCAGAACGTGGGAGCCGTAGGTGTTCCGCAGCTCGCGTTTCGACACCTTGCCGGTCGCGGTCATCGGCAGCGCCTCGGCGAAGATCACGTCGTCCGGCACCTGCCACGTCGCGAGGTTCTTCGCGACATGCGCGAGGATCGCCTCCTTGGTCACGTCCGCGCCCGGCGCCTTGACAACTACCAGCAGCGGCCGCTCCGTCCACTTCGGATGCGCGACGCCGATCACCGCGGCGTTCGCGACGCCCGGGCAGCTCATCACCGAGTTCTCGACATCGATCGAGCTGATCCACTCGCCGCCCGACTTCACCATGTCCTTGGTGCGGTCGACGATCGTGAGGAAGCCGTTCGGGCTGATCTTAGCGACGTCGCCGGTGCCGAACCAGCCGTCCTTGTCGCACGCCTTGGCCGTCGCCTCGGCGTTGTTGAAGTAGCCGTTGACGATCGCGTTGCCGCGCACGAACAGCTCGCCGCTGGCGACGCCGTCGTGCGGCAGCCGCTTGCCGTCCTCGTCCACGATCTTGAGATCGACGCCGAACATCCGCTGACCCTGGATCGATTTCGCCTTGACGCGCTGCTCGATCGTCAGCGACGGATCATTGGCGCGCTGCGGCGTGAAGGTGCCGATCGGGCTCATCTCGGTCATGCCCCAGCCGTGCAGGACGCGGATGTCGAAGTCGCGCTCGAAGGTCGCGATCATGGCGGGCGGCGGCGCCGAACCCCCGACGATGACTTCCGCCAGACCTCGCGGTTTGCGCCCGCGCGTCTTCATCTCCGCGATCAGCCCGAGCCACACCGTCGGCACACCCCACGACGAGTAGACCTGCTCGCTCTCCATCAGGTCGAACAGGCTCGCGCCGTCGAGCTTGGGTCCCGGAAACACGATCGGCGTTCCCGAGATCGCCGTCGCGTAAGGCAGCCCCCAGGCATTCGCATGGAACAGCGGCACGACCGGCAGCACCGGCTTCGTCACGCCGAACGGCGAGCTGACGGTCGCAAGGGTGAACAGCGTGTGCAGCACCGTCGAGCGATGGGAATAGAGTGAGCCCTTCGGATCGCCTGTCGTGCCCGAGGTGTAGCAAAGCGCGCACGCCGCGTGCTCGTCCATCTCCGGCCATTTGATCTCGGGATCGCCGCTCTCCAGCAATTCCTCGTAGCATTGCAGCCCGTCGATCGGCGACGGGTTCGGCATGTGCGCGCGGTCGGTCATGGCGAAATAGGCGCCGATGGGCCGGAACGCCGGGGCGAGCTTGGCGATCAGCGGGGCGAACGTCAGGTCGAAGAAGAGGATCTTGTCCTGTGCGTGGTTGACGATATAGGCCATCTGGTCAGGCGAGAGACGCGGGTTGATCGTATGACAGACCGCGCCGATGCCGGAGATCGCGTAGTAGAGCTCGAAATGACGGTAGGTGTTCCAGGCGAGCGTCGCCACCCGGTCGCCGGGCTTCACGCCGGCCTTGAGCAGCGCATTGGCGAGCTTGACGATCCGGGGCCGCGACTGGGCAAAAGTATAGCGATGGAGACCGCCTTCGACGGTCGACGTTACGATCGTCGCGGGAGCATGGACCTCCGCCGCATAGTCGATCAGCCGCGAAACAAGCAGCGGCTGGTCCATCATCTGGCCCTTGAGCATGGCGCGTTTCTCCCGGATTTGTTATGCGCCAAGGTTAGACGCCACCGCGCCTAATTCCAAGATGGCCGAAAGGCGGTCGTCCCTAATGTCGCATTTGGGTTAGCTTTGTGGAGAACGCACCATGGCCGCCGCTACCGCCACCCTGACCAAATCCGGCGACGTCGCCGTCATCCGGATGGAGCACGCGCCGGTCAATGCACTCGCGAAAGGGGTGCGCCAGGGGCTCCAGGATGGCATCGCGGCCGCCAACGCCGATCCGGCGATCAAGGCGATCGTGGTGACCGGCGAGGGTCGCGCCTTCTCGGCCGGCGCCGACATCACGGAATTCCGCTCGGGGCCGAAGCCGCCCGGCCTCGGCGAAGTCATCGACACCATGGAGGCCTCACCCAAGCCGGTCGTCGCGGCGCTGAACGGCCTCGCGCTCGGCGGCGGCCTCGAGGTTTCTCTTGGCTGCCACTACCGCGTCGCGACCAAGGCCGCAAACCAGCTCGGCCTCCCCGAGGTCAAGATCGGCATTCTGCCGGGTGCCGGCGGCACGCAGCGTCTGCCGCGGCTCATCGGCGTCGAGGCGGCGCTCGACATGATCGTCTCGGGCGCGCCGATCAATGCCGAGAAGGCGGCCAAGGTCGGCCTCGTCGACCGCCTCGTCGAAGGTGACGTGGTCGAGGGCGCGATCGCCTTCGCGCGTGAGCTCGTCGCGGCCGGCAAGGGGCCGCGTCCGATCAGCGCCAGCCGCATCGATCCCGCGAGCCTCCCCGCTGATCTCTTTGCCAAGAAGCGCGCCTCGATCGCGCGACATCCCTCGGGTCCGATGGCTGCGAAGAACTGCATCGCGGCGGTCGAGGCCGCAGTCGGCTCGGACTACAAGACCGGCATCGCGCGCGAGCGCGAGCTGTTCCTCGAACTCGCCGGCAAGCCCTACGCGCGGGCGTTGCAGTACGCCTTCTTCGCCGAGCGCCAGGCCGCCGTCATCCCCGATCTCGGCAAGGACGTGGTGCCGCGCGCCGTCAAGACCGTCGGCATCCTCGGCGCCGGCACGATGGGCACGGGCATCGCTCTCGCGTTCCTCAACGCCGGCGTTCCCGTCACGATCGTCGAGACCAACCAGGGCGCGCTCGACGCTGGCGCCAAGCGCATCCGCGATACCATCGACAGCAATGTCCAGCGCGGCCGCATCACATCCGACGACGGCCAGAAGCGCATCGCCGCGCTGACGACCGGCCTCGATCTCAAGGCTCTCGCCGATGCCGACCTCATCATCGAGGCGGTGTTCGAGAACATGGCGCTGAAGAAGGAGATCTTCGCCAAGCTCGACGCCATCGCCAAGCCCGGCGCCGTTCTCGCCTCCAACACCTCGACGCTCGATGTCGACGAGATCGCGACCGCCACCAAGCGCCCGCAGGATGTGCTGGGCATGCACTTCTTCTCGCCCGCCAACATCATGCGCCTGCTCGAAGTCGTGCGCGGCAAGGCGACGGCGAAGGATGCGCTGGCGACGGCGATGGCGATCGGGCGGCGCATCGGCAAGGTCAGCGTCGTCTCCGGAGTCTGCTTCGGCTTCATCGGCAACCGCATGGTCGAAGCCTACCTCGAGGAAGTCCAGGCGATGCTGCTGGAAGGCGCGACGCCGGCCGAGATCGACGGCGCGCTCGAAGCGTGGGGCCTCGCCATGGGACCCAATGCGATGATGGACATGGCCGGCCTCGACGTCGGCTACCGCATCCGCAAGGAGCACACGCTGACGCCGGAGCGCGCGCGCTTCTACCGCGTCACCGATGCGATCGTGGAAATGGGCCGCCACGGCCAGAAGACGGGCGCCGGCTACTACACCTACGGCGCCGACCGCAAGCGGACCAGCGATCCGATGGTCGAGCAGATGTTCGCGAAGGAAGCCGCCGCGCAGGGCCTCTCCAACCGCAAGCCGGAGGCCGACGAGATCGTCGAGCGCTGTCTGCTGCGGCTCGCCAACGAGGGCATGAAGATCCTCGAGGAAGGCATCGCGCTTCGCGCCTCCGACATCGATACGATCTACCTCAACGGCTACGGCTTCCCCGGCTGGCGCGGTGGTCCGATGTGGCAGATCGAAGAGATGGGGCTCGCCAAGGCCGCCGAGAAGATCAAGGCCTACGAGGCGCGCCACGGCGCCCGCTGGAAGATCGCACCGCTGCTCGACAAGCTCGCGGCGTCGGGCGGCAAACTCGCCGACGCGGGCGTGAAGGCTTGATGCACGACGGCGGATCGGCGCGGGTGCGAACGCTTACTTCGCCGCCACGCCATGCCCTCTCGGTAACGTCGCGAAGTACGTCGCCAGTGCCTTGATCTGGTCGTCGTCGAGCGACTGCGCGACGGACACCATCGTCGGATTCTTCCGCTCGCCATTGCGGTAGAAACCGATCGCGGTGATGAACTCCTCGACTTGCCGGCCGGTGATCGACGGGATGCCGACGGCGGCACCCTCGGGCCGATGGCAGGCGCTGCACTCCGCGGAAAGATGCCGACCATAGGCGAGAAGCTTGGCGTCGCCCGCTGGAGTCGCGCCACTGATCGCTGCGTCGAGGCCGACGCCGGTGAGAACGGTAAGGCCGAATAACAGTCGCCGTGGCAAAATGTTTCGATCCCCTGAATGAATTGTGAGTGCGGCAGGCAGCGGAGGCTATGGCTTCTCGGGCAGCATGCCCTTCGCGCAGTAATGGCGGTGGAGAGTCGCGACGATCTCCTTTGCCACCGTGTCGGTCAGCGAGTAGTAGGCGAAGTGGCCGCGCCGCTCCGCCTTGACGAGACCGTCGAGCCGCAGCCGCGTCAGGTGTTGCGACGTCAAGCTCTGGCGGGCGCCGATCGCGTCGCAGATCTCGGTGACCGTCTTCTCGCGCTCCACCAGCAGACACAGGATCATCAGCCGGTAAGGGCTGCCGATCGACCGCAGAAGGTTGGCGGCCTCCTCGGCGGCGGAACGCATCTGATCCAGCATCTCGCTGGCCGGCGCGGCCTCATCCCCCAATTCTGCCTTGGCGAGAGCATCCATCGACATGGGCGTCGTTGCCTTCTCGTGGGTTGGAGCCATCGACTCCCATGTAATCCGAGCCCGCGAAAATATTCACAAGCGACGATATATGCAATGCAATGACGTGAATCCGCGGATAATATTGTTTAATCGCGGGGGCTTGGCTGATCGAGCAGGCCGGCAAGGCGGCGCTGCTCATCCGCCGACAGCGGCGCCGGGGCCGGAACCGTCTCCCGCGCACGCCCCGCATGAAGGCGCCAGCCGATGGCACCGAGCGCCGCGGTCAGCAGCAGCAGCGGCGTCAGCCACAATAGCAGCGTATGGCCCCCCACCGGCGGCCGCAGCAGCACGAACTCGCCGTAGCGAGCCACGAGGAACTTCGTCACCTCGGCGTCGCTGTCGCCGGCAAGCAGGCGCTCGCGTACGAGGAGGCGGAGATCACGAGCCAGCGGCGCATCGGAATCGTCGATCGACTGGTTCTGGCAGACGAGGCAGCGCAAATTCGCCGACAGCCCGCGCGCACGTGCCTCGAGGGCAGCATCCTTCAGCACCTCGTTTGGTTGCACGGCCACGGCCATCGTCGGCGACAACAGTACCGCGATGACGAAGAGCACCCGCGCTGCGATCCGCATCGCCTTCACTCCGCGGGTGCCGGCGTCGGCAGACGCCGATGCGAGCGTCGCGGCGCGCCGACGCGCAGGCGCCGGTCGCTGAGCGAGAACGCGCCACCGATGAACATGATGATGGCGCCGATCCAGATCAGCCGCACCAGCGGATTGAAGTAGAGCCGCACCGCCCACGCACCGCCATCCGCTTCATCGCCGAGCACGACGTAGAGATCACCGGCGAGTGCTGCGTGGATACCAGCCTCGCTGGTTGCCTGCTGCGGGGCCGAGTACTGACGCTTCGACGGCGCGAGCTCCGTGACGGGCGCGCCACCGCGCGTCACGCTCATGATGCCGACGACCTCGCGATAGTTTGGTCCGTCCTGCGGCGCCACGCCCTTGAACGCCAGCGTGTAGCCGGCGATCTCGGCCGTCTCGCCCGGCTTCATGGTGAGGATCTTCTCGCTCTGCCACGCGCTCGTCGCCGTGATCCCGATCACCATCACGCCGACACCCGCGTGCGCGATCGCGGTGCCATAGGTCGAGCGCGGCAGATGACGCAGGCGGCGCAGCACCTCGGCGCTGTCGGCCGTGCCCGCCTTGACGCGCATGAGCAGCTCGGTCATCGCGCCCGCGATCACCCACACGCCGACGGCGATCGCGAAGGGCGCCAGCCACGGCCCCCGCTGCACCATCGCGAAGACGACGACGATCGCCGCGATCGACAGGAAGCCCGCGATCATCAGCCTTTGCAGCGCCGCGTAGACGTCGCCGCGCTTCCAGCCGAGCAGCGGCCCGAACGGCACCGCCAGCAGTAGCGGGATCATCAACGGAACGAACGTCGCGTTGAAGTACGGCGCGCCGACCGAGATCTTGTCGCCGGTGATGGACTCGAGCGCCAGCGGATAGAGCGTGCCGACGAGCACGGTCCCCGTCGCCGTCGTCAGCAGCACATTGTTGAGCACGAGGCCGCCCTCGCGGCTCATCGGCGCGAAGATCCCGCCCTGGCGCAGGCTCGGCGCCCGCAGCGCGTAGAGCGCGAGCCCGCCACCTATGAACAGCATCATGATGCCGAGAATGAACACGCCGCGCTTCGGATCGACCGCGAAGGCGTGCACCGACGTCAGCACGCCCGATCGCACGAGGAACGCGCCCATCAGCGACAGCGAGAAAGTGAGAATCGCGAGCAGGATCGTCCACACCTTGAGCGCTTCGCGCTTCTCCATCACGACGGCGGAGTGCAGCAGCGCGGTGCCCGCGAGCCACGGCATGAACGATGCGTTCTCGACCGGATCCCAGAACCACCAGCCGCCCCAGCCGAGCTCGTAGTAGGCCCACCACGAGCCCATCGCGATGCCGACGGTGAGGAACATCCACGCCGCGAGCGTCCAGGGTCGGACCCAGCGCGCCCACGCGGCATCCGTGCGCCCTTCGATGAGGCCGGCGATCGCGAACGAGTACGCCATCGAGAAGCCGACGTAGCCCGCATAGAGGAACGGCGGATGGAACGCGAGCGCGACGTCCTGCAGGATTGGATTGAGACCGCGGCCCTCCTCGGGTACCGGATCGAGGCGTAGGAACGGGTTCGACGTCAGCAGGATGAAGAGCAGAAATGCGAGCGCGATCGACGCCTGTACGCTCAGCACGTTGGCGCGCAGCGTCACCGGCAGGTTGGTGCCGAAGGCGGCAACGGCGGCGCCGAACAGCGCCAGGATCAGCACCCACAGCAGCATCGAGCCTTCGTGGTTCCCCCACACGCCCGAGATCCGGAAGATCAGCGGTTTCGCCGAGTGCGAGTTGGCGTAGACGTTGGCGACGGAGAAGTCGCTGACGACGTAGGCGTGCATGAGCGCGAGGAACGCGACGATCAGCAGGCCGAACTGCGCGAGCGCCGCCGGCTCGCCGACACGCATCAGCCGCACATCACCCGTCCGCGCGCCCCACGCAGGCAGCAGCATCTGCACAACGCAGACGAGAAACGAGAGGACCAGCGCGAAATGGCCGAGTTCGGTGATCATTTCGGCGCCCCCGCAGTTGGCGTCGCGCCGTCCTTCTTGGCGCCCTCAAAGTGCTTCCAGACACCCTTCTCCTTGAGCGCCTTGGCGACCTCGGGCGGCATGTAGGTCTCGTCGTGCTTGGCTAGCACGGTATCGGCGCGGAAAAGCCCGGCCGCCTCGAGCTTGCCCTCGGTCACGACGCCCTGCCCCTCACGGAACAGATCCGGCAGCACACCGCGATAGCGCACCGTCACCTGCTGGATGGTGTCCGTCACCGCAAACTCGACGTCTGTTCCGGCACCGCGCTTGACCGAGCCGGCCGCGACGAGGCCGCCGAGACGGATGCGCTGGCCGACCGGAATGGATTTGGCGGTGATGTCGCTCGGCGTGTGGAAGAAGACGATGGAATCGCGCAGCGCCATCAGCACCAGCCCCACCGCGACGGCGAGCACGGCGAGCGCGCCGACGATCAGGATGCCTCGCCGGCGGCGTCGGTTGAGTGGGCGAGGTGCAGGCCTAGTCGCGGTCACACTCATGACGAGAGCCCCAGTGTTCGTGCGAGCGTGGCCAACACTTCGAGCGACTGCGCCTCGTTCGCCATCGCCTCGCGCGCCCGCGTCAGCGCGGCGAGCGCATCGTCGCGGCGGCCGAGCACGGCGTAGGCGCGGATCAGTCGCTGCCAGCCTTCGAGATCACGCCCGTTCTCGGCGAGACGCTTGTCGAGCCCGGCGACCATGTCCTCGATCATCTGCCGCCGCGCATCTGGTGTCAGGCCCTGCACCGCGTCGATGGTCTCTTTCGACAGCGCCGGCGCCTCGGTTCCGTCCGGACCCGCAGGAGCACGCGCGACCGATGGCGTAGCGGCTGCAGACGCGGTGCCACCCGGCGGCGGCGCATCGGTCGGGAGGCCGAGTTTTCCGCGCGCGACGCGCCAGCGCGCAGTGACGGCCGGCCGCCAACCCGCCGCCGGATCTCCCTCGGCGAGAAGCATGTCGTAGGCCTTCGCGGCCTCCGCGAAGCGGCCGTCCTGCTCGGCGGCGACCGCGAGCCAGAAGCGCGGTTCCAACTGTTCGGGATCGAGCACGCGCAAGCGCTCGTACGCGGTGCGCGCGACCTCGGTGACGATACCGTCGCTGGCGAGCACCTGCGCCTCCGCCAGCCCCGCCAGGCGATCCGGATTCTCACCCAGCAGCCGGATCGCGCGCTGGAAAGCGTCGCTCGCGTCGCCGTAGCGGCCGAGCTTCAGATAGACCGGCGCGATGACTTCCCATCCGCGCCCATCCTCGGGATGCGACCGCAGCCGCTCCTCGACCTGTGCGATGAGCTTGGCGACGCCTGGCGCCGCGCCCGGCGGTGTAGTGCGTTCGGCGAACGGCCGGCCGGGTGCCGCGGGCGAGCCGAGCGTCACGTAGGAAACGATAGCCAGAACCGGCAGCGCCGCGGCGACCAGCATGGCGACGGACCTGACCGGCGAAATCGTAGGTGCGGTTGGCGTCGCCACAACTTTGCTGTCGGCAGTCGCCAGCAGCCGGCGGGCGATCTCGACGCGTGCGGCCTCCGCCTCGGCGTCCGCGATCAGTCCTCGCGCGCGCTCCGCCTCGATCTCGGCGAGCTGATCGCGGTACACAGCGCCCGCGGAAAGCGGCGCGGACTCCTCATCGTGGGCCGTGGCCGCGCGTTCAGCACCGTCGGCGAGCAGCGGGCGCAGCAGCGCCGCCACCACGACCGCCGTCAGAACCGCGAAACCGACCCAGAGCAGCATTCACACCTCATGGCGAGCCGGGAGCTCGGAGCCCCCCGCGAACGTCGTATAATCATTCCAATAGTCAGGCGAAAAGGCAGTTGCAAGGCACGCCTCGCACGAAGGCCAAGTGTCGCAATTGCGCTAGATCAAAGGCCGCCCGAGGCCGCGTTTACCGGCATTTACCGCGTCAGACAGCCGGCAACGCCAGCCGCGCGCTGAGCCCCCCACCTGGAGCCGCCTCCAGCGACAGCGAGCCACCATAGATCTGGACGAGATCACCGACGATCGACAGGCCGAGACCGGAGCCCGGCTTGCTCTCGTCGAGACGGCGGCCGCGCTTGATCGCCTGCGCGCGCTGCTCGGCGTTGAGGCCCGGCCCGTCATCCTCGACGGCAATCTGCAGTGTGCGATTGGGACGCTGCGCATCGGCCTCCGCGATGGCGACCTTGACCAGCACCCGGCTGCTCGCCCACTTGCACGCGTTGTCCAGCAGATTGCCGAGCATCTCCTCGAGATCGTGGCGCTCGCCTCGGAAGCGGGCGCCCGGCGCGCATTCGATGGCGACCTCGAGGTGGCGATCGCGATAGATGCGGCTCACCGCCCGCACGATGCCGCGCGCGACGCTCTCGACATCCGTGACGTTGCCGATCACGCCGACCTGGGCGGCGACGCGGGCGCGGTCGAGATAATGGTTGACCTGGTCGCGCATGATCTCGCCCTGCTCGACGATCTTGTTGCCGAACGGTGTGCGCTCCTCGCGCGCCTCGTTGATCATCACCGCGAGCGGCGTCTTCAGCGCATGGGCGAGGTTGCCGACCTGCGTGCGCGCGCGCTCGATGGTGTCCTGGTTGGCGCGGATCAGCGCGTTGAGCTCGGCGCGCAGCGGTTCGATCTCGGCCGGCAGATCGCCTTCGAGGCGCTGCGCCCGCCCCGAGCGGATGTCGGCGAGGCCGCGCTCGATCGACCCGAGCGGCTTGAGGCCGTAGCGCACCTGGATGAACGTCGCGCCGACGAGCCCGAGACCGGCAAGCGCCAGTGCTATGATCAGCGGCAGGCGGAACTCGTCAATGCGCGTCTCGATGAAATCCTGGTTGCCGGCAACGACGTAGGAATAGTTGTGGGCGACCTCGTCGTCGCCGAGATTGAACACGGTCTCGCCGACGCGCAGCGGTTCGCCGAGCGGTCCGGTGGCGCTGGTCCAGCGGATGTTGTTGGAGTCCGGCTTGATGCCCGAGGCCGAGGGAAGCGGAAGGATCTCGCTGGCCAGCGATGCCGAGACCATGCGGCGGCCCGGGCTCCCGGTGAGCGGCGTGATCTGCCAGTACCAGCCCGAGTGCGTCACCTCGAACAGCGGCTCGCCGACATTGCGCGGAAAACGGGGCTCGGTACCGCCATCGTCGGTGCTGTAGGCGATGATCAGCGTGAGAAACTGGCTCAGCTTCGCGTCATGCGACGAGGCGAGCTCCCGCTGGCGCACGTAATCGATCGCGAGCCCGGCAACCGGAAGGATCAGCAGCGTCCACACCGCAGCCGTGACGAACAGGCGGAACGCGAGCGAGTTAAGCTTCATCGCCCTCACGCGTCAGGCGATAGCCGAGCCCGCGCACGGTCTTGATCATCTCGGGCGGAATTTTGCGCCGCAGGCGACCGATGAACACCTCAATGGTGTTGGAGTCGCGATCGAAGTCCTGATCGTAGAGATGCTCGACGAGCTCTGTGCGCGACACCACGCGCTCGTTGTGGTGCATCATGTAGGCGAGCAGGCGATACTCGTGCGACGTGAGCTTGACCGGCTGGCCGGCGAGCGTCACACGCGCGGTCTTGGTGTCGAGCCGCAGTGCGCCGACCTCGATCTCGCTCCGCGCGTGGCCCGAAAGGCGGCGCACCTGCGCGCGGATGCGGGCGAGCAGCTCCTCCATATGGAACGGCTTGGCGAGGTAATCGTCGGCGCCGGCGTCCATGCCCTGCACCTTGTCGCTCCAGCGGTCGCGGGCCGTTAGCAGGATCACCGGCATGTTGCGCTCGGCGCGCCGCCACTGCTCGAGGACGCTGATGCCGTCCTTCTTCGGCAGGCCAATATCGAGGATCACGATGTCGTAGGGCTCGGTGTCACCGAGGAAGTAGCCTTCCTCGCCGTCGTGCGCGCAGTCGACCGCATATCCCGCATCCACCAGCGCCGTCGACAGCTGGCGATTGAGGTCGGGATCGTCCTCGACGACTAGTACGCGCATGGCGTCTCGCCCCATGATCTGAGAAGCCTCCCGCAAAGCTGTAGACGGCCTGCTACCGTGGGAACCGGAACAGGCGCATTCTAGCGAGCCCGCGAGGGAAATCCTATCGAAGTCGTGCGCACCAACGTGTGGCGGCCACGAAATCCGTCGCTGGGGTCGTGCGCGGCTTACTGCTTTTCCGTCTTGGCGGGTTTGCCCGGCTTGGGCGGCTCGTTCATTTCGAGCGGGCCCTTCGCCTCGACCGTGCGGTTGCGGATGCGCCCTTTCGGGCCCCGCACGAGCAGCCGGTAGATGTAGCGCTCCCCGTCCTGGCAGAGCGTCACCCGAATGACCTTGCCCTTCAGGCGCTTACGGGCCCATGCATGAAGCTCGCGGGCGGGAACGAGGCGCTCGTTAAGAACGATCGGCGCCGCGTCCGACCAGTCTTCGAAGCAGCGCACCGACTGCCCGATGGCGGCCGGCGCCGGCGAGAGGGTCAGAACCGCAAATACAATGGCAAACAGGACGGCCGTACCGAGGGCCGAGGCCGTGCGAAATCCGAGGGTCATCATGGCGCGGACACTAGATGGCGCGGCGTGAATACGCAATGAACGATCCGCATATATACGGACATACCCGTAGTGCTAGCCTTTGCCCCAGCGAGCGCTGCGCTTCTCGGCGAATGAGGCCAGTCCCTCGGCGGCTTCGGCCGTCTGGCGCTGCGCGGAGTGGCTCTCGATCAGGCCATCCAGCGTCGCCGCGTCGAAGCCACCCCAGGCGTGCTCGAGGATGTGCTGCTTCGTCTTCGCGAGCGCGCCTGGCGCATTCTCGAGCAGCGCCGCGACAACCTTGTCGCCACGCGCCGTGAGATCGGCGAGCGGCACCACCTCGTGGACGAGCCCGATGCGGCACGCCTCCTCGGCACCGAAGCGCTCGCCGGTCAGCGCATAGCGGCGCACTTGGCGCACGCCGATCGCGTCGCTGAGCTGCGGGAAGATGATGCTCGCGTGCAGGCCCCAGCGCACCTCGGTGATCGAGAACAGCGCGTTGTCGGCGGCGATCACGATGTCGCAAGCGGAGATGACGCCGGTGCCGCCGCCGAAACATCCCCCTTGGACGAGCGCAACCACGGGCACCGGCAGCCGGTTGAGCCGGTCGACCGCCGTCGCGGTTGCACGCGAGACGACGAGGTTGTCGTCCGGCGTCCCGGCGCGAGCGCCATTGATCCACGTGAGATCGGCTCCGGCCTGGAAGTGCTTGCCATTGCCCTTGAGTACGACGACACGCAGTCCCGCCTCCTTGCCGAGCGTATCCATCGCGTCGTGCAGGCCCTGGATCATCGCGCCATTGTAGGCGTTGTTGACCTGCGGGCGGTTGAGCGTGACGGTCGCGACGCCGCGGGCGTCGAGGGTCGACAGGACGGGGGCGTCACTCATGTCGGGGTCTCCTCGGCTTTTCTAAAGCGTTGGACCTTAAATGCGATCCCCGCCTCGATTGATCTGTACGTCGCATTTAAGGTCCCAAGTCGCTTTAGGACTCATAGCGTTCTAGAGCAACTTTGGACTTTAAATTCGCTCTTCACCTCGCCGCGAGCTCAGGCGAATTTAAAGTCCGTTGCTCTAGTGTAAGGTCTATAGCGCTGCCAACAAAAGGAAGGAAACACCCGATGACCGCGCACCCCAGTCCTTTGGCGCCCCTCGAAACCGCAACGCTGCCCGCGGGCATCCGTGCGCACTTCGTCGACGGCGTCAACGGGCTCAGGATGCACGTCCTCGAGGCCGGGGAGCGCGGGCGGCCATGCCTGCTGCTGCTGCACGGTTTTCCCGAGCTCGCCTATAGCTGGCGCAAGGTGATGCCGATGCTCGCCGAGGCCGGATACCATGTCATTGCGCCGGATCAACGCGGCTACGGCCGCACCACCGGCTCCGACAACCGCTATGACGCCGACCTCGCACCCTTCCGCCCGTTCAACCTCGTGCGCGATGTGGTCGGCCTCGTCCACGCTCTCGGCATTCGCGAGATCGCGTCGATCATCGGCCACGACTTCGGCGCGTCGGTCGCGGCATTCGGCGCGCTGCTGCGACCCGACCTCTTCCGGACGATGATCCTGATGAGCGCGCCATTCTCTGGACCACCCACCATCACCACCGGTCCGGGATCGCGCGGCCCGAGCATCCACGAGACGCTCGCCGGTCTGCCGCGCCCGCGCAAGCACTACCAGGCCTACTACTGCACGCGCGAAGCCGACGCGAACATGCACGGCGCGCCTCAGGGCGTGCACGCGTTCCTTCGCGCCTACTTCCACCACAAGAGCGCCGACTGGAAGGACAACAAGCCGTATCGTCTTGGCGGCTGGACGGCGGAAGAACTGGCGAAGATGCCGACCTACTACATTATGGATCTTGGCCACGGCATGGCCGAGACGGTTGCCAAGGAGATGCCGAGCGAGGCCGAGATCGCTTCGTGCGCGTGGATGCCGGAGTCTGATATGCGCGTCTTCGGCGAGGAGTACGGGCGCACGACGTTCCAGGGCGGCCTCAACTGGTATCGCGCCCGCGTCGAGCCGCGCCTGCTGCCGGAGCTGGAGCTGCTTTCCGGCCGCACGATCGACATACCCTCCTGCTTCATTGCCGGTCGCAGCGACTGGGGCATCTACCAGGTGCCCGGCGCGATCGAAAAAATGCAGGGTACAGCCTGCACACGCATGTCGGTCGTCCATCTCGTCGAAGGCGCCGGCCACTGGGTCCAGCAGGAACGGCCCAACGAAACGGCGGGCCATATTCTGGCGTTTCTATCAGGAAGCGGCGCGCGGTAGGCCGTGGCGCCCGATCGTGATAGGTATGACGGTATGACGCGAACTGAAGCGATAGCGAACCTTTCTGCGATCCTGCCGCGCCTGTCAGACGAACGCGTGCAGGTCCTGGCTGAGCTTGCCCGTGATTGGGTGGACGAGACGGCTCGCCCTGAAGAAGACGAGGCGACGCGCGCGGCGATAGCGGAAGGCATCGAACAGGGCCGGCGCGGAGAATTCGCAACAGACGAGGAGGTAGCCGCCGCGTTTGCGCGTTTCCGCAAATGAAACTCCGCTACACGCGACGGGCGCTAGCCGATGTAGTGGCGATTGCGGACTACGTAGTCGTGCACAATCCGTCTGCAGCAGCCGACATCGAGGCAGCGATCGCTTCAACGATCGGGCTATTGACCGATTTCCCGCTGCTGGGGAGAAGCCGACCCGAACTCGATGCACGAGCGCTCGGCGTTCCGCGCTATCCCTTCACCGTCTACTACCGCATTGACGGTGACGAGATCTGGATCGTTCATATTCGTGACGACCGACGGCGGGAACTTGAACCAGGCGGACTGTAGTTAGAGCACTCGACGCAGCACTGACGGAGCAACCGATGGCAGACACGATCGGCATGGCCGCGCAGGCGGCGGGACAGGCGGTGCGGCTCGGCGTCTATTTCGGGCTCAATCGCCTCGTCGACTGGCGCACGAGCGCGCTCGGCCGCGAGCCCATCGAAAAGCCGCGCGGTGCGATCCCGCCGCAGGGCGAGCTGCTCCGCGATCTCGTATCACTGCTGATGCAGGACGCCGCGGCCGTACGCGACGGCCTTTATCCGCCGATCAGCGACGAGCCGCCGCTCCCCGTGCAGATCAAGCGCATCCGCGACATGCTCGCCGACCTCCCTTCCGCCCTCTCGCGGCGCAACGCGCGCGACGCCACCACGGCGACCGCCGAAGCGCGCGGCGATCTCCCCGACTACTTCGTGCAGGACTTCCACTTCCAGACCGGCGGCTACCTCACCGACGAGTCGGCGAAGCTCTACGACCTCCAGGTCGAGACGCTGTTCTACGGCGCCGCCGGGGCCATGCGCCGCCAGGCCCTGCGGCCGATAGCAAAATTCATGCATGGGCGTGATCAGCGGCAGGTGCGCCTCCTTGACGTCGCATGCGGTACCGGTCGCTTCCTGCGCGCGGTGCGCCTCGCCTATCCGGCGATGAAGCTTTCCGGCCTCGATCTCTCCCAGCCCTATCTCGACGAGGCGCAGCGTCACCTGAAAGACCTGCGCTCCGTCGAGTGGATCGCCGCCAACGCCGAGACCATCCCGCTGCCCGACGCCAGCCAGGACATCGTCACCACCGTCTTCCTGTTCCACGAGTTGCCGCCCGAGGTGCGCCGCCGCGTCGCCGCCGAGATGGCCCGCGTGCTCAAGCCCGGCGGACTCCTCGTTTTCATCGACAGCCTACAGATGGGCGACCGGCCGGGCTGGGACGGACTGCTCGAGGCGTTCCCCGCGCGCTTCCACGAGCCCTACTACCGTCACTACGCGATCGACGATCTCGACGGCGTCTTCACCGACGCCGGGCTCGAGGCCGTCGAGCAGTCGCACGCCTTCCTCGCGAAGATGATGGTGCGCCGTAAAGCGGGCTGACGCGTTGCCGCGATTGCCGTCCATGTTCCTCCCCCCTTGTGGGGGAGGCTAGGAGGGGGGGATCGCAGAACATTGGCGGTCGGGGATGCTATAGGCGTCGGGATTCCCCCCACCCCCTAACCTCTCCCCACAAGGGGGAGGGGGATGACATCAGTTGCTGCCCTCAAAGCCCCGCCGCCATGCCGCCGTCGACGGCCAGCTCGGCGCCGGTGACGAACGAGCTGTCGTCGCTCGCGAAGAACAGCGCCGCACGCGCGATCTCCTCGGGCGCGCCGAAGCGGCGTAGCGGCGTCTGGTCGATTAGCGCCTTGGCGATCATCGGCACGCGCAGCACGCGATTGGTGAGCGCGGTCTCGACGAAACCCGGCGCCAGCGCGTTGACGCGGATATTGAAGGGCGCGTACTCCACCGCGAGCGCTCGCGTCAGCGCGGACACCGCACCCTTGCTCGCGGAGTACGCGGCGAGCTGGCGCAGACCGCGATGGCTCATGATCGAGGCAAGGTTGATCAGCGACCCTCGCCCTGACGCCCTGAGCAGATCGAACCCGTCGCGCGCCACGCGCACCACGCCGTCGAGGTTGACCTCGCGAATTTTGACCCAGTCGGCATCGGAGAGATGGCGGAAGTCGCCGCGGACGTTGAGGCCGGCGTTGTTGACGAGCACGTCGAGCTTGCCGTGCGCACTCTCGACCGCACGAAACAGCGCCGTCACGTCCTGGCCGCGCGAGACGTCGCAGACAATCGCCGTCGCGCTGCGCCCTGCTTCGCGCAGAGCCGCCACCACGCTATCCGCCGCGGCTCCATCCACATCGCTGACGTAGACATGCGCGCCCTCGGCGGCGAACACCTCGGCAACCGCGCGGCCGATACCGCTCCCCGCGCCGGTCACCAGCGCAATTCGTCCATCAAGTCTCATTCGTGATGCCTTCGACGCCGTTTCGGCCGCAAACTACTCTGCGGCCTTGACCGGCGGGACCCATTTGTCGCGCATGGTTACCAGTTCCTCGGCCGCGCTCGGATGCAGCGCCATGGTGGCGTCGAAGTCGGCCTTGGTGGCCCCCATGCGCATGGCGATCGCCGCCATCTGCACGATCTCGCCCGCGTCCGGGCCCAGCACGTGACAGCCGAGCACGCGATCGGTCGCGCGCTCGACGATGAGTTTCATCAGCATCCGCTCGTCGCGCCCCGTCATCGTCACCTTCATCGGCCGGAAGCGAGCCTTGTAGATGTCGATGCCGCCCGGCCGCTTCGCCGCCTCGTGCTCGGGCATGCCGACGGTACCCATCTCCGGCGTCGAGAAGACCGCGGTCGGGATCCAGTCGTAGTCGACGGTGCGCGGCTTGCCGCCGAACACGCTATCGGCGAACGCGTGACCTTCGCGGATCGCGACCGGCGTCAGGTTGTGATGGTTCGCGACGTCGCCGACCGCGTAGATGCTCTCGACATTGGTGCGCTGGTTCCTGTCGACGACGATCTCACCGCCCTTGCCGAGCGCGACGCCTGCCGCCTCCAGACCGAGCCCTCGCGTATTGGGGCTGCGGCCGATCGCGAACATCACCTGATCAACTTCGAGCTCGCCGCCGCTCGAGCAGTGAGCGGTGATGCCGCCCGCTGTCTTCTCGAGGCGCGTGAAAACCTCGCCGGTCAAAATCCTGATGCCGCGCTTGCCGTATTCCTCGGTCAACCCGTCGCGCAGATCCTCGTCGAAGCCGCGCAGGATCTTGTCGCGCCGGTAGATCAGCGTCGTCTCGGCGCCGAGGCCGACGAAGATGCCGGCGAACTCGACCGCGATGTAGCCGCCGCCGGCGATGATGATCCGCTTCGGCACCTCCTTCAGGTGAAACGCATCGTTCGACGTGATCGCGTGCTCGATGCCCGGCAGCTTGTCGTCGACGTTGGCGTGCCCGCCGGTCGCAACGAGGATATACTTCGCGGTGATCTCCTTGCCGCTGTCGGCGAGACGCACCGAGTGCGGCCCCGTCAGCACCGCGCGCGTCTTGTGCATCGTCACGCCCGCGCGTTCGAGGCCGCCGCGGTAGGCGCCTTCGAGGCGGTTGATCTCCTTGTCCTTGTTGGCGATCAGCGTCGCCCAGTCGAACGTCGGCGTGCCGACGCTCCATCCGTAGCCCGCCGCGTCCTCGAAGTCGTCGGCGAACCGGCTTGCATAGACGAGCAGCTTCTTCGGCACGCAGCCGCGGATTACGCAAGTGCCGCCGTAGCGATACTCCTCCGCGATCGCGACCTTGGCGCCATGACCCGCCGCGATGCGCGCCGCACGCACACCGCCCGAGCCGGCGCCGATCACGAACAGGTCATAGTCGTAGTCAGCCATCCGAGCCTCACAGGTCGACGCCGCGCCTTGGCCGCGCGCAGTCGGTCAGCGCGCGTCGTCCTCGACCGGTTCCGTCTCGATCACGACGATCCCGTCTGGCCCGGCGACGAACGCCATGTCGGCGAGACCGAGGAACAGCCCATTCTCGACCACGCCGGGAATGTGCTTGAGCGCCTCGTCGAGCCGCTCCGGCTCGTCGATCCGCTTGAAGGCGCAATCGAAGATGTAGTTGCCGCCGTCGGTGACGTACGGCTGCCGGTCGGGCCCGAGCCGCAGGCGTATGTCCCCGTGACAGCCGAGATCCGCGGCCAGGATGGTGATCATGTTACGCGTCGCGGTGTAGCCGAAGCGGACAACCTCGACCGGCAGCGAGAACGCGCCGAGCCGCTCGACCCGCTTGGTGTGGTCGGCGATGATGATCAGCTTCTCCGATGCCGCCGCGACGATCTTCTCGCGCAGCAGCGCGCCGCCGCCACCCTTGATCAGGCGAAGCGCGCCATCGAGCTCGTCGGCGCCATCGACCGTCACGTCGAGCAGCGGCGTCTCGTCGAGCGTCGTCAGCCGGATGCCGAGGCTCGACGCCTGCGCGCGCGTCGCTTCCGACGTCGGCACGCAGATAACCTCGAGCCCGGCGCGGACACGCTCGCCCAGCAGGTCGACGAAGTGCGCCGCCGTCGAGCCGGTACCGAGCCCCAGTCGCATGCCGGAGGCCACCTGCTCGATGGCGCCGCGCGCCGCCATTCGCTTGTATTCGTCCAGGGTCATACCGTTGATCCGTCGCCCATCGACCGGCTGGCCTTATCGCAGGTCTTGGCCGAAATGGCCAGCATCCGGACGCTGCAGTTGTCGGCCCACGAGGCTCGACAGCCGCCGCTCACGCCATGCCCGCCAGGAGCCGCTCGATGTAGGCCGGCACGATCTCGGAGGCGCGCCCATGGATGGCCTCGTCGAAGAGCGCCGAGCCCTGCGTCGGCTCGAGATTGAGCTCCACCGTGCGCGCGCCGCGATCGCGGGCTTCGGCGACGAGCCCCGCCGCCGGATAAACGTTGCCGCTTGTCCCGATCGAGATGAAGAGATCTGTGCGGGCCAGTTCGTCGGCGATCCGCCCCATGTGATACGGCATCTCGCCGAACCAGACGACGTCCGGCCGCATTCCGCCGCTCGCCCCGCAGGTCGGGCACGCGAGCGTGACACTCAGATCGGGTGAGCTATCCGGCTTCCATGGATGGCGCCCGCCGCACAGCGCGCACAGCGCCTTCTGATGCTCGCCGTGCATGTGGATGAGATTCTGCGTGCCCGCCGCCTCGTGCAGCGCATCGACGTTCTGCGTCACCACGACGACGCCGCCGCCGAACTCTCGCTCGAGGCGCGCGAGCGCGAAGTGCGCCGCATTCGGCTTGGCGGCTCCGCTGGCCTTGCGCCGCAAATTGTAGAAATCGAGCACCAGCGTCGGATTGCGGGCAAATCCTTCCGGGGTCGCCACATCCCGATAGTCGTATTTTGCCCAGATCCCGTCCTTGTCGCGAAACGTCGAGATCCCGGACTCGGCCGAGATGCCCGCCCCCGTAAGGATCGTGATGTGCCGAAAAGTCCTCATGCTTGACTTCGCCCTCGAAACGACCGACCGCCAGCGTTAAAAGTGCCACGTTTTGTGACCGCATGTAGGCGGAAAGGCATCACTGCTCCGGTCATTGCAGGGGTTGCCAGGGGTCGCTGCTGACCGGCCGCCGGAACTGTGCTATCGGGTTGAATGGGCGCATTCAATATGGGGGTCACGGCTGCCGGGTGCGCGTGCGGCACCACCCGGCGCGGCGGAGGCGAGTGTCGCTGACTACCGTTTGAGGGAGTTGCGTTAGAATGTTCACGAAGAAGTCGGACAAGGAGCCGAGCGCGTTCGATCTTGGCCGGGTCGGATCGCCACCACCGCCGCCGCATTATCCGGCCGCTCAGCCAATGCAGGAGCACACCACGCCGCGCCCCATGCAGGAACCGAGCCCCGGCGTCTCGCACATCGGCGCGGACCTCACGATCGTCGGCAATCTCGTCTCGAAGGGCGAGGTCCACATCGATGGCCAGATCCAGGGTGATCTGCACGCCGCGCAAGTGACGGTCGGCGAGACCGCGCGGATCACCGGCGGCATCATCGCTGACGAGGTGATCGTGCGCGGCGCGGTCGCGGGCTCGATCCGCGGGCGACGCGTCGTCCTGCAATCGTCGAGCCGGGTCGAAGGTGACGTCTTCCACCAGCAGCTCGGCATCGAGCAGGGCGCCTTCTTCGAAGGCAAGTCGCGCCGGGTCGACGATCCGCTGGCGGGCGCGTCGGTGTCGATGGACTCCGGGCCCATGGCGCCCGGTTTCCCGCTCCGCCACGCCTGATCACCGACAGCGCTTCGGACGCTCCTCCCGCAAAGGCGAGGAGCGTCCCATTCATTCCTAGTCGATATCCTGCACGTCGACCGAGCCGCCCTTGACGCGCTGCGCGAGCGCCGCCTCGATGAACTGGTCGACATCGCCGTCCATCACCGCCGGGACGTCGCTGGTCTGCACACCTGTGCGCAGATCTTTGACCATCTGGTAGGGCTGGAACACGTACGAGCGGATCTGGTGGCCCCAGCCGATATCCGACTTTGACGCCTGCTCGGCCTGCGCCTTCTGCTCGCGCTTCTGCAGTTCCAGCTCATACAGCCGCGCCTTCAGCCGCTTCATGCCGGCGTCGCGGTTCTTGTGCTGCGAGCGGCCCTCCTGCGAGAAGATCACGATCCCCGACGGCTTGTGCACGATGCGCACCGCCGACTCCGTACGGTTGACGTGCTGGCCGCCGGCGCCGCTCGACCGCGTGAACGTGACGTCGATGTCGTCCGGCTTGATCTCGATGTCGATATTGTCGTCGACGATCGGATAGACCCAGACGCTCGAGAAGGACGTGTGCCGGCGCGCGTTGGAGTCGAATGGCGAGATGCGCACGAGGCGATGCACGCCCGACTCCGTCTTCAGCCAGCCGTAGGCGTTCTCGCCCTTGATCTCGAGCGTCGCCGACTTGATGCCCGCTTCTTCGCCCGGGCTCTCGTCGATCAGCGTCACCTTGTAGCCGCGCTGCTCGGCCCAGCGCATGTACATGCGCAGCAGCATCTGCGCCCAGTCCTGGCTCTCGGTGCCACCGGCGCCGGCGTGGACTTCGAGATAGGTGTCGTAGCTGTCGGCTTCGCCGGAGAGCAGCGCCTCGACCTCGCGACGCTTGACCTGCGCGAGCAGTGCTTTCAGCGCCGTGCCGCCTTCCTCGATCGTCGCCGCGTCATTCTCGGCCTCGCCGAGCTCCAGCAGCGTGACGATGTCATCGAGGTCCTGCTCGATCTTCTTGTAGCCCTTGACCGCACTGTCCAGCGCCTGGCGCTGGCGCATCACCTTCTGGGCGCGCGCGCTGTCGTTCCACAGCGAGGGGTCTTCAGCCTGGCGATTGAGATCGCCGAGGCGCATTTCCGCGGTATCCCAGTCAAAGAGACCTCCGGAGCAGAGCCATCGACTCCTTGATCTGCTCGACGAGAGTGGCGTGCTCGGTGCGCATAATGCGGCTCCATGGGCGAATGAGTGTTGGCCGCGGGTTATAGGGGCGCCATGCCGGATTGTAAACGCGCAGGGCCGGACATCTGCAGCTTTGGGGGAGCGGCGGAAAAATCAATCGACGGGTTAAATGGGCCGCCGGCCAACGATCGCATTGGCACGCGCTTCGATTGTGACGTATCCGCTCGCCTCGATAGGCACCTGCCCATGAACCCGGGTTTTGAGTTCCGATACGTCAGACGGCGTCATCATTGCGAGCATTGGCGCGAGATTCGGCGCTGCGATCGTAGTGGACCAATAGTCCTCGAAATCGGCAAACGTTCGCCGCGCTCCAACGACACATGTTTCGATATCGACGAACCCCGCCTCGATCCAAAGTGCATGTAGTCCCTCGGGGGTCGAGGCTTCCGCTCTTGGGGCCCGTGGTGGCGCGAACCCCATACCTTTCATCTGAATTGCGACGTCCTCCACTGGACCGCCGCCGCTGACGATATCCCAAATATAGGCGGCAGCGAGACCGCCCGGCCGTACGACGCGAGCCATTTCAGCAACCCCTCTGGCAGGGTCTGAAATGAAAAATACAACGAGCGCCATCACGGCCGCATCGAAGCTGTCATCAGCGAACGGCAGTGCCATCGCATCACCCCGCCGAAACTGCGCGACAGGTGTCGCCAGTCGCTCTCGTGCAAAGGCAAGCTGACCGTCTGACGGATCCACCCCTTCGACGGCCAGAGGGGCGCAACGTTCGACCAACAATTGTGTAAACGCGCCATTGCCGCAGCCGATATCGATCCAACGCAAATGGGGTGGCGGCACGAGCCAATCGATGAAGGAATTCCCAATCAGTCCGCTCCACTTTCCCATCATCCGTTCATAGGCGGCGCCGTCATCGAAACTGATCGCCGGTGCGGGCATGGGTTACCTCGCTGCGTTAAGACCTGGGGAAGGCAATCAAGACCGTGTCGTTCGAGCTAGACCATGTATGCGCGAGAGGGGACGCACAATGCGGAATGTGCTAAGCGTGCCTCAGGTGCAGCCTGAGGCTCGTCTCTCGCAATGCCCATAAGGTTTGATCTCACCGACCTGCGACTGTTCGTGCACGTCGCCGAAGCTGGCAGCATCACGCATGGTGCCGCTCGCGCGAACATGACACTGGCATCAGCGAGTGAGCGTATTCGCGCCATGGAAGATACGCTCCGCGCCCCGCTCCTTGAAAGGAACCGCCGGGGGACCAGGCTCACGTCAGCAGGAACGGTGCTCCTGCATCACGCGTGGATGGTCTCGCAGCAACTGGAGCAAATGCGCGGCGATCTGGACAATTTCGGCACGGGGCTGAGGGGACATGTGCGCTTGCTGTCGAATATCGGCGCTATGGAATCTCTGCCGGTCCCCTTGGCGGCCTTTCTCTCTGCGCATCCAAATGTCGACGTGGATCTTGAGCATCACGGGAGTGGGGAAATTATTCGATCGATCTCCGCCGGCCACGGCGATATCGGCATTGTCGGAGAGACAATTGATCCAGGCGCGGAGCTCGAGAGTTTTCCCTTCTCGGAGGTTCGCTTAGTCCTGGTGACACCCCGTAGGGATCCGCTCAGCCGGCATCGTAAGATTGCGTTCTGCGAAGCTCTCGACCGTGAGTTCATCGGCTATGCCGCGGGTAGCCCGATGCAAGATCTGTTGAACTATCATGCTTTCCGCGCCGGTCGGCGGTTCAAGCTGCGCATCCGCCTTAACGGGTCCGATTTGATGTGTCTGATGGTAGAAAAGGGCATCGGTCTTGCCATCATGCCTGAGACCGCAGCTCGGCGATCGCAAGAGTCTATGGCTATCCGAGTCATTCCTCTTGCGGACACTTGGGCTCTTCGCCACCTGTCGATTTGCGTGCGAAGCAAGCGGTCCCTACCCGTACACGCTCAACGGCTGGTCGAGTATTTGAGGTCAAGCACACCGGTGATTTGATAAGCGCTAAAGTTGAGCGAAAGCACGCCAAGCGCCGCGTCGAACTAGGCTACGTGAACCTTTAACCAGCTCTCTTGAGGAGTTCGCTGTGGCGGCAGTGACTTCCCCCTATTATCTAACTGCCTGACAGTGGGCCATGTCGGCCATCGAAGTCATATCGACAAGCTCGTGGGCAGCGAGCACAGGGCTACCGAATGCGCGCCGCCTGAAGATGGACGAGCCCGGCAGTCCCTAAAACCGCGCTGACTGGATTCAAAGCCAAAGAACTTTGCGTCGGAGTTCGAGATCGTCGCGGAGAGCTTTCGACTCTCCTGTCCATTGCACCGCACCGCGTTCGAGAGCGACCGTTCGATCCGAAAGCGCGAGAGCAAGATCGAGGTGATGGTCGACGATGATGATCGCGACCTCCTTGCGCAATCTGTCGAAGCTCTCGAACAACTGTTCCACTACGGCAGGCGCAAGACCTTCGAACGGTTCGTCGAGCAGAAGCACGCGGATATCACCTGAAAGCGCGCGGGCCACGGCGACCATTTGCTGTTCGCCGCCGGACAGGAAGTCGGCGGGTGTCTGCAGGCGATCCCTGATGCGCGGGAAGTACTCGAGGACACGGTCCTCGTCCCAACGGACACCCGTACCGGTCTGGCGCTTCAATCGACCGAGTTCGAGGTTGTGAGCAACGGTCATGCCGGCGAACAATCCGCGGCCCTGCGGAACGTAGCCTATGCCGAGCCGAGCGACGCGAGCCGACGGCAGGCGAGCAATCTCGGTGCCATCGAGTTTGATGCTGCCCGTTGCCGGCGGTACGATACCGATCAGAGATTTGAGTAGCGTCGACTTGCCCGCGCCATTACGGCCGAGCAAGGCCACCACTTCGTGCTCGCGTATGTCGAGAGAGACGTCGTTGAGAATGTGACTCTTGCCGTAGAACGCATTGATGCGATCGACGGTCAGTAAGGGCTTGGCTTCCGCTGCGCTGACGCGCTCTTTCGACGCGATGTGCGCCGCACCCGAGCCGATGTACACCTCCTGCACGCGCTTTGATGTCCGTACGTCTTCGACGGTTCCGTCGAGCAGCACTTTGCCTTCGTTCATCACGGTCACGTGGTCGGCGAGCCGGAACACGCGATCGATATCGTGCTCGACCAGCAGAACGGGAACGTCGACCGACAAGGCCTTTACCAGCCCTCCGATGCGCTCACGCTCTGCCGACGCTAATCCCGCGAGCGGCTCATCCAGCAACAGCAGGCGCGGCCTGGTCGCAAGTGCCAGTCCCATATCAACGAGGCGTTGACCACCATACGACAGCGCGCCGGCTTCCGCCGTCTCGATGCCGTTGAGGCCAAGATACGCGATGAGGGCGGCCGTCTCGGTTTCGATCTGCTCGATCGAGCGGGCTGGCGTCCAGGCATTGAATGACTGCGAATGTCGGGCTTGAACTGCGAGCCTGATATTCTCGGCGATCGTCAAGGTCGGGAACAGATTGGTGATCTGAAACGAGCGGCCAATACCGGCTTGGCAGATTTGATCGGGCCGAAGCCCGGAGATGGTCGAGCCCGCGAGTAGTACCGCCCCCTGGTCCGGCGGAAACATGCCCGAAACGAGATTGAAGGCCGTCGTTTTGCCGGCACCATTGGGGCCGATCAGCGCGTGCAGCGTGCGACCGCGCACCGAAAAGCTTGCACCCTCGACGGCTTTGATACCGCCGAAATGCTTCACGATGTTATCGACCTCGAGGACTGGCCCCTCGAAGGTGTGATCGGGCTTCAGGAAGGCCGGCAGCGACGTGTCGCCAATCTTCCGGCCAGCCATGGCCGCCGCTTCGACCACGGTCTTGCGGAATGGTGCGATTAGGCGTCCGGCGACACCGACGAGCCCACTCGGTGAGAAAAGCACGAAGATGACGAACAGAAGGCCAAACCAGAGCTGCCAGGTCGCGGTCAGGCTCGACAGGTAGTCGCGGAAGATCACGAAGAACAGCGCGCCGAGCGCTGGTCCAAGGAACGAGCGCATGCCGCCGATGACCACCATGGCCAGCAGCTCACCCGAGAACGCGACCGAGATCGGCTCCGCCGAGGTCATGCGATTGTTGAAGAGCAGCAGGCACCCGGCGAGGCCCGTGATCGTCGCCGAAAGCGTATAAGCCAACAGCTTGTAACGGTTGGTCGCATAACCGATGAATTGAGCGCGCTGCTCGTTCTCGCGGATGGCGATCAGCACATGGCCCACCGGCGACCGGTGGAAGCGCCAGAGCATGTAGACGATCAGAAACCCGACGATCGCGACCAAGGTGTAATAGGTCGGGTTGCTTTCAAGCCGAACGCCAGCAACGTCCGGCCGCACGATGCCGCCGAGGCCGTCCTCGCCGCCCGTCACCGCCGTCCAGCGGAACGCGACGACGTACAGCATGGCCGATAATGCCATCGTCAGCAGTGCGAAATATACGCCGCGTCGCCGCAGGATGAGATAGCCGAAAGCCGCCGCGACGATCGCGACGATCGCCAGCGATAGGAGGATCGGGAGCAGCATTGAGCCCGGTAGAAGTTCACGCTGCAATATGCCGGCGGCGTAGGCTGCGAGGCCGAACCACGCACCATGTCCAAACGAGATCAATCCCGTGTAGCCGACGAGGATGTTCAGGGCCATGCAGGCCATTGCGAAGATGACGACCTCGGTCGCCGACGTCACTCCGAGGCCGATCGCGTTCAGGCCGAAGGGCAGCGCAACGAGCGCGACAATCGCTACCAGCAGAGGTGAGCGTTCTTGCAGCATGGTCCGCTCACTCGAATCTTTGGATGCGCTCGCCGAAGAGGCCGCGCGGACGGAACAGGAGGACGAGCATCATCATCAAGTAGATGGCGGCGGTGGAGAATGCCGTGTAGCCGAAGGCGATCATCAGCCCTTTCACCAAACCGACGAGCAGTGCTGCCACGACGACGCCCCAAAACGATCCGAGGCCACCGATCACGACCACGACGAATGCGGGGGTGATGATCTCTTGCCCCATGGCCGGATGCACGGCGTAGATGGGCGCGAGCAGCACGCCCGCCAGTCCGGCGAGACCGATCCCGAGGGCGGCGATGCCGGCCATGTAGGGCTCGAGCGATATGCCGAGCGCGCCGACCATGTCCGGGTTCTGCACGCCGGCGCGGACTACGCGACCGAACGCCGTCTTGTGGAGCAGCACCCATAGGGCCGCCACGCACAGGATCGCGACGCCCATCAGAATGGTGCGGTAATACGAGTAGCTGAAATCGCCGATCCAGATCTGGCCGCGCAAACCCTGCGGAATGGAGAACGACATGGGGGCGGCGCCATAGATCCAGCGCAAGGTTTGCTCAGCGACGAGTGCCAACCCAAATGTGAGCAGAAGCGAAAGGAGCGGATCAGATCGATAGAAGGGCCGGAACAGGTATCGTTCGATCACCACGCCGAGCAGGGCAACCGCGACGGGGGCGACGACGAACGCACCACCGAAGCCGAGATACTCTGCAAGCGTAATGGTGAGATAAGCACCGATGGCGAAGAAGCCACCGTGCGCCAGATTGACAATGCCGCCGAGGCTGAAGATCAGCGACAGGCCCAGCGCTATCAAAAGATAGTAGACGCCATCGAGCAGGCCGTTGAGCACCTGCTGCGCAAACAAAGCTGTCGTCACGTCGAGCGAGCTCCGATGGACCCAGCCAATCGCCTCGGGGAAAGCGGCGCTCCCCGAGGCGGATTATGGCGCCGATTGCTCTACCGGAACGGCCTCACGTCATCTTGCAGGCGTTTTCTTCCGGCGTTGCGGCGATGACATCAAGCGGCTCGTTGGCGGACGGGACGGGCGCGCTCGGGCGATAGATGTCCCACTGGTTCTTCAGCTCGTTGGCCTTGAGCGCCTCGACTGCGTACATCTCGTGCATCAGCTGATGATCGTACTTGCGGAAGTAGCCGGGGCGCGTCTTCAGCAGATCGAACTTCGGCTCCTTTTCGAGATGCTCGATAATCTGTGTCGCCTCGATAGATTTCGCGTCGTTCATGGCCTGCGCGAGAATCTTGAGCGCGATATAGTCGCCCCACGCTTGGTTCTCCGGCGGCTTCTTGTAGCGCGCGGTGAAGTCCGCCACGAACTTCTTGGAGCCAGCCGTATCGATCAGGTGGTGCCAGACCAGCGGCCAGGTGCCGAAGAAATTGCCCTTGCCGGCGCCCCAGGCGACCGCGGTATCGAACCCGAAGCCGGCCACGGGGAATTCCAGACCGAACTCCGAGTACTGCTTCAGGAAGTTGGTGATCTGATTGCCCGCGAGGTTCGACACCACCATATCGGGCTTAGCGCTTCTGATTTTGGTCAGGATGCTCGAGAAATCGGACAGGTCAGTCGGCACCAATTCATCAGCGGCGAACTGGCCTCCGTTCTGCTCCATGAACCTCTTGGCGACGCGAAGCAGGTCGTGTCCGAAGGCGTAGTCGGCGGTGAGCGAGTACCACTTCTTGCCCTTGACCCTGTCGGCGGCCAGCAACGAGCGCCCGACGGTCTTCACATACATCGAGTTCTGGCTCTCGACGTGGAACATGTACCGATTGCAGTTCGAGCCGCGCAGGGCATCGGAATTGCCACCGGTGTTGACGAACAGGTTCTTGGTGCGCTGCGCGACCTGCGCAATGGTCAGACACGAGGCAGACGAGATCTCGCCGACGATGCAGGCGACCTTATCGCGCTCGATCATGCGCTCGGCCTTCGTGGAGGCCGTCTGCGGATTGACCGAGTCTTCCTTGAGCAGCTCGATCTTGCGACCGAGCACGCCGCCCGAGGCATTGATCTCGTCGGCAGCCTGATCGGCGGCCATGACGGCGTAGTCACCGAGCACGCCGAGGAATCCAGTCCGCGGCGTCAGGTGGCCGATCCGTATCACATCGGCTTGGGCTTTGCTGATCGCCGGAAATCCCGAAATGCCAGCAACCGCAACCGTCGCCCCGGCGCCCTTGATGAGTGCACGACGCGTCGGACGATAGACTTTCTTCATAGCGCAACCTCCTCGTTTCCCAACCCGCGCGGCTGGCCTCTTGAAAGGGCCTTGCCGAAGTCTGTGAACACAGTAAGCGACGTGTGGAACCGTTTGTCCAGCGTTGAGCCGAGGCATCACCGATGGGCAGCCCTGCGCGTACGCGCGGGTCAGAGATCGCATCGGAGCGCTTGTCGATCACGTAATGGAGATCGATCGTTGGCCGATCGCCTTAGGGCGGGTGTGCCGCTCGCTGTCTTCCGGGGCGGTGACGAGTTTTGGCAGAAAGCGCTCGCTCAGCGCCACCGGCCGACTCAGGAACGGAAGGTGGTCTTGTCGGTCCCGCGATAGAGGATCTTCTGCTGACGCTCGGTCGTCGCCTGGTGGAACGCCAAGCCTATGGGATCGAGTTCGGACCGCGGCCGCGGCTCGGATTCGAAGTGGTTGAAGGTGTCGACCCCTCGTACCAGAGTTGCCGAATCCGTCGCGCCGACCGCCTGCTTGACGTAGGTCGGAACGTAGCGGATCGCGAGGCCGATGCGACGGTCGTCAGACTGGTTCGGTGCCGAGCCATGGAACAGCAGCACGTGATGCAGCGAAGCCTCGCCTGGCTTCAACTCGCCGTACACCGCCTTCGATTCGTCGACCTCGACGGCGATCTCCTGGCCGCGAGTGAGGAGGTTGTTCTTGTCGAATGTATCGTCGTGCTTCACCTGCTCCTTGTGCGTTCCCGGAATGAATTTCATGCAGCCGGAAACCTTGTTGGCCGGTGACAGCGCGATCCATGCGGTGCAGACGTCTGGTTTCGACAGTCCCCAGTATGTCGCGTCCTGGTGCCAGGACACGAAACCTGGGTCATGAGGCTCCTTGATGAAGAACGACGTGCCCCACACCAGCAAATTCGGCCCCAGCACGTCTTCCACCGCATCGAGTACCTTGGGGTGGCGCATGAGTTCGTTGATCCATGGGAACAGCAGGTGTGACTTGTGCCGCTTCTCGCCGCTTATCGGGCCGCCACTGCGCCGCTCGTAGCTCTCGAGTTCCGAACGGCAAGCCTTGACCTCGCTGTCGCTCAAGACACTGACGGGGAGATGATAGCCTTTCTCCCTGTAGGCCTCGACTTGTTGTGCACTCAGGACCTTGCCCATCTGCGTTCCCCTGTTCCCGCGATCCACCGCAAACGGTGGCCGCTGTTTCGCCCCACGCTTAAAGCGCCGTTCGCTCCATCTTGCCTCTGATCTTACTAGGAAGCGAGCGGGGAGCTCGCTCACACCGCGAGTTTTTCAGCCTCGGCAAGGAACCGCTTGTTCGGCAGGCTTTCTGGCCGGAGCGCGATGCGCTCGTTCGCGAGTGCAACAGCGACAGGCCTCATGCCCGCGCGGATCGCAGCCTCCGTCATGGTCCAGTCGATCACGTCGCGTTGAGCATAGCTGCCACCGAGCAGCATCAGATGTGGGCGTGCGTTCCAAAGATGTTCGACTGCCAAGCGATAGTCGCCCGCAGAAAACGCTTCGAGCCCGGCGACGAGGGGCAATCCGAGATCGCGATAAGCGGCTGCCGAGTCGCAGCCGTCGCTGGCCGTCACGCGCATTTGTCTCTTTAGCGATTCGAGTTCGGCAAATCGGCCGGCGCGGATTTGCGTCATAGCAGCATGGATGTCGGCGAAGAGACAAAGTCTCCCGTCGGCGTGGCCGCTCCAGATGTCTGCAAGAGATTGCCAGCGTTGACCGGTCTCCGCGCCGAGGGTTTCGAGGCGCCAGAGGAGCGCGGTCGCATTGGTCAGGCTGACGCCGACCGGCCGCTGCGTTTCGAGAATTGGGCCATCATAGATCGCCAGCGCGGCGTCCTTGTCGCCCAACTCCATGTGAAACAGCGCCTTGTGCCACCAGATATGCACTCGGCTCGCGTTGAGATTGCCCGACCAGAGCGGCTCCCGCTCAGCCATCCATTGCAGCCCGTCGCGAGAACGTCCGGTCATCTCGAGCACATGCGAGACTGCGTGATGTGGCCAATAGCCGTGCGGTTCGAGCTTGGCGGCGGCGCGCGAGATGGTTTCCGCCTCGGCGTAGTGACCCGCCTCCTCCAACCCGAAACCGTAGTAGGCGAGGAGCAGTCCATAGCCTGGCTGCTCCTTGGACCATAGCGGCAGTGCCCGCGCCGAACGGTCCCGCACCCGGTGGAACCGTCCCTGGAATGCGTCGAGGAACATCGCTGCCGCGTGCGCAAGGAGGTCGTGCGGCGCGGCCAGCAGATACCGGTCGAGCACGGCGGTCGCCGAGTGCCGGTGACCTTCGACGGCATGGGCGAGCGCCGCGAGGTGCGTCCGCTCGCGCTCACCTTGTTCCATCTCACGGGCTGCCGCGATCAACGGTCTCGCCTTCGCCGCCATCGGCGCGTCGTTGGCAAGGACCATCACCCAGGCCTTAAATAGAACCGCCATCGTTAGAGTGGGGGCCTCTCGGAGCGCCGCGTCCAGCGCGGCCAGCGTGTCGCCATAGGAGAGTGCGTAGGCGCGCACCGCGCTATCGTAGTGGCGAGCGGCGGCCGCCGTCGCGCCCGCCAGCGGTTGGCCTTGGGCATCATGGATCATGGAGAGAGTTCCTGGCGCATGTCGGCGGCAACGAATGGCTTAACGGCTGCGCCGACGGTCGCCAGGCAGCACTATACCATTCGTAAACTAGGCCGCTCGCCCGACATCGGCAACCGCGGAGCTGGCCGCGGTCTCGCAAGCGTCCGGGTTTGCCGAAGCAGGCGGCGTGCTCGGCGTCATCAGCTTTGGGCCAATAGTGACCTAACGCACCAACTCGGACGGTGCGCCGCACAAAGTTGTGTCGTCCCAATTGCAGACATAGAGCGCGGCGCAATCCGCGCCGCTGAAACGGCGCCGACATGTCCGGTTCCGAAGGAACCGCGTCGAGCACTCAGATATCGATGTCTTCAGCGATCTCGATCGCATCGTCGACCTCGATGCCAAGTTCCACGCTGTGCACCGCAAAATCTGCGGCCACTGAGTTCTGGGTGTGACGTGAATATCGCTACCTTGTCTCGCTATCACGTGGTGTCACAGGGCGATCGGCGTGCGGCGAGTGTCACGACGCGGGCACCATTGACAGAGATCAAATGCGCCGCGTGCATTCGAGCGCAACTTAAATTCCCTCGGCGACGGCGCAATGAGAGTTGCCCATGCAGGTAAAGCGCTCCACGTCATTTATCTATGCCATCGTCACCCTCAGTGCCGGGTCGGGCGTAGCCGCGCAACCTAGCAAGATGTCAGTTTGCGATGGCTATGCCCAGCACGCCATCGCGCGCCAGGCAGATAACGCTCGCCTCGGCTGCGGCCTCAAAGGAACTCAATGGAATAGCCGCATCGACTAACATAGCTCGTGGTGCCTTGATGGAAACAACTGGACGTCCGCCACACGCTGGATGCAGTGGCGCGATGGTGAGATCGGCAAATGTCGCGTCGCGAAGGCGGCGCCGGTCGTGAAGCCGGTCCCGTCGCTGCCGCAAAAGACGGCCCCGAGCGCTCCTCCCAAAGGTACGACGGTCATTCCGCCGAAGGGTATCCCGTCAGTTCCCAAGAAGCAGGCGGCAATCGACATCGACCGCTGGATTGCGCGTACGATGCCCACGATTGCGGCCAAAAGTGATGCGGTGACGCGACGGCTTAATGCGGCCCGCCTACGCCGCTATCAAGGCGGCATACGTCCAACGCTCCCAACGACTCCTCGCCCAGCGATTAAGGCAATCGACCGTCCAATCATGGTTCAGATAGACCAGCTCGTGGAGAAACTGAACTTCGCGGCAAAGCCAGCCTCTCCAAAGGTCGACCCATCCAAAGTTTACATTCCGCCGGTCATCAAGAGCATCACCTACTTCCCCCTCGCGAGCGCTATCCAACCCGATATGGCTCTCGTCATCGCTGGCTCCGAGTTTGGCAATGAACCTGGGCGCGTGAAGCTCCATTACATGAGCGGTTCGGGCGAGCTGAAGGAATCGCTGACAACGCATGACGTCGATCTGATTCCTTTGCCAGGGGCTGCAAAGTGGTGGACTGACATTTATCTACTGGTGAAGGTGCCATCGGTTCTGCCTGGGCAAATGATGGGCGGGGAGCGGAGTGCCGTCATCACGGTAACGCGACCGAACGGTGCAACTGCCAAGATCGATGTACCGCTGCAAGCCGGTAGCTTCCCGGTCGTGGCCTCGGTTGAGACCAAGCGCACGATCGGCTGCTGCTGCCCTGTCGGTACGGAGTATTGGTCGGCTTGGCCGAATAGCCACACATATCTGTATTGGCCGGATCCCGCGCGGCGTCCCCTTCACACGCCGCCATGCGACAGCAAGCACCGGCCTTGGGTCGAACCTGAGGGCAAATTCGTGCTGCGAGGCCAGCGCTTTGGGGATCAACAGGCTTCGGTCGGGTTCGAGGTCGATTCAGCTCCCGAGCTACCTCCGATCCAGCTCAAGGCCCTGCATTGGACCGACACGATGATCGAGCTCGAGGTGCCGACGATGCCGATTGGCGGCTACTTTGCGCTCAGGTCTGCTCGGATCACCATCACTACCGAGCGTGGTCGTTCAAATCCTTATTCCGTCGCGTTCGGGCCGGAAATGCACAGCAAACGCGTCTCGGGCCGGCGCTGGTTTGACAAGAATAACCAACCGGAGACCACCCAGATCGTCGAAACGCCGTCGCGTGACACAATGCTCGTGGTGCACAAGCCGAAGTGTGACGACTTCGTTGCGCACATGTCCGGTCAGAAGAACGACGAAGGCGTTGACGTGTTCTTCATTGCTCCGGGCGGCCCGTTTCCGAGCGACGTGCGGATCACAATGTTTCAGTTCCAGCAGATTGATCCGGCAGATCCGTCGAATGCCTGGTCCGTGTTCGGCCCAGATGTGATGCAACTCTTCGACGTCCTCTTCGATCCAGCGAGCCTTGTCGAGTTTGGGGCAAAGATGCTGGTGAAAGCGGTCTTGTTCGGCAGCGAGGGCGGCTATCATGCCTATCCGCTCGTTTATCCCGGCCATTCCACATGGGATACCAACAAAAGGATCGCCATCGCCTGGAAAACCAATTGTCCGTTCAGCAACGGGAAGCCGATCACGTACACGACTTCATTCTTGATTGAAGGACCTGCCGAAGCCTTGGCTAAGTACTGACAAACCTGTCTGGCTCGGCGTCCTGGGCGCCAAGCTCGTGAAACTTCGACGAGGTAAACATGCGTTCTTTGCGTGCATTGTTACTAAGTGTCGCGTTTCTGGCGGCTTGCTTGGCGCACGGAACGGCCGTCGCACAATCCTCGGACGGCGAGGAGGAGGACATCAACCAACGGCCGACTGAAAACGGTCGGACGCTCAACGGGCAGAAAACGCCGCCACCCCAGGTTCGGGTTCCGCCGTCGGCGAAGATCGCGCCGGTCGCGCCAGCCAAGAATGGCCCTGCCGTCGCAAAGGAGAAACCTTCGGTAAAGGCTCTGCCGAACAAGACTGGCGAAGGTGAGCCCGTGGTCAAGAAGACGCCGTCTACCATATTGCCGGGCGACAGCTCACCCAAGGGCGGTCCTGCAGTGATCGCGCCACCTCCACCACGCGGCAAGCCGCAGTGAGGTAAATTGAGAAACTGACAGATGCGCGCGATCGACGCATTCGTTGATACGCTAAGTTGTCCGACATCAACACCCGTGAGACAGATTTAGCGGCTTGAGGACCAGAGGATTTCGGGCTCATCGTGACCACCTGAGGAGTGCAACATGAGACGGAAATCCAGCCCGCCAGAGACACCGTCCGAGCTTCTGGTCAGAGACATTCGGCGTTGCCACCCGCAAGCAATATTCAGCCGAAGAGAAGATCCGCATCGTCGTGGATGGCCTACTTGGCGAGGTCTATCAGGGTCTGCAAGGGAAGCCGAGGTCCGCTTACTGTCGTACTCCGACCGTGTCAGGACGCGGGCGTCGTTGCGAGACTCCTCGGACTGTCGACGTCTGCAATCTGCAGAACGCCATTGCCAAACGCCGCGCACCGCCCGTCGTGGATGTCCGCTCAGGGTCACAAGCAGACGCTCTCCCTGTACGCGTCGCCGAAGCTACTCTCGACTCACGATCGCTTGGTCGACGCCATCAGCTTCTCGTCGATGGCGAAGGCGCGCTGGCGGGCGGGGCGCTCGGCGAGGCGGGCAGCATAGCGCTTGAACGCGTCCGACGGCGGCAGAAGCTCGAACTGCAGACCCCACGAGATCGCCGAGCCGACATAGACATCGGCCGCCGAATAGCGATCGCCGAGGAACCACGGGCCCTTCTCGACGGCGCGCTCGAGCGCGGCGACTGCGATCTCATAGGTGCCGTAGGGCATCATCCCGCGCTTTCCCGGCTCGCGCTTGAGCGCCTTGTCGACGATCGCGGGCTCCAGCGCGTTGCCCTGGAAAAACATCCAGCGCAGGTACGCGCCGCGCTGCGGATCACCGATCGGCGGCGCGAGGTGGGCTGCGGGAAATTCGTCTGCGAGGTAGGTGCAGATGGCGCCGACCTCGGTGATCACGACGCCCTTGTGCTCGACCGCCGGCACCTTCCCCATCGGGTTGATCGCCAGATACTCGGGCCGGTACTGCTCCTCCTTCTGGAGGTTCAGCACCCTGAGCTCGTAGGGCGCGCCGATCTCCTCCAGCATGAAGAGCACCGTCGAGGAACGGCTCGGCGCCGCGTGATGAAGGATGATCTTGTCGCCCATGCCGGCCTCCTTCGCCTGCTTCAATATCCGCGGATGCGATCGACGACATTCTGCAGCGGCTCGCCGCGCTCATGCGCCTCGATCTGCGCCACGACGTAGTCCGACACCGCATCCGGGTCGCTGTCGGCGGCATTGTGCGGCGTGATCGTGGCCTTGGGGTGGCTCCACAGCGGGTGGTCCGGCGGCAGCGGCTCGGTGTTGAAAACGTCCAACGTGACCCCGCCAAGCGTACCATCGTTTAGCGCGGCGACGATGTCGTCCTCCACCTGCAGGCCACCGCGGCCCGCGTTGATAACGACCGGCGCACCGAGCACGCCGTCGCGCGCGAGCCGCTTGAACAGAGACGCATTGAGGATGCCACGGGTTTCCGGCGTCAGCGGCACCAGCACGACGAGGATGTCAGTCCGCGCGAGGAAGGCACCGAGTTGATCCATGCCGGCG